>Ga0256846_1000641_pt1 | contig 13329 bp, 11 predicted proteins | sample TevniametaG_FD_189098 | JGI IMG/M metagenome (GOLD analysis project Ga0256846, IMG submission 189098) | Tube worm associated microbial communities from hydrothermal vent at the East Pacific Rise, Pacific Ocean - Tevnia | ecosystem: Host-associated > Annelida > Integument > Unclassified ...
ATGGCGATCTGCGAACACCGCCTAGCCCCCACCCTGCCGGACATCAACCGGATGGTCGTTCTGCACCAGGGAAAAATCGTTCTTGACGGTCCCCCGACAGAGATCCTCTCCCAGGACGTGAACCGCTACGGCCTGGCCCTGCCGCCAGTGGTCCAGGCCGGCCTTAAATTAAACCTGGACCCGCTGCCCCTGACACCTGCCGCCTTGAAAACCGCGGCCGACCCGGCCAAGCTGGCCGCCCTGCCCAAACCAGAGGATCCACTCCCGCCGCCTGAAACCGCCCGTCCCCTCCTCCAGGTGAGGAGGGTGTCCGCAACCCGGAACAGTCAAGCTGTTTTAAAAGACATCTCGTTTTCCCTGTCCACATCCGAATGTCTGGCCCTGGTCGGCGCCAACGGGGCCGGCAAGACAACCCTGGCCCGGTATCTGCTCGGGCTGCGCCGACCCGACGCCGGCACCATCCGGATCATGGACCAGCCGGCCGACCGGATGAAAACATCTGAAAGGGCCCGGTATATGGGGCTGGCCTTCCAGAATCCCCACAACCAGTTTTTCAAATCAACGGTCCGGGAAGAAATCGATGTCGGCCCCCGGGCGCTGGACAATTACGATGCCCGCTGGATCGATACGTTGATTGCCCTGTTCAGGCTGAGTCCGCTTCTCGACCGCCCCCCTTACCGGCTCAGCACCGGCGAAAAAAAACGGGTGGCCTTTGCCGCGGCCCTGGCAGCGAATCCACCGATTCTGATCCTGGATGAGCCCACCGCCGGTCAGGACGCCTGTTTTCGCCAAGCCCTCGGACGCTGTCTGGACACCCTGCGGTCCCGGGGCCAGGCAGTCCTGATTATTACCCATGACCTGACTTTTGCCGCGCAGCACGCCCACCGCTGGCTGATCATGGCCGACGGCCAGATCATCGCCCGCGGTGCGCCCGCCACGGTCATGGCCGACCGGGCCGCCATGACCGTGGCGGGTCTGGACCCGAAGGCATCTTTTAATATATTTCCCGGCCGGTAGGCATTTTTCGGCCGGCCCCGGGCAGCCGATTACGGCGTCAATATAGATATTTTTCTCCACGTATATTTACGGGTTGACAATCCGGATCAATTGCCCTAAAATGTTAGGTTATTTTACAATTTCAATGCACTTTTAATTTATCCAAGATAAGGAGATAGATAGATGGGCAACGAACAATTTTTCTTTACGTCCGAATCGGTCACCGAAGGCCATCCGGACAAAGTGGCGGATGCGGTTTCAGATTCCATTTTAGATGCCATCATGGACAAGGACAAAAAATGCCGCGTGGCCTGTGAAACGCTGGTGACCACCGGCATGGCATTTGTTGCCGGAGAGATCACCACCGATTGCTACGTCGACATTCCTGACATTGTCCGCGATACCATCAAGGATATCGGCTATCATTCTTCCGACATGGGATTTGACTGGCAGACCTGCTCGGTCCTTACCAGTATTGACCGGCAATCACGGGATATTGCCCAGGGCGTTAACGTCGGCGAAGGGCTGTTTGCCGACCAGGGCGCAGGCGATCAGGGATTAATGTTCGGCTTTGCCACCGATGAGACGGACGAGCTGATGCCCATGCCGGTAACCTATGCCCACAAAATATGCCGTCGCCTGGCCGAGGTCCGCAAAAACGGCACCCTGGATTTTCTGCGACCGGACGGAAAATCCCAGGTCACCATCGAATATGAAAACGGCACTCCCCGGCGGGTCGACACGGTCGTCATTGCGGCCCAGCATTCACCGGATGTAAATTACGACCAGCTCAAGGAAGCCATCATCGAGGAAGTCATCAAAAAAATCATCCCGGCAGACATGACCGATGACAACACCCGCTACCTGATCAACGCCACCGGCCGTTTTGTCGTTGGCGGCCCCATGGGCGACTGCGGCCTCACCGGCCGCAAAATCATTGTTGATACCTATGGCGGGCAGGGAAGTCACGGCGGCGGCTGTTTTTCAGGTAAAGATCCGTCCAAGGTGGATCGCAGCGCCTCGTACATGGCCCGGCACATTGCAAAAAACATTGTTGCCGCCGGTCTGGGAAAAAAATGCGAAATCCAGATCGCCTATGCCATTGGCGTGGCCGAACCGGTCTCTATTCTGGTCGACCTGATGGGCACGGGGACAACACCCAAACATCGGGTGGAAGAAATTGTCCGGCAGGTGTTTGACCTTCGCCCGGCGGCAATTATCCAATACCTGGACCTGTTGAATCCCATTTACAGGCAGACATCCGCTTACGGCCATTTTGGCCGCATTGAAGCCGGGTTTACCTGGGAAAAAACCAATAAAGCCGAAGAAATCAAAATGCTGGCCGGCTGACCCCCCGGCAATCTCAACCGACGGGGCCGCCGGAGCCGGCCGTTCCCGCGTTCCTCTTACTCAGGAGACATGAAAGATGACCACATTGAAATTGGACCTGTCCCAGCCATATAAAGTGGCAGATATTTCTCTGGCGGATCTGGGCCGGAAAGAGATGAAGCTGTCCGAAATTGAAATGCCGGGCCTCATGGCGATCCAGAAAAAATATGGCCCCGAAAAGCCGCTTAAGGGCCTTAAAATCACCGGCAGCCTGCACATGACCATTCAGACAGCCATGCTGATTGAAACCTTAAAGGTGCTGGGAGCGGATCTTCGCTGGGCCAGCTGCAATATTTTCTCCACCCAGGACCATGCCGCCGCTGCGGTGGCGGCCAACGGATCCGCCGCCGTTTTCGCCTGGAAGGGCGAAAATCTGGACGAATTCTGGTGGTGCACGGAAATGGCCCTGACCTGGCCCGACGGCAGCGGTCCGGATCTCATTGTCGATGACGGCGGCGATGCCACCCTCTTTGTTCACCAGGGTGCCAAGGTCGAGTCCGATCCGTCCCTGCTGGACCGGTCATACGATGAACCGGATATGCGCTGCCTCATCGACCGGCTCAGGGAAACTTATGCATCCGATCCCAGGCACTGGCAAACCGTTGCTGCCGGCATCCGCGGCGTTTCCGAAGAAACCACCACCGGCGTTCACCGGCTCTACCATCTGGCCCGGGAAGGCGAGCTGCTCTTTCCCGCCATTAACGTCAACGATTCGGTCACCAAATCCAAATTTGACAATCTCTACGGCTGCCGGGAATCCCTGGCCGACGGCATTAAACGGGCCACGGATGTGATGATGGCCGGCAAAATCGTCGTTGTCTGCGGATATGGCGACGTGGGCAAGGGCTGTGCCCAGTCCATGCGCGGCTACGGCGCCCGGGTGATCGTTACGGAAATCGATCCCATCTGTGCCCTGCAGGCCGCCATGGAAGGGTTTGAAGTCAAGACAATGGACGACATGGCCGCCGTTGGTGATATTTTCGTTACGGCCACCGGTTGCTATCATGTGATCACCGGCGCCCATATGGAAATGATGAAAAACGAAGCCATCGTCTGTAACATCGGCCACTTCGACAATGAAATCGACATGCGCTATATCGAAAATTCCCCGGACTGCAAAAAAGAAGAGATCAAACCCCAAGTGGACAAATGGACCCTGAAATCGGGAAATGCCATTATCATCCTGGCCGAGGGCCGTCTGGTGAATCTTGGCTGCGCCACGGGGCATCCGAGTTTTGTCATGAGCAACAGCTTCACCAATCAATGTCTGGCCCAGCTGGAACTGGCCGCCAAGACCCTGGAAAAGAAAGTCTACACCCTGCCGAAAAAACTGGACGAGGAAGTGGCCCGCCTGCACCTCACGCGGCTGGACACGCATCTGACCCGGCTGACTGAGGAACAGGCCGATTATCTGGGTATTCCCGTGGACGGTCCGTATAAACCGGAGCATTACCGCTATTAAAAAAACGGTGCATCAACCGACTTTTTTTCGTAAAACATTCAGGGCCGGGCATTACGGTTTTTGTAAACGCCCGGCCGCTTCCATTGTCTTCAGCCCTTTTTCATAGTTGCCCATCAATCCATAACAGAACCCGATCCCCACATAGGCCGGCGCATAGGCTGCATCCAATGATCTGGCCCGGGTGAACTCCCGGAAAGCGTCTTCAATCTTACCCGTATTCAAAAAACGGATACCATTTTCCACATGGCGGGCCGGCGTATCCAGCGGTGCCCGGGTGCCATAGACGACCGGTGCACAGGCACTGCAAATAAGCACCATAGCGGCCACGATAATACAAAGCGGGCATTTCACATTCATGCGATCCCCCTTCCCCTCGGCGACGTATTCACAAACTGATACCCTGTCCGTGTGTCACTCTTTTAATTCAACTGGATCTACCAGGATAATCACCCGGGCCTGGCGCATAAAAGAAACATGCTCGGCCGCTGCCCGAATCCGGGCGGCATCCTCCGTGCTGATGATAATATCCGTCTGGCCGGGGCCCTGGACACCGATACCCCGGATGGTTAGCGGCCGGGAACCGATGCGACCGGCGCACCGGCTGTCGATACGGGTCATATACCCGCAGCCGCCCCACCGGACGGCAGATTCCCGGCTGATAAATTCGGACCCGTAAACCCTGAGGCCCTGGGTATCGATAATTTGCGGTACCAGGGCCGGCCGCACGGCCAGATCGCGGGCATCGACAACCAGGCCGGTCCATCGGGGCGCCGCCGGATTCTCCCCGTCCGGTGCCGTGGAAGCAGTGATCGGCGTAACGCTGTCGATCTGTGCCACTTCCCGGGGCAGCACCAGTTGATTCAACGCCCCGCCCATGGACAGCGACAGAGTCACGGTAACCGTCCCGTCGGACAGGTATGACTGCTTAACCAGCGCGGCTTTTTTAATCAGCGCCTGGATGCGCGCCATCACCATCGGATCCGCCGCGGCTATGGTTTTCGCCCGGGCAGCGGATGAAATTCGTATCTGCTTGACGATATCGAGCAGATGGTTCTGGGCAGCGACTTTGGCGTAAGACAGTACTTTTCCGGGCGCGGCGACATCGCGGGAACGGCGGGTTCCGGGTCGGGCCATGCCGGTGGCCGTAACCGTGCCATCGCACCAGTCAATCCCGCCAGCCTGCGGGAATCGCTGGATCCAGTCTCCGGCATGCGCCGGGTGGACGGGCATGCGTATTGTCGCCAGTATAACGAGAAAGAGCGTACCGATCAACCGCACGTGTCCCCATCCCCCTCCAACGGAAAACCAGACAATCCAGGCTACCCGTTTTTCGCCCTTCCTTCCGGGAAAGCGATCATCATTGTTATGGTACTACAATGATAGCGTATTTTCCCTCCGAAGGCAAAGGGGCGGATCTTATCATCCGCCGTGTCGGCGTCTATACAATCCACACGGATTCTGGTACATCTTTTGCGGTCTTTATATTTTGACTGGCAACAATACGGCTGGATGACCTTGAGAACCCGGCCATAGAAAGAAGAGGAAACCGATAGAATGGCTCCTGACACGACCGATCTCCCGCCGGCCGGGCCGTTGCTGGCAGCGGTCGTCGCCAATCGCAGCGGTGATATTTACGAACTGGACGGTTATGCCGCCGTGGGCATGGCGGCGGGACTTTATCGGCCACTGCCGGCGGCAGACACGCGGCCCATGCCCCACGGCAGTGAACTGATGCGCCTGCCGGACCGCCAGCCGGTGGTTTACAATCTGCAGACGCGCAGCCTGGAAGTCCTGGCCGAGGACCCCTTTGCACCCGGCGAGCCGATTTTTCCGGTGGCTGTTTTCAATTCCCCCGGTTACGTCGTTACCCGGATCAGCGCGTTTGAAGACACGGCCGAAACGACCCCGCTGCCCCTTTTTTCCTATGGTGCCGTGGGCTGGCATCAAAACGGATTCCAAAGCGCCGTGCGCCGGGTCGATGCCGAACCCCGGCAGGACCTGCGGCAGATGCCCATGGAAAAAATCCTCGCCGGCGTCCGCCGCATGCAAAAGCGCATGCCGAAAAACCGGCTCCGGCAACACCTGGAACATTGCGCACTCACCTATGGCTGTCCAGCCGGGAAAAATTTTTTCCTCGGCCGGTATGAAGCGCCCCTGCCCACATCCCGGCACTGCAACGCCCGCTGCCGGGGCTGTATTTCCCTTCAGGCCCGGTCCGGTATCCATGCCAGCCAGGATCGAATTACGTTTACCCCCACGCCCGCAGAGATCGCCGAAATCGCCCTGACCCATATCGAGCGGGTCAAGCATGCCGTGGTCAGCTTCGGCCAGGGCTGCGAAGGTGACCCCCTCTTTGCCGCCGATGTCATCCAGCCCGCCATTGCCCGGATCCGGAAACAGACCGCCCGGGGAACGATCAATATGAACACCAACGCCAGCCGTCCCGACATCCTTGCCGCCCTTTTCGATGCCGGACTGGACAGTATCCGGGTCAGCCTGAACAGTTTCCGGCCAGCCGCCTATAAGGCCTATTTCCGTCCCCGGGATTATCAATTTACCGATGTTATCCGCAGCATCGAAACCGCTCTGACCCGGCACCGGTTCGTGGCCATCAACTATCTCAACTGTCCGGGCGTCACCGATACCCCCGAAGAGCTGGCAGCCATCACCCGTTTTATCAAGCAATACCCCGTCCACATGATCCAGTGGCGCAACCTCAATTTCGACCCGCGGCAGTACTGGCGGATCATGTCTGACACCGCCCCCGCGGGTCCCCCACTGGGTGTCACCCGTCTGCTTAAAACCCTCCGCCACCGCTTCCCCGACCTGCGGCACGGCTATTTCAACCCGCCCAGGGAAACCTGGCCGCGCGGAGACCGCACCGTTTTGGCTTGACTTTTTCCGGGGTTCGGCTTTTAATCCCGCCATGTTGACCGACCTTGAAAAGAAAGTCATTGGCGCCATTCAACGCGATATCCCCATCACGCCGCACCCATACCGGGACATGGCCGCCGGACTGAATGTTTCCGAAGCCACCTTTATCGAAACGCTCAAAAGCCTGTGTGCCAAGGGCGTCATCCGCCGCTTTGGCGCCACCCTGCGGCACCAGAAAACCGGTTTTTCGGCCAACGCCATGACCGCCTGGCAGGTGGCCGAGGAAGACATCGCCGTCATTGGAGAGAAAATGGCCGCCCACCCGGCGGTGTCTCACTGCTACCGCCGCGACCCGGCGCCGGACTGGCCATATAACCTCTATACCATGATTCACGCCCCGGATGTGCCCACCTGCCGCGACATTGCCCGGCAGCTCTCGGCGGAAACCGGCGTCACCGCTTACCGACAGCTTTTCAGCCATCGGGAACTGAAAAAAACCTCCATGGTCTACTTCCCCGATCAATAATCCCCTGATGGCGGCCGCACGGACTCCCCATATCCTGCTCGTCAACCCCTGGATCCACGATTTCGCGGCGTATGATTTCTGGGCCAGCCCCATGGGCCTGCTGCTTCTTGCCGCCCAGCTGCGCCGGTGCGGTCTGCGCGTCTCGTATCTGGACTGCCTCAACCGCTTCCACCGGCTCGCCCCGCCCCAGGATCCGGCGGCCCGGTACGGCCGGGGACCGTATCTTAAGACAGAGATTCCCAAACCGCCGGGGCTGGCCCATGTTCCCCGCCGGTTTTCCCGCTACGGCATCCGGCCCGAATGGCTGGCCGCCGATCTCCGGGCGCGTCCCCATCCTGATTTCATTCTCGTCACTTCTCTGATGACTTACTGGTATCCGGGCGTGACAGAGACGATCGCCGCCCTGCGGGCTGTCTTTCCCGATACGCCCGTTATCCTCGGCGGCATCTATGCCACGCTCTGCCGGGACCACGCCATACGCTGCTCGGGCGCCGATGACGTCGTCTCCGGAACGGATTTCTGTCTGACATTACGCGCCGTTGGCGACATTATCGGGACGCGCCTCGATCAGCATCTCACCCCGACAAACCCGGACACCTGGCCCCGGCCGGCCTTTGATCTGCAGCCATGCATCGGGTTTATCCCCCTGCTGACCACCATTGGCTGCCCTTTTGACTGCGCCTATTGCGCTGCCAGTTACCTTCATCCCCGCATGCTGCGCCGGTCTCCCCGATCGGTGATTGATGAAATCATTTTCTGGCACCGGCACCACGGCGTACGCGATTTTGTTTTTTACGACGATGCCCTGCTGATTGATGCCGCTGCCCATGCCCGGCCGATTTTCGAAGGAATTGTGCAATCCGGCCTCACTGTCCGGTTTCACCTGCCCAATGCCGTCCATATTCGGGAAATTGATGCTGAGCTGGCCCGGCTGATGCGCCGCGCCGGGGTCACGACTGTTCGACTGGGCCTTGAAACAACGGATTTTGATCACCGGAAACATCTTGACCGGAAGGTCCGCGAAGGCGATTTCCACCGGGCCGTGGTCTGTCTTAAACAGGCGGGATTTGAAAAGAACCAGATCGGTGCGTATCTGCTGGCGGGGATGCCGGGACAATCGATGACATCCGTGGAAAGCGGTATCCGGGTTGTCCGGCAAAGCGGTATCACGCCCGTGCTGGCATACTACACCCCCATTCCGCATACCGCCATGTGGGAAACGGCACGGAAGTCATCTCCCTACGACCTTGCGGCTGATCCCATCTTTACCAACAACGCCATTGCCCCCTGCCGCCGGGAAGGTTTTTCGTGGGAGACGTATCACCGGTTAAAACAGCTGACGGCCAGCTGACCGGCCCCAGTTACCCCTGATTCGACCAATTCAGCTGTCGACGGGGTCTCCGGCCGCATCCGGCCGGCCATCAAGATCATCGGCCAGCGGTTCATTTCGGACCAGGGCGGCGATGATCCGGGGCAGGTAGGTCTCGGCTTTGCTGACATGAAACGAGCAGGATGCCGCACCCGCATGCCCCCCGCCTTCAAACCGGCTGAGCAGTTCTCCGGCGTTGACCCGGCACTTCCGGTTGAAAATGCTGTGTCCCACGCTGGCAATGACTGTATCTTTATCGTGATCATCATAGCGGATCTTGACACTGACCACGGCCTCGGGGAAAAGCGCGTAGGGCAGGAACCGGTTGCCTTCCGGCGCCGGGGAAAGCGGCCGGAAATCGGTGATCGCCACCTGTTGTTCCAGGTGCGTATATTCCTTCAGCCGCCGCGCATAGGTTTGATTATCGGACAGGACCTGCCGGCAGCGCCGCCGGACCTCGGCATCGGCCATGACCGCTTTAATATCCACCGTCCCCAGCCGGTCCACCAGCCGGTTCCAGTACGGGACATCGGCCCTGTCCCGGCTGCTGATCGTCATGGAAAGCAGGAGACAGGGATTTTTTTCAGGGAAATTGACTTCATCACGGGTCAGGTCGGCGGCATCGATCTTATCGGCCATGGCCACCAGCGCCGTGTGGTCTTTCGCAAACCGGCCATCGTAAAACTCAAAGACCACCCGGGCCGCCGACGGGGCAATACGAAAAGCGCCCTTGAAATGCGTCTGCGGCTGATTGGAAAAATGGTGATCAAACCAGAGGGCGCAGTTTTCCTGATACGGCAGGTTGGCGATAATGTCTCCAGGCCGGATATCGACCCGGCCCTTCTGCATGTCGCCGGGCTGGACCCAGTGGATCGGTTCGGTAATCGGTTCCACTTCGCGGAGCAGAACCGCGCAGACAACCCCGTCAAAATCAGGGCGCGTCACAATTCGCATAATTTTGTTCTCTCTTTTTCCCTGCGTGAACCCACGTCAGGGGATCAGGGCCAGACGACAGCCAACGTTGTAGTTCCGGGTACCGGGCAACAGGTAGAAGCGGTTGGCGGCACGGGCCTCCAGCGCCGGATAATACCAGCTTCCCCCCCGCACAACACGAAAATCTCCCCGGGCCGGGCCCACCGGATCGACAGCCGCACCGGCCGGATAGGGGCCGGCGATGTCCCGGCACCATTCCCAGACATTTCCATGCATGTCGTACAACCCGGACAGATTCGCCTTTCGGGTTGCCACAGGATGCGGAGTTCCCTCGGCGTTGCCCTGAAACCAGGCATAGTCCCCGAGTTCGGCGATATCTCCGTTAAAGTAAAACCAGCCGGTACTCCCCGCCCGGCAGGCGTATTCCCACTGGGCCTCGGTGGGCAGTGCGTATTGCCTGGGCACCGCCAGCGGAAGTGCATTTTTCTGATTCTTCACCCCGGCCGGTGTGATCCACGATAAATGGCCGTCGTCCTTTTTCATCAGCATATTCAAGCGGGCCACAAAACGAACGACATCATTCCAGGAAACATTATCCACGGGGCAGTCGGGGCCGCAGTCACTGAAAACCGACGGGTTGTCTCCCATTACCGCCGCCCACTGCCGCTGGGTGACCTCGGTGGTCAGCATGTAAAACCCCTGGGTTAACAGAACCGGGTGGCGGGTTTCATTGGCCTGGTGCCCGATGTCATCCGGCGGGCTCCCCATCCTGAATCGACCGGGAGGCAGATAGACAAAGGTCATGCCCAGTTTATTGGTGATCGCCGGATACCGCGGCCCTGCAGTGGACGGCGCGTGATTATTCTGCCCGACAAAAGCCGTGACGTTGGATTCGCCGGCCCGGGCAGCGAGCGGTCCGCCCGCCATGCAGAAGCCACACAGGCACAAAACGATGAATCGATGGATTGTTTTCATGTAAAAAAATTCTCCGGCGCGAAGCCGCCCGCGCGCGTATCTTTTTCAATAAATGAAAAGCCCGCACAGGCTCTTATTATTCGGTAATAATGGCATTGCGGCGATGGGCCCGGCTGAGGCGGTCGTAATTATTCGCCGCGCCGGCCAGAATCCCGTGAATATCCGCCGGCAATTCCCGCTTGACCCGGGCCGGAATACCGGCCACCAGCTGGAGGGGCCCGATGACCTGTGTTTCCCGCACCACACAGCCGGCCGCCACGATCGATCCGGTCCGGATCTGCGCGGCGTTCAGGACCAGCGCACCAATACCGATCAGGCAGCTGTTTTCCACCGTGCAGCCATGCAGTACCGCATTGTGCCCCACAGTGACAGCATCGCCGATAATTACCGGCTTGCCTTCATCGGTATGCACCGTGCAGTTATCCTGGATATTGGTATTTTTCCCCACCCGGATCGGGGCCTCGTCACCCCGCAGCACCGCCCCATACCAGATACTGGCGCCATCGCCCAGGGTCACATCGCCAATAATCACTGCAGTGGGAGCGATATAAACATTTTCGCCGATCTGCGGCTGTTTTCCTTCGTACGCAATGATCATTTCGATTCCTTTATTGTAAAACGCCATGCGCAGAACCATTCATCCGGATGGGCATCCGGCGGGCAGCCGATGCATTCAACCTGAATACGGGGATCAATGCTGCGGGCAAATGCATTATATTCCACCAGTCCGGCCGATTTGCAGGGATAGTCATCCAGTTTTTTACGACGGCGGGTGTCCTGAACCCGGCAGACGTTCATCTGAAAAACGAAACTGTCCGGTCCTTCATCAATAATCGTCTGTGTGTTGACCCGGGAGTATAGCCTGAATCCCAGCGCCTGTTTCAACCCCGCCAGGCCGGGATGCGCCGGCAGGTCGAGAAATCGCCGGATGTCATCCGCTTCCAGGGGCGACAGATGCGCCCAGCAGCTGTCGTTGCACCGTTTGGCATCGTTCATCCCCTGGGTAAATTCCACCGCCTGGAACCAGACCCCGTCGTTGGCCAGCCAGTTGAGGGACAGGGCTTTCAGTATCTCGAGCAGCCGCTCCCGGGGCATCTCCTGAAGTGCCGCCGGTAACCCGTCTTTCACCTCAAACCCGAGCAGCTTCCCCATTCTTTGCAGCTGGATGCCGACGGAGCGCCGGGTCGCCGCCGGTAAAATCGCCATGGCCCGCTCTGTTCCCATCTGGTGCCGAACTTCGTTAAACCAGAGCGCATAATGCGCCAGCACCCGGTAAAACATATCGCCGACCAGCGCCACCATCTCTTTTGAGTCGAGGCTTTCGATATCCATCGCCTGCTTTGCCATTCATTCTCCTTTGTCTCAACGGATTTCCGATCACCGGGGACCAGCCGCCGGATCACTTTTTTCACTGTGCCTGTGCGACCATGTCCTGAAATCTCAATATATCGTAATATAAGTTAATTTTGTGAACATACGCAATCGGTTCCGATCCCCGGCAATACCCGTATTGCGCCGACCGATAATATTCCCGTTTGGCCAAAAGGGGAAGCGTCTTTTCCAGCGATGACCATTTTTCAGGATCCAGGCCCCTGTCCCGGGCAATATTGCGGGCATCGAGAATGTGACCAATGCCGACATTATATGCGGCCAGGGCCAGCATCAGCCGATCTTCTCCCGTGGCGTGGTCGTAAAAATCATACAATGCCTTTAAATGCCGGATACCCGCTTCGATATTCTGGCACGGATCATAGATATCGACAACCCCCATATTTTCCGCTGTCTTGACAGTAATCTGCATCAATCCGTGTGCGTCGCGCAGGCTTCGGGCCAACGGGTTAAAATGGGACTCCTGGTACATCTGCGCGGCCACCAGGCGCCAGTCAAAACCATATTGATCGGCAAATTGCCGGATATACCCCCGATATAGCGGCAGAACCTGTCTGATCTTCCGGTGAAACGCCCGCAGATCCACAAAATCGAACCCGTCGATACCAAAAAAATACCGCTGGTACATTCGCTCCAGTTGGCCATTGGCTTTAATGGCCGCCAGAAATTCATTTATTCTTCGCAGGAGATTGTCCGCTCCGGGCGTCACCGCCCATCCCAGGGCCTGCGCATCGCTGATGGGTGTGGCCAGTTCCACCCAGGGGTTGTACCGCTGGGCCAGCCGGGCCACCCGCCTGTCGGCAATCGTTATATCGATCTTTCTTTCGGCAACCATACGGATAAGATCGGTTGTTTCCAGTTTCCTGTGCAGGATAATATTCAGATCAAGGCCAGACGCCTTCAACGCTTCCAGGCGTTCGTGATAGGATGTTCCCGCCGCAACATGGATGGTTTTCCCGGCCAGTGCCGCGGGAGATTTGATTGTCTGGCTGCCCCGGCGAATAATAACATACGGCCGGGCGGACAGATATCCCTTTGAGAAGGCGGCCCGGCGGCATCTGGCCGGCGTAATGGTCATGCCGGCGGCAATGAAATCCCCTTTTCCCGCCAGAAGATCCGGGATCATCCGCTCCCAGTCATGAGCCACCTTGATCTTGAGGGCAACGCCCAGGTAATCGGCAAAGGCCCGAGCCATTTCGTATTCAAATCCCCGGGGCTGTCCCTGATAGATATAGTAACACCAAGGATTATTACGTATAATAACGGTTACCTGCCCAACCGAAAGGATGCGATCCAATACAGTCTTTTCCGGATGTTTCCGATTTCTCGTGAGCAGATACCCCCCTGCCACAATCAGTACCAGTGCGCTTAAAATGATCAGAAAGCGTATTTTTCCCCGTTTAATAAAGATTTGAC
>Ga0256846_1000642_pt1 | contig 13326 bp, 15 predicted proteins | sample TevniametaG_FD_189098 | JGI IMG/M metagenome (GOLD analysis project Ga0256846, IMG submission 189098) | Tube worm associated microbial communities from hydrothermal vent at the East Pacific Rise, Pacific Ocean - Tevnia | ecosystem: Host-associated > Annelida > Integument > Unclassified ...
CATGAAATTCATAAGATATAAGGATAAGGAATATCGGCATGAGAAGAAAAGACAGGGAAATATCGGAAAAATCATCAATAACAGCCATAATTGAAAAATGCAGGGTGTGCAGGCTCGGGCTTGCGGACGGCAATATACCCTATATTGTTCCTCTGTGCTTTGGATATAAAAATAACACCCTTTATTTTCACGGAGCCTTAAAGGGCCGCAAGATGGAGCTGATAAAAAAGAATCCTGAAGTATGTTTTGAGTTTGACGTTATGCATGAAATACTTGAATCTGACGATGCATGCAGCTGGGGAACAAAATACGAAAGCGTCACAGGCCGGGGCAGAGCTTTTATCGTAGAGGATGTGAATGAAAAGATAAATGCTATGAATATTATCATGGCACAGTATTCTGGCAGAAATTTTGTTTTTCCGGAAAAAATGCTGAAGGCAACAGCCGTGATCAGGCTTGAAATAGAATCCATGACAGGCAAGTGTTCAGGATTTTAAAAAATCTGTGTTGTTATGGGTAAAATTGGTTTATATTGATACCTGAAGTCCGATTCATTTTTCTTGCGGCATATAAAGAATCAAAAAAACAAGGAGGGAGTATGACAGAAAAATCAGGTGTGGGCTGTGCCCGCCCCTCAGGAGGGCCTGCTGAAAAATCAGACCATGAGCAGGCAGACAGAATTCAAACCATGGAAAAGGAGAAATACAGCATGATAAAAGTTGGACAAAAAGCACCGGATTTTACAGCTTCAGGATTTTACAAGTCAGAGTTTGTAAATATCAAATTATCTGATTATCTTGGCAAATGGGTGGTATTATGCTTTTACCCCGGTGATTTTACCTTTGTATGAGCAAGCGAGGTTTCAGCAGTTGCTGAAAAATATCCTGAATTTCAGAAACTTGGGGTTGAAGTGCTTTCAATGAGCATTGACAGCATGTTTGTACACAAGATGTGGAATGACATGGAAATATCAAAGATGGTTGAAGGCGGAGTGCCTTTCCCGATGCTTTCAGATGCAGGCGGCAGGATCGGTACTGTATACGGAATCTATGACGAAGATGCAGGTGTTGAGACAAGGGGCCGTTTCATCATAGACCCGGACGGCATTGTTCAGGGCTACGAAGTTCTTACTCCGCCCGTTGGAAGAAATGTGAATGAAACCCTGCGTCAGATTCAGGCATTCCAGCTTGTAAGGGAATCCAGGGGAACCCAGGCAACACCTTCAGGGTGGAAGCCGGGCAAGGCTGTGTTAAAGCCGGGGCCTGACCTTGTGGGTAATGTGTGGAAAGAGTGGAAAACCAGCATGGCTTTTGACTGATTTTTAATTCATCAGATAGAATCCCAGTTTTTTGGCATATGGAGGAGGATTGTAAAAATCGGCATTGATAAAATTTCCTTTGATTTCCCTGACCACAATTCTCCTCTTTACAAGGGATTTTTTAATATCGTCCAGAATAAAATGAATATCCAGAAAATCATTCACCTGAATACGATGGGATTTTGATATCCTGAACCCTATGGAAAGCATGGAAAGCTTTTCCACTCTGATATGGCCGGATTCCCTTGTCTTGAGCCTTATAAATTCGCCTGCAAGGGATACGGTTTTAAGTGCGGCATATCTGTCCTGCATTTCCTTTGGCTCTGATTTTGCCTCCTTTTCAAGAAACGGCTGAAGGCTTTCTGTCATGTCGGAAATGGTATCATCGCTGGATATGGTTTTGGATTTTGACAGGGACTGGGCCACAAGGCTTTTAAGCTGGCCTGCATCTTCAGCGCTCACAGTATGGGCCTGAATGCTGATTTTCACAAGACACTGGCTTGTCTCTTCCACAGACTCTGAAAAAGCTTTTAAAATGCGGTGCTTTGCCATCTGTGCCCCGTCAGAATAAGTCAGGGGCAAAAGCATGATAAAAACTTCTTCTCCATACCTGAAGATATCGTCTTCCCTGCGTTTGGTTGTGCTAAGCACCCTGGCAAGTGTTTTCAGGGATTTGTCGCAGGCAGACCTGTCTTTTGTCTCTTTCATCTGCCATGACAGGTCAGCTTCTATTATCAGCATGGAAAAAATACTTCCATATTTTTTGAGCACATCTTCTTTTCCGCTTACAGAGCGCTCAAAGCTCCACCTGTTTTTAAGGCCTGTAAGTGAATCCTTTGTGGCAATATTTTTCAGGGCCTGCTGATAATAGGAACGCTCAATTGCAATTGCTGCATATTCTCCGATTGATGCCAGTATGTTAAGGTCATGGTCTGTAAAAGGCCTGTCATCAATTCTGTTGATCAGTTCAATCACGCCAAATATTTTCTGGTCGGTTTTAAGGGGAGTTCCGATCACTGATCTTGTTTTGAACCCTGTATATTTATCCACCTTTGAGCTGAAACGTCTGTCTTTTGACACATCTTCAACTATAAGGGATTTGCCTGTTTCCATTATATATCCTGCAATTCCCTCGCCTTTGGGCAGTTTTGCTCCTTTCAGCTTGTTTTTTGCAGCACCCACCACAACTGAGAAAACCATGTCAGAGGTTTTGGGATCCTTAAGCAGTATTGACCAGTGCAGGGGCTCAAAGATCTGGCCTACCTGGTACATTACAATATCAAGCACTTCTTTTATGGTTCCTGCCTTGGCAAGGGGTTTGCCAAGCTCAAGGGCAAGGTCATGGGTAAGACCGTCGTTCTGACCTGAATTACTGGAAAGCTGCCCTGTTGTATTCTGGTGGTAATAGTATTTTGTATTTGCCCTTGAAAGCTTGATATTTGCCCAGAGCATGCTTTCCTTGAGTTCTTTGGCCGAGGGAAATACAAAATGATAGAATTTTGATATGGACTCTATTTCCTTGTTGGTTCTGGCTATGCATTCGCCTAAATTTATCCTGTCAGGGTGAATGATTTTTTCAACCTCAGGAGGAAGAACAGGAGGGCAGGGCAGGTCAAATGAACCGATTCCCTGGGCCCAGCACAGAAAATCCGCAAGGCTCACAATGCTGATCAGCTGTTTGTGTTCAGCACTTATATTCAGATGGTCAAAGGGCTGGTGATGATATTTTACAGCAAGGACAAGTTCCCTTGGAAGTTTCCACAATGTACAGAAAAAAGCACCCACATCATCGTGGCCAAGGCCTATTACGCTTCGTTCCCTTTCAATAAGAAGGTCGGCAGACCCGGATAGCTGCTGCAGAAAATCCTCATAATCTGTTTTTCCTCCTGTATCCAGAATTATTTTGCCGACATCATGAAGAAGGCCTGCAATATAGGCTCCTTCAGGTTCAGGATATCCGGTTCTGCCGGCAATTTCCATACTCAGGACTGCAACTGAAATACAATGACGCCAGAACAGAATCCTGTTGAATTTTCCGGATGATCCTGGTTTGAACATTTTTTCAAAAACCGTCATGCTCAGGGCAAGTTTTTTGATTTCATCCTGGCCCACAAAGACCACGGCTTCGGAAAGAGCGGTGATTTTGCGCTTAAGCCCGTACATTGCTGAATTTACTATTTCCAGCACCCGGACAGATATTCCAGGGTCTGTTTCCACAATTTTTGCAAGATCGGCAAGAGAAGCTTTATCACTTTTGGATATTTCAATTAGTTTTGCCGCAGCAGGGGGAAAACTCGGCAGTTTCCTGTTGTCATGCCGTAAAATCTTTTTTATGTCTGCGCTGGAAGGAAGGTTCAATGAGTTTTTCATTTTACTGTTTCCTGTATTGGCTGCTCTGCCGGCTTTTAAATTATATATTTACCGCATTACCATAACCTGTCCTTTATATTTTTGCAATATCAGGATTTTTCCGGGCATGCTGACGGATATATTCATACATGACAATTGAAGCTGCCACAGACACATTCAGGCTCTGTGTCCTTCCGAACTGGGGGATTGAAAGCTTTGCAATTCCGTTAAAAAGCTCAGGGGCAAAGCTTAGGCCGAACTCCTCATGGCCAAAGATGAAAGCACTTTTTGCGGGCAGACATATGTCAGTGATCATTTCACTGCATCCAGGCTCAAGTGCAAACATTGTATATCCCCTTGAGCTCAAGTCTGTATAACAGGAAAGAAAATTTGTGTGAAATACCGCAGGAACCCATTTGAATGCTCCCATGCCCGGAGCCGGGTCAAAATAGTCAATTCCCACAAGATGTACTTCATGGATACTGAAAACATCCCCTGTTCTGAAAATTTTTCCTATGTTGAATGTGGGCTTGAGATGATCAAGCACGATAATGCATTCATGACATCCTGGTTCTGCTGCAAGGTTTTTGTTTTTCTGCTTTCTGAACCGCCTTTTTGCCATTTCCCGTTCAGCCTTCATCATCTGTCTTATCTTATGCGGGCCTGCCATGGGTCTCCTTGAATATCTGGTACAGGAAAAGCATAATGCCAGCCTGTTTTCTGGTTGCAATGGTAAAATTTTTTTGTTCACTATAATATTTTCGGAGATTTTGCCACTTTTTTTAGTAAATATTATTTATGTGTAACAGGAGAAATATATGCAGTTATTTTGAAAACTGCATATATCTGTTGCTGAAAAACAGAAAAACATTGTATTAATTACTGGAAGTAATGAATGAGATATGAAAAGAAAAAATCAGGAGATAAAATGAAAATTGTAATATTGCAGGGCAGTCCCAGAAAAAACGGAAACACTGCCAGAATTACAGGGTGGATTCAGGATGAACTTGTTTCACTGGGCCATGAAACAGAATACATTTATCTTGCTTCAAAAAATCTTAACGGGTGTCTTGCCTGTGGTAAATGCAAGGAAAAGCCTGAAGAAATAGGTTGTGTGCAGAATGATGACATAGGTGAAATCCTGGAAAAAATAGTGAAATCCCAGGCAGTTGTTTTTGCATCCCCTCTGTATTTCTGGGGAATAAGTTCCCAGCTCAAGGCAGTAATCGACAGAACTTACAGCCTTTATGTGAATTATCACATGCCGGACCATAAATCTCTTGTGGAAGGACAGCGTCAGGCATTTGTTGTTACAGGTGCAGGCCCGTATGAAAATAATGCAGAAGGGGTGTTTGACGCTTTCAAAAGGCTGCAGAACCCCCATAAGACCATCAATGCAGGACAATTGTTTGCAGGCTCATGCACAGACCCTGACAAACTTGATGATTCAGTCAGGCTTAAGGCTGTGGAACTTGCCCGGAAAATTGTTCAGTGATTTCTGCCGGTAATATAATATGATCAAGTCAATGAACATTGCCTGGTGGGTGCAGCGCTGGGCTGAACTCACTCCTGAAAAGACAGCGCTTGTCTTTGAGAGCACTGCCATATCATACCGCGGGCTTTGCAGGCGGGCCGACAGAACAAGCTGCTGGCTTCAGTCCATCGGGATTGAAAAGGGCGACCGTGTTGCCGTGATGCTTTACAACTGCCCTGAGTTTCTGGATCTGTTTCTTGCCTGTTCAAGGCTTGGAGCCATTTTTGTCCCCATCAACTTCCGTGTGACTGCAAGGGAGCTGGATTATTTTATTCAGAACTGCAGGCCGCGTCTTTTTGTTTACGGCAGGGATTTTGCTGATATTGTGGATGAAATTGATCCCGGCCATTATCTTCCGCCCATGATGAGGGCTGTTACAGGGGCAGGCAGCCTGCCTGACGGGGCTTTTGATTTTGCTTCTGAAACAGGGCGCTTTGACGGGCAGCGCCCCTTTCTTACAAGATCGCTTGGCCCTGCCGATCCTGAAGAACCCCAGGTCATCATGTATACATCAGGAACCACAGGCAAGCCAAAAGGCGCTGTGCTCAGTCACAGAAAAACATTTTTCAACTGCCTTAACGCTGATATTTTTTTCAAGCTTCACGCAAGTGACATAATGCTGATTTTTCTGCCCCTGTTTCATTCAGGCGGGCTTTTTATCCAGGCTGCTCCCATTTTTTATAAAGGTGCCACTATTGTGCTTCACAGCAGGTTTGATCCGGAGAGGATCTATGCTGACATTGAAAAATACAGGGTTACAAAATTTTTAGGGGTTCCAACGGTTTACAGGGAGCTTTTAAAGGTTGCACCTGAGAAAAGAAAAGATATTTCATCGCTCAAGGTATGCGCAGGAGGCGGAGAAAAACTGAATCAGGAACTAATTGAACAATGTGCACAGGCAGGGCTTGCATTTCGTCAGATCATGGGACAGACAGAAACTTCCATACTTTTGTGGGCTTCTGAAAATGATCCTGTGAAAAAACCTGGAACAGTTGGCAGGCCTGTTTTTCATGCAGAGGTCAGTATCATGAACGAACATGGCCAGAAGGCAGGGCCCGGTGAAACAGGAGAAATAGTTGTCAAAGGTTCCATCATGATGAAGGAATACTGGCAGGATCCTGTGAAAACCGAGGAAACCATCAAGAACGGCTGGCTTCACACAGGAGATCTGGCCTATATGGATGAAGAAGGGTTTTTCTATCTTGTGGGGCGCGCAGGTGACATGTATATTTCAGGCGGAGAAAATGTCTATCCTGCTGAAGTTGAAAAAGTGCTGAGAATGCATCCTGATATTGAGGATGCTGCCGTGGTGGGAGTGCCTGACAAGGTATGGGGTGAAACAGGGCATGCCTTTGTAATTGCAAGACAGGGCGCATCACTGACACAGGATGATGTCATTGCCATGTGCCGGGGCAGGCTCGCAAAATACAAGTGGCCGGGAAAAGTCACTTTCAAGAAACAGTTTCCAAGAACTTCCCTTGGAAAGGTGAAAAAATCCGAACTTTGCTGATCAGGCAGGCTCAGGTCACCAGTATTATTCTGATGTCCATTACATTTGTACGCGTGGGCCCTGTTATCACAAGATCTGAAAGAGCATCAAAAAAATGATATGAATCATTGTTTTTCAGGAATTTTTCAGGGTCAAGACCAAGGGCATCTGCCCTTGCAGAAGTGCTGGTGTCTGCAATGGCTCCTGCCGCATCTGTTGGCCCGTCCGTACCGTCTGTGCCTGCGGCAAGCACAAGTATGTGGCCGGGGGTGCTGAGCTGTCTTACGCATGCCAGGACAAATTCCTGATTGCGCCCGCCTTTGCCTTTTCCCCTGACCCTGACTGTGGTTTCACCGCCTGACAGTATGCATGCAGGCAGTGGAACAGGATTGCCCGTGGCAAGAATTTCCTTTGCAATATCCATGTGGAATCCGGCTGCCTGCGATGTTGTGCCTTTTATCATGGAAGAAAGGATAATGGTATTGTATCCGTGTCTGACAGCTTCTGATCTGGCTGCTTCCAGGGCATTTATATTTCCGGCAGTAATGAAATATGAAACCCCGGCAAAAACCTGATTATCAGGTTTCAGGGTTTCAGAGACAAGCCCTTTTGCTCCTTTTGTCAGATGATCATGAACACGAGACGGAATCAGGCCTGCTATTTTATATTTTTTAATTATTTCAAGGCATTGATCAAATGTTCCTTTGTCCGGCGTACACGGTCCTGAACCTATGATATCGGGGTCATCACCTGTAACGTCAGATATTGCAAGGCAGATTACAGTTCCGGGGTAAATCTTTTCTGCAAGCAGACCGCCCTTGATCTGCGACATATGCTTTCGCATCGTGTTTATTTCGTGTATGTCTGCCCCGCATTCAAGCAGTATCTGTGTGGCTTTCTGCTTGTCTTTAAGGCTGATGCCGGGGGCGGGCAGGGCTGCCAGGGATGAGGCTCCTCCTGAAATAAGAAAAATTACAAGAGTGGTATTGTCTGCTGTGCCTGCCAGTTCTGCAAGAGCCTGTGCTGCTTTTATGGAATTTTTATCAGGTATGGGGTGGCCTGCCTGCATTATTTTTATGCAGCCTGTTTCTGATTCATGCCCGTATTTTACAATTACCATTCCTTCAGACAGCCTGGAACCAAGAATTTTTTCCATGGCCTGTGCCATTGGTGCGCAGGCCTTGCCAGCCCCTATCACAATAATTCTTTTAAATGAATCAAGATCATATGATCTGTTTTTTATTTTTAAAATATTGTTATTTCGCCGGCAGATTCTGTGCAGGCAGGATGCAGGGTCAACAGCTTCAAGTGCTGAATGGAAAATTTTTTCTGCGTGGGCGCGCATCTTTTCTGAAAAACTGCAGGCTTTCATCAGGAATCAAAAACCTCAGGATTGACGACATGCACAGGCCTGCCGTTTTCATAAAATCCAATTATATTTTCTGCAGCAAGCATGGACATCTGATTTCTTGCCTCAATTGTTGCAGAGCCTATATGCGGCAGAACACATACATTTTCCATTTCCAGAAGCTCGCTTTCAGGGCTCATTGGTTCAGGATCTGTTACATCAAGGCCTGCGCCCAGGATTTCCCTGTTTTTTACTGCCTGTATAAGATCCTTTTCATTGTGCACAGGCCCCCTTGCCGTGTTTATGAAAATTGCCGAGTCCTTCATTTTCCTGAATGCTGCTTTGTTGAATATATGCCTTGTTTCAGGGCTCAGAATGCAGTGTACTGACAATACATCGCTTCGGGCCAGCAGTTCGTCAAAACTTACATGGCAGGCTCCTGTTTCCTGCTCTGCCCTTGTGCTGCGGGATCTGTTATGATAGATAATTTTCATGTTATAGGCGTTTTTGCATCTTTCAGCCATTTTAAGCCCGATCCGCCCCAGGCCGAAAATGCCAAGAGTCCTGTTTTTAAGCTCAATCCCAAGATGTCCTGTGGGATTGAAGCTTCCCCACTGCCCCCTTGATATGGTCTTGTGCATGAAAAACATTTTTCTTGCCACGGCAATCATCAGGCCAAAGGCAATGTCCGCTGTTGCCTCGCTCATTGCATCAGGAGTGAATCCTATTGGTATGCCAAGTTCTGTTGCGCATTTTACATCAATATTGTCAAAACCCACTGCAAACTGGGAAATAATTTCAAGATGACTGCACTGATTCAAAAAATTTCTGTCAATACGGTCGGTTAAAGTGCAGAAAAGGCTGTTATGTTTTTTTGCCTCTGCAATGAGTTCTTCCTGTGTCATGGGGCGGTCCCTGTCCCATAAACTGAGCCTGAAACCTCGCTGTTCAAGCAGCTGTATGCCTGATTCAGGGAATTTTCGTGTGACAAGTATTGTTTTTGTTTTCATGGGAGATTTTAATCCTTAAATTGTCTTGTTTTTTTAATTCAGTGTATATATGATTTTTTTTACTGTCCGGCAAGACCGTAAGAGATGAAAGGATATATTTGCCATGCCGCTTGCTTTTAAATCTGAAAATCATGGAGAAATCGCATTTGGATTTTTCAACATAGAATCTGATATGCTGCTTCTGGAAAATTATTTCTTTTTTGCAGATCAGTTCTGCCGGTGGATTTGCACACTTGCAGGAACAAGTGACAATACTGATGAGCATTCCCGTGTGTATGATGAGGTTTATTATATTGAAAATTCTGATGACATAGGTGACCTTATGGGAGCAATCCACGGTATAAGGCTTACAGGATTTATTGGAGATCTGTACCGTATTTTTCCGTTTCCCTCTGATCCTGCAGCATTTAAGCAGAATCCTGCAGGATTTAAAACGCGCGATATTGTAAGATCCCTGATTGAAAAATATGCAGGCAGAACATCCATTAAGGCAGCAATTGATTCCAGGGCAGCAAAGGCTTTTATCGGGCCTTATGCCTTTACCAGAAAATTTTTTCACGAACTTGTGAAATATGTATGGAATGGCGGATATCCCGCTTGGCTTGCAGGGCAGAGGCCCGGTTATGTCATTGAAATGAAAAGGAATGTGCAGACAGGACTTAACCCGTTTTTCACAGGAGTGTTTTAATCTGAAAAAAAATAATGTATGGTTGAATAATTTTTAATTTTTTAATGGTTTGAAAGGAAATTTCCCATGCCTATCGCAGACAAGATGGTTAAAATGGTTGAAGCTGCATCCATGATCCGGAAGATGTTTGAAGAAGGAATACAGATGAAACAAACCTTTGGGGCTGAAAATGTGTTTGATTTTTCCCTGGGCAACCCGGATGTTCCGCCTCCTCAGGTGGTAAAGGATACCCTGCTGGATCTTATTAATGATAAAACAGTTTCCCACGGGTATATGCCAAATCCTGGATACCCTCATGTAAGACAGGCTGTGGCTGATTACCTGAATAAAACCTGTGATGCAGGACTTACAGCAGATCTCATTATAATGACCTCAGGAGCAGCAGGTGCTTTAAATGACATCCTGCGCGCTCTTATGAATCCAGGAGAAGAGATCCTTGTGCCTGCTCCGTATTTTGTGGGATATAACCAGTATGCATTTGTGGCAGGGGCTGTTCTTACCCCTGTGGATTCTTTTCCTGATTTTCATCTTGATCTTGATGCACTTGAAAAAGCCATCACAGATAAAACAAGGGTTTTTCTTATAAATTCTCCCAACAACCCGACCGGAGTGGTCTATAACAGGGAAGAACTTGAAGGCCTGGGCAGGGTGCTGGACAGGGCAAGTGAAAAATTCGGGAAACGTATCTATCTTGTTTCAGATGAGCCGTACCGCAAGATTGCCTATGATGTGCAGGTTCCTTTCATGTTTGATGTTTATGACCATACAATTGTTCTTACTTCCTATTCAAAGGAATTATCCCTTGCAGGAGAAAGAATAGGGTATCTTGCAATTCATCCTGAAGCCGAAGACGCAGCCGTGATAGCAGGTGCGGCAGGAGTTGCAAACACCATGATGTATGTGAATGCCCCTGCACTTTTTCAGCAGGTGGTGGGAAGGCTTCAGGGTGTGACAGTTGATGTGGAAATTTACAGAAAACGGCGCGACATGTTCTGTGAAGGCTTAAAAGAGGCAGGTTATAAATTTGATATTCCTGAAGGAGCTTTTTATCTTTTTCCTGAAAGCCCGATCAAAGATGATGTGAAATTTGTGAACATATTAAAGGAAAACAGAATTCTTGCCGTTCCGGGAACAGGTTTTGGCGGGCCCGGCCATTTCAGGCTTTCATATGCTGTGCCTGATAAGACAATCCAGGATTCATTTGAAGGATTTAAAAAAGCCTTTGACAGTGTTTCAGGTTAAAATAAAAAGATCAGGAGGTAAATATCCATGATTGCAAGAATCTGGCACGGACGGACAAGACCTGAGGATTATGAAACCTATACCAAATTCATGAAGGACAGGGCAATCCCTGACTATCAGAATACAAAGGGGTTTGTGAAACTTATATTTTTAAGAAACATGGCTGAGGATGCAGGTCATTTTACATTGATCACATTCTGGGAAAACCTTGAGGTTATCAGGAACTTTGCCGGAGAAGACCTTGAAAAGGCCAAGTATTATCCTGAAGATAAAAAATTTTTACTGGAATTTGAAGATAAGGTAACCCATTATGAGGTTTTTGCAGAGCAGGGGCTTTGATTTATGAATTTTTCAGGATGATTCATGAATTCCTTATATATTCTGTAGTAAACAGTATCTTTGTATTTTACAGGTTTTATGCTGTTTGCATTAAAATTTAAAATATCAGCCTTGGGGCATGCAAGCAGGAATGGAGAATGGGTGGCAATGATGAACTGGGCATGGCCCTGGCCGTTTAAATCAAGCAGAAGGTTTAAAAGTTCGATCAGCGATGAAGGGGACAGGGCGGTTTCAGGCTCATCAAGAAAGTAAAGCCCTTTAATCCTGTAGCGCGATTTAAAGTAAGCCATAAGGGACTGGCCGTGTGACTGGGTTATAAGGGATTTTCCTCCAAAATAATCCAGCATTTTTTCATCGTTCATGGCCCATTCTTCAAGATTTTTTGCAAAATGCGAAAAAATCTGGGACCCGAAAAACGATCCCGGCACAGGCCCTTTCTCTCCCCATTGAACCGAAAGGGCTTTATAAAGATCATCTTCATAGGGATTGGGATTGCATCTTAAATTGAACTCGTTTTGCCATATGTGTATTCCGCATCTTATGGCTGCAGCTTTGAGAAGGGTAGATTTTCCTGTGCCGTTTTCTCCGGTGAAAAAAGTGATGGGCTTTTTAAGTTCAATACATGATGTGTTCTGGAGTATTTCAAGGTTGAAGGGATAAAAATTCCGGCATGGAAATTTTTCATGATGGATATTGATCCTGGTAATATGCATCAAGGCTCCTGTTTTTTTCTTTGTTTTGCCTGTTCAATCAGATCCATGAGTGAAAGCATTTTGGGAGTGGTGGAAGGTGAAAATACTTTTTTAAACTCATCTCTGGTCAGTTTTTTCTTTAAATATTTATCCACCCTGAAATGTGAATACCAGCAGTCAATTGTTTTGAAACATGGCAGTCCGCTGTTTTCTCTGAAACAATATGCAAAATATATCTGATGTCCCAGACGCGGGCACCGGATGGTAATATTTTTGTCCGGCGGAATTTCTGGTCTCAAATCTTTCTGACCGGTATTTGCTGGTGCCATTGGTGTTATTTCCCCTTTTGAAAAAGCCTGCCGCAGGAAAAATGCCTGTCTGTGACAGAAACATTGAAACCTGCGGCAGGTATGGTGAAATTACTGGTTTCAGGTTGCCTGTTTTGGTTTGGGTAAAGATTCAATATCTTTCAGGGCTGCGTCAATCATTTCCTGGGGAAGCTCATGATCTGAAAGGTTACCTCTGAAATAGGCTTCATAGGCTGCAAGATCCACAAGGCCGTGGCCGCTCCAGTTGAAAAGTATGGTTTTTTCCTTTCCTTCCTCTTTTGCCTTGAGAGCCTCTCTTATTGCCATGCCCACTGCATGGTTGCATTCAGGAGCACTGATATAGCCTTCAGAACGGGCAAAGGTTATACCTGCCCTGAATGTTTCCATCTGATGGATTGATTCCGGTCTTATGATGCCGTCCAGCACAAGCTGACTTACAATGGGCGCCATCCCGTGATATCTCAGCCCTCCTGCATGAATGGGTGCAGGAACGAAATTATGGCCCAGGGTATGCATGGGCAGAAGCGGGGTCATCTGTACTGTGTCGCCAAAATCATAGGCAAAGGGCCCTCTTGTCATGGTGGGGCAGGAAGTGGGCTCAACAGCTATTATATCAATATCTTTTCCATTGATCTTGTCCATTACAAATGGCATTGCAAGGCCTGCAAAATTGCTTCCTCCGCCTGCGCTTCCAATGATCACGTCAGGAAAATCACCTGCCATTTCCATCTGTTTTTTTGCTTCAAGCCCTATGATGCTCTGGTGAATCATCACATGATTAAGCACGCTGCCAAGGGCATATTTGGTGTTTTCATCTGAAACAGCTTCTTCCACAGCCTCGCTTATTGCCATTCCAAGGCTTCCCGGAGAATCAGGATCCTTTTCAAGTATGGAACGCCCGGCCTGGGTCTCGTTGCTGGGGCTTGCCGTGCAGTTGGCTCCCCATGTTTCCATCATGAGGCGGCGGTATGGTTTCTGATTATAGGAG
>Ga0256846_1000643_pt1 | contig 13322 bp, 9 predicted proteins | sample TevniametaG_FD_189098 | JGI IMG/M metagenome (GOLD analysis project Ga0256846, IMG submission 189098) | Tube worm associated microbial communities from hydrothermal vent at the East Pacific Rise, Pacific Ocean - Tevnia | ecosystem: Host-associated > Annelida > Integument > Unclassified ...
GCTTGAATCAATTCATTTTTTTCAGCCGCATCATCCCAGACAAAATTCTCTGTTAAGTTCAACATTTCTTTTAACTTTTTGGCAGAAAACGGTAAAAATACTTCTCCAAGAACCGATAAAGCTGCTGCCAGCTGAATGGCAACATACATTACTGTTTCCACACGTTCCGGATGAGTTTTAATCTGTTTCCAAGGCTCTTCTTCTGCCAAATATTTATTTCCTAACCGAGCCAGATTCATATATTCCGACAAAGCTTCACGAAAACGATACCGCTCAATCAAATTTCCAATCTTATCCGGATAGGAAACCAATCGGTTTAACACATGTTTGTCATCATCAGAAAATTGATGTGCTTTCGGCACAATTCCATTATAATATTTATGTGTCAAAACCAAGACGCGATTGATAAAGTTTCCTAAGTTTCCCACCAATTCGTTGTTATTTCTAGCCTGATAATCCTTCCACGTGAAATCATTATCTTTAGTTTCCGGAGCATTGGCTGTGAGCACATAACGCAAAACGTCTTGTTTATCAGGAAACTCATCCAAATATTCGTGTAGCCAAACCGCCCAATTTCTGGATGTTGAAATCTTGTCGTTCTCTAAATTCAAAAATTCATTTGCCGGCACATTATCAGGTAAGATATAGTCTCCGTGCGCTTTGAGCATAGCGGGAAAAATAATCGTGTGAAAAACAATATTATCTTTTCCTATAAAGTGCACCAGCTTGGTATTTTTATCTTTCCAGTAAGGCTCCCAGTTTTTTCCGGTTTTGTTTGCCCATTCCTTGGTAGATGAAATATATCCGATAGGAGCATCAAACCAAACATATAAAACCTTATTATCCGCATTTTCAACAGGCACCGGAACCCCCCAATCCAAATCTCGGGTCACCGCACGAGGGCGCAGTCCGTCATCTAACCAGGATTTTACTTGTCCCAATACGTTTGGTTTCCAATCGTTTTTATGTCCTTCCAGAATCCATTCTCGCAACCATTTTTCATATTTGTTCAGAGGCAAATACCAGTGCTTGGTTTCTTTAACCACGGGTTTATTCCCTGAAATAGTCGAGACCGGATTAATCAATTCCATCGGGCTAAGCGAAGTACCGCATTTTTCACATTGATCACCATAAGCTTCCTCATATCCGCACTTGGGGCAAGTGCCTTTCACAAAGCGATCTGCCAAAAATTGTTGTTCTTGCTCGTCAAAGAGCTGCTTGGATGTTTGCTCCACAAATTTCTCGTCGGCATATAACTTCTTAAAGAAATCAGAAGCGGTCTGATGATGAATCGGCAAGGATGTGCGACTGTAATTGTCAAAAGCAATGCCAAAATCAACAAAAGATTTTCTGATGATACCATCATACTTATCAACGACTTGTTGGGGCGTAACACCTTCTTTTTTAGCACGGAGTGTAATAGGCACACCATGTTCGTCCGACCCACAGATATAAATCACATCATTTCTTTTAGACTTTTGATAACGCGCATAAATATCTGCCGGAATATAAACTCCTGCCAAGTGCCCTATATGAACCGGACCGTTCGTATAAGGCAGTGCCGCCGTGATGGTATATCTCTTTTTCATACTTACTGGTTTAAACAACAAAAATACGACATTTTTGTTGTACCAAACCCAATATTTTGAGACAAAACCAACTTACATCCTGTTAAATTCTTAAAAATTGGGGGCTCTTCTTTGAAAGTAAATTGAAGGTTTTGTAACATCCAAAAAATTACTTTAACTTCGTATCGGTATTAACCCTAATGAAGTTTTGATGAAAAAAGTTATCTCATTATTCATATTGTTTTCTGTTTTTTCTTGTAAAACACACCAACCCGTCGGCAACTTTCAGCCTGCAACTCGGTGGATTTCTCCTCCTGTGTTAAAAAAAGGAGATTCTGTTTTATATATTGCACCCGCCGGCAATGTAAATCCTGAAAAAAAATATATGCAAAGAGCAGATTCTTTATTGCAATTATGGGGCTATGCAGCTAAATATCCGAAAAACCTATACAAAAAATCTTTTACGTTTGGAGGAACTGATTATGAACGATTTACTGATTTACAACAAGCTTTGGACAACCCTAATATCAAAGCAATTTGGTGTGCTCGAGGCGGCTATGGCAGTGTCAGAATCATTGATAATCTGGATTTTACGGAATTTAAAAAATACCCTAAATGGTTGATTGGTTTTTCAGATATAACGGTTCTTCACAGTATTTTGCACCAACAAGGATTTCAAAGTGTTCATGCAATTATGCCTATCAGTCTGACCCGCCCCAATTCCGAAAGAGCAACAGCCATTCAAAGTATCAGGGATTTTTATGCGGGAAATGTTTTGCGATATGAAATTCCTTCGGATTCTTTGAATATCTCAGGAAAAGCAAAAGGCGTTTTGGTGGGAGGAAACTTATCACTACTCGTAAGTTTATTAGGCTCCAAATATCAGATAAACCCTTCCGGAAAAATTTTATATTTGGAAGATGTCGGAGAATATACCTATTCCTATGACAGAATGTTATATGCTTTGAAAAATGCCGGTTATTTTGAGCATCTGAAAGGCTTGATTGTCGGGGGAGTGAGTGTTAAAAAAGATGATGATTTTATTGGAGAAACCGTCAAAGAAATAGTTCTGAAGCACGTTGTAAACAAAGGATATCCGGTCATTTTTGAATTCCCTGCCGGACATGTGGTTGATAACCGCACGCTAATTTTTGGAAAAAAAGCAAAGATAAATGTCAATAAAAGCAAAGTTGTTTTTGAACAATAATCCGAAAGCCGCCAAACAATCTTAGTTTATGCGCATCTACGTTAAATGTTATTTTTATGGAATTCGTTGATTATCAACGGCTTCTCCTTGCCCTAGAACAACATCCAAATTTTTAATCATTCCATTGAGAAATTTAAAATTCCGAATAAAAATGGCATTATATCCATAGAATTTGACAAGAGCATCATAATTTCCTTGTTTCAGTTTGATTGAATAACTTCCTTTTTCATCTGATATAGCGGTAAATTCTAAAGAATCCGATGTTCGCACAAAAATGACGATGGCTGCATTCAGAGGAGATGTAAAGATTGAATCTTTCAATTTATATTTTCCTAAAATGTGTCCTTTGACAACCACAAGACTTGTATCTGAAATTTTCAAAGTTTTATAGGTTTTTATCCTGCTTTTGATATAAACTCTGTTTTCTGCAAGACCATCTGTGCTACAAGATGAATGTTCTTGATTCAATCTGCAAGAAAATAATAATAACCCAATCCATGTATAAAAAATAATTTTCAAAATATTTAAAGTTTTATAAACTTGAAGATATCATAAATTTTCTTCTGATCTAGCGCTTTATTGCCCATGCAAACGTAAGGAATTATTCATTATCTTTGTCTCAAAGAAACCGCATGACGAAAGTTGATATCAAAAAACGAACACGGGCAAGAGAATCCTCGAACGCAATCGAGCGTCTCTATATCACCATGCGCCATCTTTTGAATCGCGGTTTCTACAAACCTTTTGGCGTTTCAGGCAACACTCTAAAACAGGGTTTGCTCATGCTTCGTCCTGAGATATACGGAAATATTGCTGCAGAGAAATCCGAACTTACAGGATTAAAATATGTGATGGACAGGCTTCCTGAAGGTATTGAGGAATGTCGTGTAATTTATATGACGGATGACGAGGGCTATAAAATATCCCAATTCAAACCTATCATTCCGCCAAAAAGAAGAAGAAATTGTTATCGCATAGATAAAGATCAAATGAACATTGAGCTAACTCGGGGGCGCTCTGATGTCTATGATATCTTGACTCATCTGACTTTTCTCTATATCGAGTCTCACAAAATCAGAAAAAAAGCAGTTGTTAATGACAAAGGAGATGCCGGCAGGGAATGGAAAGCTCTTGAACGAGTTGTACTCCGAAATAAAAAGCTGAATAAATCTGAAAAGGAGATTATTATTGCCTATTTATCAACACTTTTGGGAAGAACATTTATAGAAACCAAAGAGATTTTTGAAACATTTTCTGAAAAGAACAAACCTAATCGCTTTTTTCACATTATTTACTGGTTAGGAAAATTGGCTATTGATGAGGCTTATAACAACAATAAAAGAGAAGTCAAGTTCAGCTCCAACCTGAGAGAACGTCTCGGACACCATATTTATGGAGAAATTTGGGCAACACAAATCAAAAATGTACTCAAACAACAAAAACTACTTGACAAGCCCATTCATATTATCAGTGCAAACATGCACTCTGTGATGAACACATTATTCGCACAAAAAACACTTCGCATTGACAAAAATGAAATAGAGATTTATAAAGATTTGAGTCTGGGAAAAAATAAAATCCTAAGAAACAAAGTGGAAAAAGTTGCCGCAAAAAACGGAATGATTTTTATCGAAGATAAATCCGGCGCAAATATTAACGTTCAGATTTTTGACACCGCCAAAATCAACAACCAAAATTCTTCTTTTGAAATCAAACCGGACAAGGATGGTCAGAAACCTGTTTTGATTGTAATGGACTATGCTTTTGGCGAACAAGCCTTTGAAGTGATGGATGAACTCCTGAAACCCCATGAAGAAGACAACACTAAAATCTTTCTGGATGTTAAATCCATCTCAATCATGGGAAAAGCCGGGATTCTACAAGGAAACAAAGGCGATATTATGATTCCAAACGCACATATGTTTGAAGGAACGGCAGACAACTATCCTTTTAAAAATCAGCTTTCAAAAAAAGATTTTAAAGGAGATGATATTCCCGTTTTTGAAGGAACAATGGTCACTGTATTAGGAACATCTTTACAAAACAAAGATATTCTTTCTTTTTTCAAAAATTCCACTTGGAAAGCTATCGGATTGGAAATGGAGGGAGCCCACTATCAAAAAGCAATTCAATCCGCATCTAAAATCAGAAATAATATCAATGCAAACGTTAAGGTTCGTTATGCATATTATGCTTCTGATAACCCGTTGGAAACAGGAAGCACATTGGCATCCGGTCCTCTGGGAATCAATGGGGTTAAACCCACCTATATCATTACAAAAAAAATATTAAATCAAATACTAAAATAGAACTATTATGAGTCAGCAAGCACATAATCCGGAGGAAGTAGATATCGTCCAATTTTTTAAGGCTATCGGGCAAATGTTTAACAACTTGTTTAGAGCAATCAAAAAATTATTTTTAAGTATATTTTATCTACTACTCGATTTATTACTTTATGTAAAAAAATATTACATCTATTTCGCCGGTGTTGTCTTAATCGGATTGGTCATTGCATTTTTCAAACACCAAAATCAACAAAACTTGTTCAGCGCTTCGGTTGTCGTGAAAGCAAATTATGATGCTCAAGTCCCATTACAAGAGAAATTAGACTTCTTCAACAGCCTGATTAGTGACAAAAAATTTGATTTACTGGCAAAATCTTTAGGTGTCCCTTCCAAACAAGCTCAATCATATGTGAATTTTGAAATGACTCCGGAACTAAATGATATTTTTCTGATTGAAGATTATGAACGCAGAATAATGGATTTAGATACTGTTGTTTATAAATTTTTTGAATATAAGGATTATAAGAAAAGTGTCAACCGAGACAATTCACTGTTCCCTTATTGGAAAATTGAGGTTGTTGCAAAAAATCCCGATGTATTTTCCGTTTTAAACGAAAAGCTTGGAAAAATACTCAACGACAATGAAAAACTAGTTCAGAGAAAGAACAACTACGTATCGGCTCTTAAACTATCTAAAGAAAAAGTTTTAAAATCATTAAGTGAAATAGACTCTTTAAGAAATGTATTTAATACCGTTATGTTGGAGTCAGCAAAAAACAGCTCTTCCGGCAGCACGAATATCGTTGTCAGCAACGATCGGGTGAGAGGGCCTGAAGCGCCATATAATTTGTTTTATACCAGAACACAAGAATTAAAAAATCTGGATAAATATACCAAAAAGGCAGATCAATTTAATGATATTTTAATACTGAAAAACAGGTTCCCCACATATGGAGAAAAACAATCAGGATTCTTGTATAATGTTTATATCAGATACCCTTTATTGGGAATATTATTCTTATTCTTAATTTTATTTGCAATAGATTTTAATACCTATTTAAACAAGTATCAAAAATCAAAAGAAAATATTGACTAGCAATGCAACTCACTCACACCAATCTTAAAGACAGTTTTATACTTGAACCGGAGGTTTTTGGTGATCATAGAGGATATTTTTATGAGTTTTTTAATCAAAAAACCTTTCGAGAATTGACAGGATTGGACATTGGCTTTGTTCAAGACAATTTGGCAAAATCTCAAAAAGGTGTGCTTCGAGGGTTTCACTTTCAAAAGGGAAAGTATGCTCAAGCAAAACTCGTTAGTGTTTTTCAAGGTGCCGTATTGGATGTTATCATTGATTTAAGAAAAAATTCTGAGACTTTCGGAAAACACTTTTCCATTGTTTTGAGTGCAAAAAATAAAAAACAACTATTTGTGCCGAGAGGATTTGCTCACGCCTATTTATGTCTGGAGGATGACTCTTTATTTTACTATAAAATAGATAATCACTATTCTCAAGAAAATGAAAGCGGCATCGTTTATGACGATCCTACAATTAATTTTAATTGGAATTTCTCCGATGAAATTTTCTTGTCGGAAAAAGATAAAAAATTACCTTATTTCAAAGATATTTTTAATGAATTATGAGTAAAAGAAAAAAAATTTTGGTCACCGGCGCCGGAAGCCAGTTAGGAAAAACACTTCGAATTTTAAATGATAATGGTTTCAAATACGATTTTCGTTCAAAATATATGCTAGACATTTCAGATCCTAAAGAATTGAATCGTTTTCTTGCAAAAAACAAATATGATTATTGTTTTAATTTTGCTGCCTATACTGCCGTAAATCTTGCAGAAACAGATCGAGCAAAATGTTTTGATGTAAATGTCAGAGGTGTTGCCAACTTGTCTAAAGCAGCTAAAAAACACGATTTTACATTAATTCATATTTCAAGCGATTATGTTTTTGACGGGAAGCAAGATAAGCCCTACACCGAAACAGACCCTACACATCCTCTGAATTATTATGGAAAAACCAAACGCTTGGGAGAACAAATCATTCAACAATACTTAAACAAATATTTGATTATAAGGACATCTTGGCTCTACTCAGATTATAATAATAATTTTGTGAAGACCATTTTAAAAATGGCTCAAGAAGGACAAAAAGTGAAGATTGTGCAAGATCAAATAGGGACACCCACATACACTAAAAACTTAATCCGTTTCATTCTGACCGCCATCAAAAAAACAGAAAAATCTCCCGAACTCTACGGATTGTATCATTTCAGTGATAAGGGCGAAGCTTCTTGGTATGACTTTGGAAAAGAAGTTTATAAACTCACCGGAATTGATAAAGAAATTATTCCGATTAAAAGTACAGATTTTGCATCTCCTGCCAAACGCCCTCACTATTCGGTTTTGAGCAAGAGAAAAGCTGAACAAGCTTTTGGTGTTAGAGCTGAAAAATGGCAAGATGCTTTAAAAGATTGTTTTGCTTATAAATAATTTTCTATGATTAAAAAACTCAAAGGAAAAGAACCAAAATTTGGCACAAACTGTTTCATTGCCGAAAATGCCAGCATCATAGGAGATGTGATAATGGGAAACCGGTGCAGCGTTTGGTTTTCTGCCGTATTGCGTGGAGATGTAAACTATATCAAAATAGGGAATAAAGTCAACATTCAAGATGGTGTCGTGATTCACGGAACTTATCAAAAAGCAGCTACAAATATCGGAGATAATGTATCTATTGCACACAATGCAACTGTTCACGGCTGCACTATCGAAAACAACGTTCTGATTGGCATGAATGTCGTTATCTTGGATCATGCAGTGATTAAATCAAACTCAATCATTGCTGCCGGATCTGTTGTCACCAAAGGAACAATTGTAGAAAGCGGGAGCGTTTACGGTGGAATTCCTGCCAAAAAAATTAAAAATATAAGCCCCGAACTGGTTAAAGGAGAAATTGAACGTATAGCCGACAGTTATATTGAATATGCTTCATGGTATAAAGAATAAACTGACTTTTGCCCCGATATAAAACAATTCAATGCTATTAAACAACTTTCAGTATAAAGTACTTTTTCTTTCCCCTTTGCAGCAGTATATATTTTCCTTTAATTAAATCAGTGTTGGAAAAAGTTTTGTCTATTGTAACTTTTTCTTTATTCACCGAAACAGAATTTTCCTTTAAAGCCCTTCGAGCTTCATTGCCCGAACCCATAAATCCGGATTCTAACAAGGCTGTTACAATATCCAAATCTTTTGCTAATTTACTTGCGGAAATCTCCCCCTGCGGAACCCCTTCAAACACGTCTAAAAAAGTTTGTTCATCTAAAGATTTTAAGGTATCTGCCGTAGATTTTCCGAACAATACATTACTTGCATCCATAGCTTTCTGAAGAGCTTCTTCTCCATGCACTAACTTTGTAACTTCTTCTCCAAGCTTTTTTTGTAAAATTCTGTAATGTGGAGCTTCTCTGTGCTTGATAATTAAAGTATCTATTTCATCTTTATTCAAGAAAGTGAAAATTTTAATATATCTCTCAGCATCTTCATCTGAAATATTAATCCAAAACTGATAAAATCTGTAGGGAGATGTATATTTTTCAGATAGCCAAACGTTTCCTTGCTCTGTTTTTCCAAACTTTCCACCATCAGCTTTTGTAATCAGTGGAACAGTTAACGCAAAAGCTTTGCCTCCGTCGACACGACGAATCAGCTCTGTTCCGGTGGTCATATTTCCCCATTGATCAGAGCCCCCCATTTGTAACTGACAGTTGTTATTACGATAAAGGTGCAGAAAATCATAACCTTGGAATAATTGATAAGTAAACTCCGTGAAAGACATGCCCGCATTGTCGTCATTTTCAGGATTTAATCTTTTCTTCACCGAATCTTTTGCCATCATATAATTCACGGATATATGCTTGCCTATATTGCGAACAAAATCAATTAAAGAAATACTTTTAAACCAATCATAGTTATTCACCAAAACAGCTGCATTTGCTTTTTTAGGGTCGAAATTTATGAATTTTGATAATTGATTTCTGATTGCGTTTACGTTGTGTTGAAGCGTTTCTTCATCTAACAGATTTCTTTCTTTAGATTTTCCAGACGGATCTCCAATCATGCCGGTTGCTCCTCCCACAAGCGCAATCGGCTTATGTCCCGCCCTCTGAAAATGCATCAAAATCAGAATTGGAACCAAGCTTCCTATATGTAAAGAATCTGCAGTAGGATCAAAACCAACATAGCCCGTAACCTGTTTCTCTTCTAATAATTCTTCTGTCCCGGGCATGATGTCATGCAGTAAACCACGCCACTTTAATTCTTCAACAAATTTGCTCATAATATTTTTTTTACGCGTCACAAAAATAATCAAAAACCCAATTCTTTTCTTATTTTTTTTGACATTCCTTTCACAACAAGAGCATAAGAATTATCTATTTGTTGTTTCAGAAAATCGTTAGATAGGCTACCATTAATTTCTATCGTATTCCAGTGCTTTTTACTCATATGAAATCCCGATTTGATACAAGAATATTTTTCTCGTAATTTAAGAGCAAGTTCCGGCTCACATTTCAAGTTGACTCGAAATTCTGCAGTATCTAAAGATGTCAGTGCAAACATTTTTCCTGCCACTTTAAAAACAAGTGTTTCTTCATCAAAAGGGAAACTTTCTGTTACTCCTTTTTTTGCCAAACAATAATTTCTAAATTCTTCAATATTCATAATAAAAATCATATTGTTTCGACTATAAAGATAATTAAAACATTTTGATTTTTATTCACAAAAAAACCTCTCACAAAATTGCAAGAGGTTTTTCAGATTTAAAAGATGGGCGGCGACATACTTTTCCACCTATTGGCAGTATCATCTGCGCAGTCGGGCTTAACTACTCTGTTCGGTATGGGAAGAGGTGATCCCCGACGCTATAGCCACCCTTAAATCTTCAAGTTTGTTGTTTATAAATAACATATCGCAATAGAATCAAAAACAATCCAAAAAATTTCAAGCTTCCAATCATAAGTCTACGGGTAATTAGTACCACTCGGCTAAATATCTTTAAATATACATACTTACACCTGTGGCCTATCAACGTCCTAGTCTCGAACGACCCTTAAAAGAAAATTAATCTTGTGACGGGTTTCGCGCTTATATGCTTTCAGCGCTTATCCCAACCAAACGTAGCTACCCTGCAATGCCACTGGCGTGACAACAGGTAAACCAGAGGTTTGTCCAACTCGGTCCTCTCGTACTAGAGTCAGACTCACGCAATTTTCTAACGCCCACTACAGATAGAGACCGAACTGTCTCACGACGTTCTGAACCCAGCTCGCGTGCCACTTTAATGGGCGAACAGCCCAACCCTTGGGACCTTCTCCAGCCCCAGGATGTGACGAGCCGACATCGAGGTGCCAAACCCCCCCGTCGATGTGAGCTCTTGGGGGAGATCAGCCTGTTATCCCCGGAGTACCTTTTATCCTTTGAGCGATGGCCCTTCCATGCGGAACCACCGGATCACTATGCTCTAGTTTCCTACCTGATCGACTTGTAGGTCTCTCAGTCAAGCACCCTTATGCCATTATACTCTACGCACGGTTACCAAGCGTGCTGAGGGTACCTTTAGAAGCCTCCGTTACTCTTTTGGAGGCGACCACCCCAGTCAAACTACCCACCATGCAATGTCTCCCGCATACGCGGGATTAGAGCTTAGACAAGCGAAGGGTGGTATTTCAACAACGACTCCACAACACCTAGCGATGCTGCTTCATAGTCTCCCACCTATCCTACACATCACTTGCCCAAGATCAATGCAAAGCTATAGTAAAGGTTCACGGGGTCTTTTCGTCCCGTAGCGGGTAATCGGCATCTTCACCGATACTACAATTTCACCGAGATCATGGTTGAGACAGTGCCCAGATCGTTGCACCATTCGTGCAGGTCGGAACTTACCCGACAAGGAATTTCGCTACCTTAGGACCGTTATAGTTACGGCCGCCGTTTACTGGGGCTTCAGTTCATTGCTTCTCCCGACAAGTCGAAATAACAACTCCCCTTAACCTTCCAGCACCGGGCAGGTGTCAGACCCTATACCTCGGCTTTCGCCTTCGCAGAGTCCTGTGTTTTTGATAAACAGTCGCCTGGGCCTCTTCACTGCGGCCAGCTATTGCTGGCGCCCCTTCTCCCGAAGTTACGGGGCGATTTTGCCTAGTTCCTTAACCATGAATCTCTCGAGCACCTTAGGATTCTCTCCTCGACCACCTGTGTCGGTTTACAGTACAGGTACCTATAACCTGAAGCTTAGAGGGTTTTCTTGGAAGCTATTACCTGCATTATCACTTCATCCGAAGATTCCGTGTACTATCTCGCTTTAGCTGGCTCGGCGGATTTACCTGCCAAGCCAATACCTTTACGATTCAACGTACTATTCCGTCAGTACGCAGCAGTTTCACAACTCCGTCACCCCATCGCAGTTATAGGCAGTACCGGAATATTAACCGGTTGTCCATCGACTTCCCCTCGCGGGTACGCCTTAGGTCCTGACTAACCCTCAGCTGATTAGCATGGCTGAGGAAACCTTGGTCTTTCGGTGTGCGGGTTTCTCGCCCGCATTATCGTTACTCATTCCTACATTTTCTTTTCTAATCGCTCCACCATATCTCGCAATAAGGCTTCAACGCAATTAGAATGCTCTTCTACCATCCCGCATGTGCGGGATCCATAGCTTCGGTAATATGCTTATGCCCGGTTATTATCCATGCTCGACCGCTCGACTAGTGAGCTGTTACGCACTCTTTAAATGAATGGCTGCTTCCAAGCCAACATCCTAGCTGTCTGGGCAGTCAAACCTCGTTTGGTCAACTTAGCATATATTTAGGGACCTTAGCTGATGGTCCGGGTTGTTCCCCTCTCGGACGTGGACCTTAGCACCCACGCCCTCACTGCCGATCAATATCTTACAGCATTCGGAGTTTGCCAGGGATTGGTAGGCGGTGAAGCCCCCGCACCCAAACAGTAGCTCTACCTCTGTAAGACTAATATCGACGCTGCACCTAAATGCATTTCGAAGAGTACGAGCTATTTCCGAGTTTGATTGGCCTTTCACCCCTATCCACAGGTCATCCAAAGACTTTTCAACGTCAACTGGTTCGGTCCTCCACTATGTGTTACCACAGCTTCAACCTGCCCATGGATAGATCACTCGGTTTCGCGTCTAATGCACCTAACTAAACGCCCTGTTAAAACTCGCTTTCGCTACGGCTGCTTGGCTTGAACCAATTAACCTCGCTAGATACATTAACTCGTAGGATCATTATGCAAAAGGCACGCCGTCATCCCGCATATGCGAGACTCCGACCGCTTGTAAGCAAACGGTTTCAGGAACTATTTCACTCCCTTATTCAGGGTACTTTTCACCTTTCCCTCACGGTACTAGTGCACTATCGGTCTATCAGGAGTATTTAGCCTTAGCGGATGGTCCCGCCAAATTCATACAGGATTTCTCGTGTCCCGCACTACTCAGGATACCACTATCTATTACTAATCTTACGTATAAGGGACTTTCACCCGCTATGGTCAGATTTTCCAATCTGTTCTACTTCAATTAGCATAGAATATCGTGGTCCTACAACCCCGAAATTGCCGTAACAACTCCGGTTTGGGCTACTCCGCGTTCGCTCGCCGCTACTAGCGGAATCACTTTTGTTTTCTTCTCCTCCGGGTAATGAGATGTTTCAGTTCCCCGGGTTTGCCTCCCGATGAATCGGAATGACAGGTCTTCAACCTGCCGGGTTGCCCCATTCGGAAATCTACGGATCATAGATTATGTGCATCTAACCGTAGCTTATCGCAGCTTATCGCGTCCTTCATCGCCTCTGATAGCCTAGGCATCCACCGTTTGCCCTTAAGTAACTTATGATATTATTTTTTTTTCTCGCTCGAAATTGTAACCCTAACCTATCTTCTAAAAAAAATAGTGTGTACGTAAAAATACGTACGGGTTAACTTAAATAAATCTCTTTATTTCTTTTTAATTGCTTTTGATTCTATTTCAATATGTCAATGAACTAATTCCAATTAGGTAAAAGTGCAAAGTAATTTATACTTCCTACTTTTTCCTGTCGTAGTGGAGAATATCAGCTCCGATAAACATCGGAACAAATCAATAATAAAATCGATCTCTCCAAATTTATAGAAAATATCGGTCTCGATAACAAAACCGTTTCTCCGAATTCGTGGAGAATATCGG
>Ga0256846_1000644_pt1 | contig 13307 bp, 16 predicted proteins | sample TevniametaG_FD_189098 | JGI IMG/M metagenome (GOLD analysis project Ga0256846, IMG submission 189098) | Tube worm associated microbial communities from hydrothermal vent at the East Pacific Rise, Pacific Ocean - Tevnia | ecosystem: Host-associated > Annelida > Integument > Unclassified ...
TTTTTTCAACAATAAGCCCCCATGTAGTGTTTCCGACTTTTACAGGGACAAAAGCAGATAATACCTGAACCCCATTACAATTAGGCATTATTTTTTCTCCTGTCTTGCCTGACAGGGCCAGTCTTACTGCCTGTGTGTCAACTATTCCCTTTGCAGGATCAGAAAAAGAAGCCTCAACAGAATGATGACCGCCTGGATCAATAAACATGTCCGATCTCATCAGCCTGTCCTGGCCCACAAGATAGGCATCTCCTGTCTTTCCCATACCGGAGCGTTCCTGCATGATTTTTCTGATGGCATCAATGGAAATCTGAAAAGCCAGCACTCCAAGTGTTTTACCGTTCTGCCTGACCGGAGTTGCAATGAACATTGCAGGAGCATTATTGGACGGGGGATATGGTTTGGTATCTGATAATGCAGTGTCTCCTTTTTTTATCGCAAGCTCCCATACATCCTTTAATGAAGAATTTATAGTATCAACCCTCTGCCCGAAATCAGCTTCCTTGGCAATGGTAAAATAGGTATCTCCATGATCAGGGCCCATGAAAAAAATATCATAATATCCATATTGTTCCAGGAAATATTTGAAATGTGAAAAAAATTTATCGTGTGTCTTACGATAAAGATCAGGGGCATCAAATCTGCCCTCAGCATGGCCCAGGAATTTGCCTCCATTTACGCCTCCACCTGCGTCAAAAGCAGCTTTCAGCTCCTTCATGGCTTCCACGGTAAATGGATTATCGGCAAGAACCTTAATATCAGCGACTTTCTCTTTAAAAAACGATTTTATCTGAAGTTTTCTCGTCTGTCTGCTTGTCTTGAGCTGATTAAAAGCTTCATTTGACAGGCCACGCGAAGACAGATTGATGGCAACAAATCCTAAAACCGCAAGTGGCACAATACTTAAGACAAGAAAACTGCTGACAAACTTTATACTGAGTTTTAAATCTCTGAATTTCTGCATGGATCGGATCCTCCTGAATCAAATAAAAATCTATTCCAAAAACTGCCAGCAATTAATTTTCATGTGTGCTGCCACATGATTCTTCCGGCATAAGCCCGCAATACACAAGATCTGCTATTTTCGATGTATCTCCTGCAGCTTCCTGAAAAACAGAAGCCAGCTGATAATATGTTTCAAGCTGGGATCTCAGGGCGAAATACCCTGGTTTTCCTGAATCACCGCATGGGGAGATTCTTCCGGGTAAAATTTTTGATCGCCTCATTGCCTACTCCTGTAATTTATGGTTATTCAAACCTGATATCCATGAACAGTAGCAAATATCATGCCGTTCCGCAGAAAATTCCATCAATACCTCTGCATCTCAATAAACTGACCATAACCCTGCCCGGATATCCGGATCAAAAGTACTGAAACCAGCAAAAATAAATGTATCAGTGATATCGTGATGATACATTCAATACACATATGTCTTGCATCAAAAATTAAAAAACGAAAAATAAAAAAACAGAATTCAACCTGATAATTAAATATTAATACCAGAAAAAATGAATTTTTCAAGAAGTTTATTTTAAAATCTTCCATTTACTGCGCAGCAGATCCATATTATCAACAAGCAGCCCCATATAAACATATTCCATTTCAAGCATCTGCACATCTTTTTTTCTGAGCCATTCACCAAGCCAGGCAAACCTTAGAGCCAGAACAAATTCAGGGAAAAATTTCCACTCCAGCTCAGAAAAAACGCCACGATTTACAAGAAAATCCAGAAAAGAGGTAACCATGGGCATTAAAAGCCCTTCAGGGTTTTCAATGCCAGCGCACCCCACAAGGTTGGCAGCATCATAGATTCTTGGTTTCATGCCTGTAAATTCCCAGTCAATGACAGCTTTGATTCTAAGTTTATCCCATATCACATTTAAAGGATGAAGATCTCCATGGCATATACATATTGGCAGTGTATCATGGATCTGCATGAAATGATTTCCCAGAAACTTACGAAATTCAAAAAATTTTTCATGTTCATCAGGATCGTAAACTTTCATATCCTTAAATATTTCGTATATATAATCCCTGACAGAAAAAAACGAAAACTCTGTCTGTTTTTCAACATGGAATGACAGGCTGCAAAGCTGTGATACAAATTCTGCAAGGCTTCTGCCCATATCGGCAGATTCAAGATATTCAGGACGGACAAGCTCGGTACCGCTGACAAATGGTGTCACCTGAAACAATGCATCTGCATATGACACAAGAAACTGCCCGTTTATACTTTTCAGAGGCCCAAGTGCCTGTAAGAGTCCATTCTGCCTCAGAATACAGGTTGCCAGTGCAATCTGTCTGCGGTGCCAGGCTCTGGATTCACCAAATTTTTCAACCAGAAAAAGCTTATCTGCATCATTTGCAAAAACCGCCCTTGCAAGTGTCCGGTCAGGGCTACCCTGGATGTTCTCCTCCCGGCGCACACCTTCAATATTCAGATTCCATGTTGAATTCAGCCATGGGATAAATTCAGAATCATGTATTTCACAAAATTTGTGCAATGTGTGATTCAAGCTGCTCCTTTGGCAGGGCACCAACAAGTTTATCAACAATCACTCCGTTTTTTACCAGAAACATGGTTGGAATGCTTGAAATTGAATATCGTGACCCTGTTACAGGATTTTCATCCACATTAAGCTTTGCGATTTTCAATCTTCCAGCATATTTCAGGGCCAGAGCATCCAGAACAGGTCCCACAGCACGGCAGGGCCCGCACCATGGGGCCCAGCAATCAACCAGCACGGGCAGAGAACTGTTCAATACTTCCCTGTCAAATGAATTATCAGTTACATTGACAGGCCTGGTCAAAATTTCCGGCATAGCTGCTCCACACCTGCCGCATACAGGATGATCATGTATTCTTGATACAGGGATCCTGTTTTTTGTCCCGCATTTCGGGCACGCCAGTATAAAAGAATCATTATTCATGAAATACACCTCAAATCAATGCTGCTATATCTTTTCCATATGACTGGGCAGCCTGAATACCGCCTTCGACCCAGCTTGCTTTAAGCATAAGAGGACCTGACACCATGTTCATTTTAAAGATATGTTCCATTGTGTCAAAAATCCTTCCAGGTGCTTCTCCGCTCCATCCGTATGCGCCAAAGGCTCCACCCGGTTTTCCCTCAAGGCCTGCCCTTTCCGCGATAAACAGAATCTGCTTCATTGATGAAATCATCTCACCATGATAGGTTGCAGAGCCGAATGCGTAGCCATCATAAGCCTTGAGGTCATCTTCCTTTTTTATTTCGCTTGTTTTTTTTACGACAGCTTCATGTCCTGCAATACGGACTCCCTCAGCCACAAGTTCTGCAATGGCTTTTGTCTCATCTGCTCTTGATGCATAGACTATCAGCACTTTTCCCATTTTTCACTCCTTTGTTAAATTAAAAATCAAATAAAATATGCTGGCCAGCCATTTTTGGATTTTCAGTGCCGGTCATGAACATGGCCTTTTTCAAAGTATTATGAATATATTCAAAATGCATCCTTACTCCTGCAGTTCCGCCACCCACAGCAGCCCGGATGACATCCCGTCCCAGCATTACAATATCAGCCCCAAGAGCCAGCATTTTCAGCGCATCATATCCGGTTCTGACACCTCCGTCTGCCGTTATCAAAACTGATTTCCCCACTCTTTTACGAATCATGGGCAATACTTCTGCAACTCCGGGGGTGGAATCCATGACACGTCCTCCATGGTTTGACACTGCAATCACCTTCACTCCTGCATCAACACACATCGCAGCCTCGTCAGGCATCATTATACCCTTTACGATAAAAGGCAGGTCAGTCAGTTTCACCAGCTCTGCAATATCTTCTGCTGTTTTTTTGAACACAGGCTGGCCATGGGAAGCCATAATGGTGGAGCCACACCCGTCCAGGTCAATTCCTGCAGCCCTGCATCCACAGGCCTGCGCCTTTTCAACAAGACGTTTTAAAACATCCTGTGCCCTTGGCTTGAAAATAGGAATACCATAGCCGTTACAGGCTTTTATCGCATCCAGGGCCGGGTTGTGCTCTTCAGTATAAAACCATGTATCTCCCCGAAGCCCTATTGTTCCGGCCTGCTGCGCTCCCTTCAATATACTGATGCAAAAACATGTTTCATCCATGACATTATTATATTTTTCAATACCAGCTGTTGAGGATGCAAGCACAGGAAAATCAAGATCAATACCAAGAAAGGAACATCTGGTATCAGGTTCAAAATGTTTCCCGACAACAGACATGTTAAACCTTATTGATTCAAGTGCCAGGGCATTGGCACGAAATGACCTGCCCTGACCAGCTCCTCCAAAACCGATTGGTTTGCCATATGCTCCCCGCTGGCATATTTTATCCATATCTCCATCACAATAAGGATATGCTGCACATATTCCCTTAAGTTTTTTTCTTGCTGCATCACGAACCTGGTCAAGGGTTTCCGGAACTTCATCCTTTTCCATGATCATTCTGGCATCTGCCTGACATTTTTCACACACCCCAGGCTTATCATCACTTTGCATTGTCTCACAGCACAGGGAACAATACCATTGGCTCATTGATTTTCCTCCTTTCATGGAAACAGGGATTCAGGATTTTCCTTAAGATATCACCTGTTTTCCGTTTTTTCAATCCACTGCAGAAATCAACTTAAGCAAAATTCAGGCCATAAATTGGCCTTGTCAGCATGGCATAAATCGTGCGATATTATATTTTCACGAAAAAACCTGCTGGCGATGATTCAGCCAGACATGGATTTCACATCAAGATAAAGGAGAAAATTCTGATGGGAAACAATAAAACCATATTATATGCATTAAGTACATGCAGTCATTGCAAATCAACAAAAAAACTGCTGAACCAATGCAATGTTGAATATGAGTACATAGAAGTGGACGATCTTGAAGGCGAGGAACGCAAGGCCATTCTTGCAGACATACGGGCCATGAATCCAAGGTGTTCATTTCCGACCATAAAAATCAATGATATTGTTATTGTGGGATACAGGGAACAACAGATCATGGAGGCTCTGGGAATAAATGAATAAGATTGAACAATTATACGAAACTTTGAAAAAAGCTAATGAAGCCAAAGGCGTCTACTTCAACAAGGATAAAGATCTCGTGTTTGAGCTTATTGAATCACTTGTCAAGAACAAGGAACGTTACGGATACATGGCCTGCCCGTGCAGGCTTGCAAGCGGCGACAGGGATGCTGACAGGGATATTATCTGTCCTTGTGAATACAGGCAGGCCGACCTTGAGGAATATGGGGCCTGTTTCTGCGGGCTTTATATATCTGAAAAACTCAACAGCAAAAAGATGCAGTCACATTATGTTCCGGAAAGAAGGCCGCCAGAAAAGATATACTGACAAACCTTGACTAACCATAGATAAAGGGAAAAAACATGAGAGTCTGGAAGTGCACAATCTGCAATTACATACATGAAGGCCCTGCTCCACCTGACAAATGCCCTGTATGCGGAGCAGGACCAAACAAATTCATTGAAATCACACAAAAAGATGACAAACACAATACTGGCCCTGAGCCAGATAAAACCGGCATGGACAAAATCATGGACATGCTTGTAAAACACCATGCCCATCCTATTCTGGTTCATACACCCAACGGGCTTGTGCCCGTTGCAGTCCTTCTGTGGGCAGTTGCCTGGATATCAGGCAGCCAGATACCTGCAAAAGCTGCTGCCATTGATCTTGGTTTTGTTGTTGCATCCCTGCCGCTTGTCATCTTTACAGGAGTGCTTGAATGGAAACACAAGTATAAAGGCCATCTGACATCTGCCTTCAGGATCAAAATACTGGCAGCCGCAGTTACAGCGGCAGGAAGTGTGGCAAGTCTCATATGGTACCTGGCAGTTCCTGATGTTCTGTCCTCACCTGGAGCAGGCCTTTTTATTTTCATCAACCTTGTGATGCTTGCAGCCACAGGTGTAGCAGGACATATTGGTGGCAAATTCGTTTTCAGGGATTAAAATTCAAGTACAATTCCCACAGGGCAGTGATCAGACCCAAAGATATCATTATTGATAAAGGCCTGGGTTACAAGGCCTTTATCAATAAGATCCTGTGTGACAAAAAAATAATCAATGCGCCACCCTGCATTGTTTTTCCTGGCATTAAATCTGTACGACCACCATGAATATTTAACCTTGTCAGGATGAAAATACCTGAAGGTATCCACATATCCTTTATCCTGCATTCTGTCCAGAACATCCCTTTCAATTCTCAGAAAACCTGAACGTTTTGAATTGGGCCCGGGATTCTTAAGATCAATTTCATTATGTGCAGTATTGAAATCTCCTGTGATAACAAGACTTTTTCCCCTGTTTTTAAGATCATCTGCAAGATTTATGAACCAGTCATAGAAATCAAGTTTGTATTTCAGACGCTCATCACTCATCTGACCGTTGGGAAAATAAATATTGAACAGTGTAAATTCAGGATAATCAAGCTGAATCATGCGTCCTTCATTGTCAAATTCAGGCCGGCAAAAAGATGTTGTTACCCTGTCGGGAACAGGTCTTGAAAAGGCGGCAACTCCGCTGTATCCTTTTTTAACGCTTGAATATGCCCAGAACGATTCATAGGTGGGCATGTTAATCATTTCCTGTGTTCTCTGATGCTCCTGCAGTTTTGTTTCCTGAAGCAGGAGAATGTCAGGATCAAGGGTCTGTACGCTTTTCATAAAATCTTTTTTCAATACAGCCCTGAGTCCGTTTACATTCCAGGATATTATTCTGAACCTTTTTTTATCACTCATGTCTGCCTCCGGTCTGAAAATTTATTTCATATGTCTCACGATACAGGTATGTTCTGATACATAAAGCACGCAGGATCACGATTCATTCAGAATTATCCGCGCATCTGCAATAACACACCTGTCCTGTGTACATATGACAGGATTCAGATCCACAGATGCCATATCATCTTCAAAATCCATCACAAGCCTTGAAAATTTCACCAGCACAGAGGTCAGGATATCCATATTCACTCCTGGCCTGCCGCGATGCCCTTTTATGATTGCTGCAGCCTTAAGTGAATCAACCATTGAGGGAATATCTCCTGGTTTTAAAGGTGCCATGCGTATGGCTGTATCATTGTAGACCTCCACGGCTGTGCCTCCAAGTCCAAACACAACTACAGGGCCGAACTGAAAATCATTTTTTGCTCCTATGATCACCTCAATACCATTGATCATCTCCTCGACAAGAACGGTTTCGCAGCCTTCAAGTTTCATGAGCCTTGCCATTTCTGAATCAAGATGGTCAGCAGAGCGTATCCCTGTCACAACGGCATTGTATTCTGTCTTGTGCAGTATTTTTTTTGAAACAGCCTTGACAACAACAGGGCCATCTGTCTTATTAAGAAAACGAACAGCTTCTTCAGGCGAATCCGTCACAACAGATGCAGGCACATCAAAGCCGCGGGATTTCATTACAGACTTGGCATCTGGCTCACAGATCCAGCCGGATTCACGCCCTGTTTCAATGAGTTTCCTGATTTTTCTGTTCAGCATGGTCTGCACCTCTTCAATGCCTTTGCCATGAGCACCGCCCCTTCAACAGATGATGCCACAGGTATGTTATTAAGCTCAAACCCTTCTATTATAATCTTGTACTTGTCTTCCTTGGGCACATAGGCAATCAGGGGTTTGCCCTCGTTTCTTGCAACCTGACTGAGCTTTGCGCCGATATCTGCAGAAACTCCCGGTGAATAGGGAATCAGCAGAGCCATTATGCAGTCAATATTCCTGTCCCTTGAAAGATGTCTCACACAGGTCATTATATCACTGTCAACACAGCTTCCTGTAAGATCCACGGGATTGGCAAGTGAAACAATATTCCTGATTCCCGGGGACAGCTTTGCCCTTATTGTATTTTCTGTTGAAGAATCAATATCAGGAACATTTATTCCATGCATGCTGCAGGCATCTGCTGCAATAACCCCATGGCCGCCGCTAAGGGAAACTATGCCGACATTGGGCCTGATTCCTTCCGGATAACAGCTCAAGGCTTCACAAAAGGATGTCAGCTCATATTCATTGTCTGCCTGGGCCACGCAGAATTGTTTCATGACCTGGGAAAACACCCTGTAATCCCCTGCCAGGGAAGCAGTATGGCTTGAGGCAGCCTGAACTCCTCTGCCGGTCTTGCCTGCCTTTAGGACCACAACCGGTTTGGAACACTTTTCCACCCGCCTGACAAATCTTCGGCCTTCATTTTTGTCAAAACCTTCTATATAAAATGTAATAACGCCAGTCCCAAGATCTTTGTCAAAAAAATCCAGCATGTCAGTTTCCCTGATGCAGGCTTTGTTGCCTATGCTGACTGCAAGGGATATCCCTATACCATGGCCTGCAAATTTCACCATCTGATCCACCAGCACTCCCCCGCTCTGGCTTACAAACCCCACATTCCCCCTGTCAGGACGGATAATTCTTTCTCCAGGCAGAAAAAATGTATCCACAGATCCAGGCGCATATATTCCAAGACAATTTGGCCCTATGAAGGGAAAAGATGCCTCTTTTGCCATGTCTGCCACTTTCTGCTGAAGCTTCATGTTCCCGGATTCTGCAAACCCGCCGGATATTATCACTGCACCCTTCACATTATTCTCAATGCATTGTTCAATGATACCGGGCACATATTCAGCTCTTACCGCCACCACTGCAAGATCAATCTGCTCTCCTATGTCGGCAATGTTCCGGTAAAGATTTTCCCTGTTGATCATGCCGCCCTTTGGATTCACGGCAAATGTCTTAACAGGGTATCTCAAATGATTCTTGTTGTAGATTACATTGGCAGGATGGTCGCCGTGTGAGGTGGATACTCCGATGACCGCCATTGATGAAGGTTTAAAAAGATAGTTCAGATTCACTTTTTTCCTTTCATCCCGGCGAATACAGAATCAGGTTTTTGAAAAGAACGGCTGAAAAGCCGCTCTTTTCTTGCCTGAACTGTACCGGGCTTAGTTTTCCTGGTCAGCCAGAAAATCGTCATACATTGTTTCAAGTGCCAGTTTGTGCTTTGATTCCTCCTGGACAAGGATCATGAACACTTTTCTTGCGTCTTCATTATCTGTCTTATCTGCAAGAGAACTATAAAGTTTTACAGCCTTTTCCTCCCTTTTCATGGCGATCTTGAGAATTTCAGGCATGGGCATGTCTTTCTCATATTCTGTCTCGTCCATGTAATCACTGATTTTAAGGTCAGCCACAGGCTTGAATTCATAGGAATCAATTTTATCCTTATTGCCCGCAATATCGGAAAGAAGAGCAGCGTGTTTTTCCTCTTCCTTTGCAAATTTTTCAAAGGTTTCCTTAAGTGCAGGCCGCGATGCTTCTCCGGCCAGAGATGAATAAAACTGCACAGCTTCATTTTCCCTTGCAATGGCAAATTCCAGTATCTCGTCAACTGATCCAAAATTCATGTTAAATCTCCTTTATCCATTAAGGTTTCAATGTATTTCTGAACTTTTCAGGCTTCCCTGTATCTCTGAAATTAAGGTTGCAAATTGTATACCATATATTCATACGCACAGCACAGAAAATTTTCAAATAAAATATTATTTCAGGCAAATCTTTTCAGATCGCAGATGAACTCATAAACAGCTTTTTCAGTTGTGGCCCAGGAAGTCACAAGCCTCACTGCCGAGCTGTTATCATCCATCTTTTTCCAGATATGAAAGCCGTATTTTTCACTCAGCTTTTCAATGAGCTTATCCGGAAAAACAGGAAAAATCTGATTTGAGACAGGCTTGGTCAAAAATACATATCCTGATTTTTCAATTGCGTCTGCCATTTTCAGAGCCATGGAATCTGAATGGGCTCCCAACTCAAAAAACAGGTTATTCCTGAACAGTTCCATGAACTGAATACCCATTACCCTGCTCTTTGCAAGCAAAGCCCCTTTCTGCTTTAGATGGAACCTGAAATCCTTTTTCAGGCCTTCATGGTTGATAACGATTGCTTCTCCAAGAAGTGCCCCGTTTTTTGTTCCTCCAATATAGAAGATATCAACCAGTTCTGACAGCCCCGGCAGGCTCAGGTCATTGCAGGGCGCGGCCATGGCAGGACCCAGTCGTGCCCCGTCAAGATACAGAAGCAGGTCATGGTTTCTGCAGAATTCAGACAATTGTTCAAGTTCATTTCTGTTGTATATACTGCCTGTTTCAGTTGAATTGGAAATAAAAACAAGCCTGGGACTCACCATATGCTCATCACAGTGCATATCAATAACAGGTTTTATATCATCAGGTGTCAGTTTACCTGTATCAGTCTCGAGTGTATTGATTTTATGGCCTGTTGCCTCTATGGCACCGGCCTCATGTACGGCAATATGTCCGGTAACAGCAGCAATGACAGATTCATAGGGCTTGAGAACAGAGGAAATCACGACCAGGTTCGCCTGGGTCCCTCCTGAAATAAAATGTATATCTGCATCTGAATTGTCCAGGTGGGTGCGGATCATCTGTTTTGCCTCAGTGCAGAACCTGTCTTCACCATATCCTTCTGCCTGAATCAGATTTGTCCTGGCAAGCGCTTCAAGAATCGATGGATGAGCTCCCTCACTGTAGTCGTCATAAAAGTTGTATTTACACATTTAAACTTCTCCATGAAATGTGAATCAGGTAAATGTAAATATTATAAAAAACTTAAACCTGCATATTATGACACAATCCAAGTATCAGGCAACACCTATGTTTTCATAATTCACTGAAATAAATTTTTCGCGGGTTTTATTGATTACCAACTTATGATATATTATCAGACATAAGCTTATTTTAATCTGAACGGACGGCCATATATCATGCATCCTCCTGATCCGCTGAATGACAGCAGTGTATACGAAACTTTATTTAAAAGTTCACATTTTATCCAGCTCATTATCGATCCTGATGACGGTATGATACTGGACGCCAACAAGGCTGCCCAGAAATTCTATCAGTACACCAGGGAAGAACTGACCAGCATGACGATTTTCAGCATCAATGCAATGCCAAAAAAACAGGTTGAAAAAGAAATGCTGCGGGTAAAAAAATGCAGATGCAATCATTTCAATTCCCGTCATATTCTGAAAAACAATGAAATAAGAGAAGTTGAAATATGTTCCGGCCCCATTGAATTTCACAGCAGAACAGTTCTATATTCCATAATCCACGATATTACAGCAACAAGGCGTGCACAGAAAACCCTTCAGAAAAGCGAAGCAACCATCAAGGCAATGATCGATGCCACAAACAGCCTTGTATACCTTGTTGATATGGACGGCAAAATTATTAATCTCAACAGATCAGGCGCAGAACTGTTCAACATGACTCCTGAACAGATGACAGGCAAAAACTTTAAATCCTTTTTAAGTGAAAATGATGTTTCAAAGCTTACAATGCTTGCCAATAAAGTTATACAGACAGGCAGGGCACTGAACTACAGCAAACAGATTAATAAAAAGCATTATGACGTGCAACTTCACCCTGTCCCTGACGAATCCGGCAAAATTGCACAGATCTGTGTTTTTGTCAATGATATCAGTGAAATAAAAAAAAGCGAGCGTCTGCTTGCAGCCATTGAAACCGCAGGGGGTATCTGTCATGAAATGAATCAGCCCCTTCAGGTGATACTTGGCAATCTTGAATTGTGCAGCCTGAACATGAAAAAGGACGATCCAAATCTGAATCTGATCAATACAGCCATGTCACACACCCAGAAACTTGGAAGTATCACAAAAAAACTGACCAATATCACACGGTATGAAACAAAAGAATATATCAGAGGAACCATTCTTGATATAGACAAGTCATCTGAAATCAAGTGAAAGACATCAGCTCTGCACCTTTGCTTCCAGGTCTTTGACAAGATCCTCATAAGAGCCCTTCTGAAGGCTCTGGTCAAACTGGGATCTGTAATTACCCACAAGACTGACACCTTCTATTACAATATCATATACCATCCATGTGCCGTCTTTTTTTCTGAACATCCTGTAATCAATGGGTATTTCAACAGTATCTGTAATAACCTTTGTATATATCTGGGCTTTTCTTTTTTTTACAAATTCCTTTACAAAGGTTACTTTTTCATCTGTATATGCCTCAATCTTGGAAATATAGGTTTTTTCAAGCAGTTTACCGAAAAGTTCGGCAAACTGTTTTTTTTCCTGAGTGGTTCTTTTCCTCCAGTGACGTCCCAGTGTAAGCTGAGCCATCTTTGTCTGGCTGAAGCGTTCCCTTATTACCTTTCTCAATGCTTCCCTTCTTTGTTCTGTGTGTTCCTTTCCCTTAAGGCCAGGGTCTCTGAGGATTACAAGCAGTTTGTCAATGGTGGTCTTAAGCTGATCCCTGGCAGGCGAAGCAAGGGCATTATGTACAGGAAACATAAAATACAAAATACAAAATACAACAGCAGCAGATTTAAACAATTTCATTATTTCCTCCCAGAAATCAGATCATTTTTCCTTCAATTTTGCTCAAATGGTGCAAAACTTCATCTTTATCATCTTTAATCGTAAAAATATTATCCAGTTTTGTAAGTGCCAGGGCATTTTTAACATTAGGGCCAGGCCCTGTAAGTATAAACTGCCTTCCATCTTTTTTTTTGCTCCACTGAAGGCCTTCAACAAGAGTGGCAATTCCTGAGCTGTCCATAAAGGAAACACCTTTAAGGTCAACAACAATTGCCTTTACTTCCTTTTTAAAGTACGGCAGCATCTCATCTCTGAAATTAGGAGAAGTGAACATGTCCACTTCTCCTTCAATGCTTATGATCGCTATATTGTGTTTTTCACAGCTTTTAATCTTAAAACCCATATACCTTTGCCATTTTATCTTTATTTATTGAAAATATATTTACTGACCAGTTCTTCCAGACTTATGGCAGATTCAGTATCTGTCAGTGAATCTTTGTCGTGCAGGAATTCATCTGAGCCTCCTGGGGACAACTTGATAAATTTGTCGCCTATGATGCCTTTAGTTCGTATGGATGCAATGGAATCATCTGATATTTTTGTTCCTTTTTTTATCTCCATCTGCACCAGAGCTTCATCATCATCAAGCGAAATCCTGCTGACCCTGCCCACCGGCACACCTGCAATTTCCACTGACGCCCCCACCTTTAAACCTTCAATTGACCCGAACCTTGCATTAATTGTAAAATTGTCTGATCCAAACAAATCCACATTGCCGAGATTGACAGAAAGATAAACGAGACAGGCCATCCCGGCTATCATAAAAAGACCCACTGAAATTTCAGTTTTTTTTCCATACATGATGAATAATTTAAATCCTATAGCAATAAAGATGTC
>Ga0256846_1000645_pt1 | contig 13256 bp, 8 predicted proteins | sample TevniametaG_FD_189098 | JGI IMG/M metagenome (GOLD analysis project Ga0256846, IMG submission 189098) | Tube worm associated microbial communities from hydrothermal vent at the East Pacific Rise, Pacific Ocean - Tevnia | ecosystem: Host-associated > Annelida > Integument > Unclassified ...
CCGGTGAGGGTAAATTCCGGCCCGCCGGGGAGGTGAGCGATAAAATCCGTACAATGGGCCTTTTCGATGACCGCCTGCAAGCCTTCATCAGACAGGGACGGATGGCCAAAGCGGATATTCTCGGCAATGGTACCGGTGAACAGAAACGGGTCCTGAGTCACCAGGGCCATGCGCTGCCGAAGTGCCGCCGTCGGAACGTCCGGCAACCGCCGGCCGTTAATCCGAATCTGCCCTTTCAGCGGATCGTAAAACCGGACCAGCAGGTTGATCAACGACGTTTTCCCTGATCCGGTGGGGCCGATCACGGCCACCCGTTCGCCTTCCCGGATGGTCAGGCGGATATCTTCCAGCACCGGGATATCGGGGACATAACCAAACGTGACCCGGTCGAAATCAATGCGCCGGATACGATCCAGATCATCCGTTTTACCGGTGGGTTGCGCCATCTGGTCATGATTGTCCAGAATCACAAAAAGCCGTTCAATCGACGAAAGCGCATTTTGCAGGATATTATATTTTTCGGCAATATCCCGGATCGGCCTGAAAAACATGCGGATATACGAAATATAAGCCACCAGCACGCCCAGACTGATTCGATCCGTCAGCACCCCGCGACCGCCAGAATAAATGACCACCGCCAGCGCCACCGACCCCAGCATACCGACAAAAGGCATGAAAACGGCAAATATCCGCATCTGCCGCATGCCGGCCTGATAATATGCGTGATTCAATCGTCTGAAACGGCGTGCGCTGGTCCCTTCCTGCCGAAAAAGCTGAATCACCCGCATCCCGTTAACCGTTTCGCTCAGGCGGGTGTTGATTTCCGCCACCTTGACCCGCAACGTCCGGTACGCATCCCGGGCCCGGCGCGAAAAGTAAAACGACGCCACGATAACAACCGGGAAAACGATAAAACAGACCAGCGCCAGCTGCCGGTCAAGGCGGATCAGTATCCCGCAGATACCGGCCAGCAGGAACAGGTCCTTGAAAACAAAAACAATCACCGCGGTGAACAGTTCGTTGACATTCTGCACGTCGTTGGTTACCCGCGTGACCAGCCGCCCGACAGAATTTTTCGTAAAAAAGGGAACGGACAGGGAGACGATATGGGTAAACAGCCGCATGCGCAGGTCGTGCATGACCCGCTGGCCGGCATATTCGAGGATTAACTGATGGGAAAAATTGGCTCCCAGCCCCGCGATGACAAGCAACAGAAAAATCAGCGCCAACCGGGCGACACCGGCCAGATCGTGCACTCTGAGGACAGCGATGTCCGCCCGGGGCATGCCGGCCAGATCCCGCCATCGAATCATTGTCCGGCGGCCAGCACGCTGGAAACGATTCGGATATCTGGCGACCACGGCCCGTACGGCCGGATCGGTCATATCCACTGCTATCCACCGGGCGTGGCTGCCGGCTCTCGCTCTCCGCCCCGCCTGTGTATCTGCTGCTGCCGGATGGACAGGAACGATGTAGCGGTCAATGGCCGTTTTGGTGACATACGGGACGGCCAGCTCGATGCCGGTAACTATCAGCAGAAAAAACACCGCGGCCACCAGATGCCGCAGATAGGGGCGCAAAAACGGATAGATCTGCTTGAGCAACCGGGCATCGGTGGTATGGCCGACCTGTTCTTCGGCAAAATAGTCGCGATCAATCCGCATGGGCCATCTCTTCCCGGCCCAGGGCCTGAAGCGCCGCCGTACGGGCATAATACCCGCTGCCGGACGACAACCGGGCGTCCGTCCCCGTTTCGATAATACGGCCCTTTTCCAGCACAACAATCCGGTCGGCATGCCTAAGGGCCGAGAGACGATGGGACACCATCACGATGGTCCGCCGGCCTTTCAGGCGTCGAAACGTTTTGACGATGATATCGGCTGTTTCAGCATCCACCTGGCTGATCGGGTCATCAAGAAGGAGGACCGGGGTGTCACAGAAAAGCGCCCGGGCCAGGGCCACCCGCTGTTTCTGGCCGCCGGACAGAATCACACCCTTTTCGCCCACGAGTGTATCCAGGCCCGCATCGAGCCGGTCAATGGTGGTATCCAGTGCCGCGGCCTTGAGCGTGGCGGCGATCTTTTTGTCATCTGCCCCGGTGGCGCCAAAGAAAATATTTTCCCGGATGGTGCCCGAAAAAAGAAACGGTTCCTGGGGGACAAAGGCGATCTGTGCCCGCAATACGGACGGATCCATCCGGCGGATATCCCGGCCGTCCAGAGAAATGCTTCCCCGGTCCACATCATACAGGCGGGGAATCAGGTTCAGCAGGGTGGTTTTTCCCGCGCCGGGCGGCCCGACAATCCCAATGGTTTCCCCGGCCGCAATGGTCAGATCGATCGCCTCAAGTACCGGCAACGGCGCCGGTTTCCGGCCGGGGGCCGCCGGATCCCGGGGCGGATAGGCAAACCACACCGCATCAAACGACACCGCGCCGGACAGGGTTTCCGGTTTTGGCCCGGCATCCGGCTGGATATCCGGTTCAATATCCGGCGCGGTGGCCGGCCCGATATCGGACCGGGTCCGCATGACCGCGTCGATGCGATCCAGAGACGCCCGGCCCCGCTGGATCAGGTTGGTCAGCCATCCCAGCGCCATCATGGGCCAGGTCAGCAGGCCGAGATAGGCGATAAACGCAACAAATTCCCCGGGTGTAATCGTGGCGGTAATGGTCTGCCGGCCGCCCAGGAAAAGAACCACGGCCAGGCTCAGATTGGAAAAGAAAATCATCAACGGAATAAACAGCCGGGTAATCCGCACCAGTTTCATGTTCCGGCGGACATAATCATTGGAAACCGCTTTAAACCGCCGGGCGGCACCGGACTGCCGATTGTAGACCTTGACCATCCGGATACCGGCAAAAAATTCGCGCGCGGTCTCGGTCATGGTTGAAAATCCGGCCTGGACATCCCTGTACCGGCGGTGCATTTTTTTCCCGAAAAACCGGGCGGTAAAAACAATGGCCGGCATGGGGATCAGCAGAAACAGCGTCAGGCGCAGGTTGATATAGGCCATGAAACCGATGGCCGCCGTTCCCAGCACCACCGCATCGGTAACGGCCACCAGCCCCATACCGATGGACATGCGAATCTGCTTGATGTCATTGGTGGCCCGGGCCATCAGGTCACCGGTGGACGTCCGGTCAAAATAGGCGGCAGACAAGGTCTGCAGATGCAAAAAAAGGCGGTTGCGCAGGCCTTCCTCAATGCGTATCGCCAGCCCGATCAGGCACAGCCGCCACAGATAGCGCAACGCACCAATGCCGATGGCCAGCAGAACAATAATCTCCGCCTGTTTTAACAGCAGGGCCGGGTCAGCCCGGAAAACCGTGAGGCCGTCGATGGCCGTTTTGACCACCCGGGGGATGTACAGCTGCATGAAATCAACGGCCATCAGGCAGGTCATACCGAAAAGAATCCGGAACCGGGAGCGGACAAAATACGGTTTTATCAGATGAAACGATGGATTCAACTTTCGCCTCCGGCAGGTCAGATGGCGCAATAAAGGGCCGCTCAGCGCCTGATTTCCCTCTTACGGGCCGCGTCGTTTATTGACTTTCCCACATCCGGCTGTTACGACGAGCCGTTATGGACATTGGAAATATCGTCGAATATATTGATCATCAGAAGATTATCTGCGCGGTGGTGCAGCAGGTCAAGGAAAAACGGCTGCGCCTGCTGGCCGAAACCAATCGGGAAGTGAATCTTTCCAGCGCCCGGCTCTCTCACCACAGCCGCCACCGCCTCGATGCAGCGCTCAGCCGGGACGAAACCATCGCAATATTAAAAGAAACCGCGGCCAGACGCCATCGTCTCGCCGCGCAGATCGATATAAAAAATTTATGGAAAATCCTCAACGAGGAACAGGCATGGATCGACCTGGCCACCATGACCGGGCTCTGTTTTCCCGATGCCGCCGACAGCGACCACGAGTCCGCCGTGGTGCGGGCGTTTTTTCAGGACAGGCTCTATTTCAAATTCAACCATGACCGTTTTTTTCCCCACTCGGAGTCCCAGGTTGAGCAGATCCTTCACCGGCGCCGGAAAGAAGCCCGCCAGCAGAAGTTGATCGACGCCGGTACCGCCTGGCTGAAAAAAATATCGCCGGCCTCCGCCACACCAGCGGCTGCCGGTACCGGTCCCCTCCCGGCGCCGCCAGCTCCCATCGTTGATATTTTGAAAACGTATTACCTTTTCGGCAAAGAGGCCCGGGATGCGGCTGTTGCCGTGACCATCCTCAAAAATGCCGGGATTGACCGGGACAGGGATCTGTTTACCACCCTGACGGCTGCCGGCATTTTTTCCAAAGATGAAAACATCGAATTACTCCGGAAGGATATTCCCATCGAATTTTCACCGCAGGTGATCAAGCACGCTGACGCCCTGGGCAACGCAGCAAATATGGAGCTTCAGGCCGGCCAGCGTGTGGATCTGACGCAATTACCGCTGATGACCATCGACGGACAGGCCACTCTTGACTTTGATGACGCCATCAGCATTGAAAATGAGGGAAAAAATTATCGGATCGGCATTCATATCACCGATGTTGCCCACTACATCCGAAAAAACGATCCCATCGATATCAATGCCATGGGCCGGGCCAGTTCGATCTACATGCCCGACCAGAAAATCCCCATGATCCCCCCGGTTCTGTCCGAAGGGCTCTTCAGCCTGAAAGCCGGCAAAATCCGCCCGGCGATCAGCACCCGGGTTCTGATGACGCCCTGGGGAGATATCCTTGAGTACGACGTGGTGCCCAGTCTGATCCGGGTGTCCTCCCAGTTGTTTTACCGGGATGTCAACCTGTCCGTTGACACCAGTCCTTCCCTTCGATCCCTCTGGGATCTGGCCCAAAAATACCGCTCTCATCGACTTGACGCCCAGGCCACCCAGATTTCGCTGCCGGAAATTCACCTCTGGCTGGACGAGAAGGGACAGATCTGCCTGAACCGGATCGACCGGGAAAGCCCGGCCCGGCTGATGGTCACCGAGCTGATGATCCTGGGGAATGCCATGATGGCCCGTTTTCTGGCCGACCATGATATGCCGGCCATTTTCAGGTCCCAGGCCGAACCCAGCAAACGCCTTTATAAGGGATTAGAGGGGACTTTGTTTCAAAACTGGATGCAGCGCCGCAAACTCAGCCGCTTTGCCTTGGACCATAAACCGGAGAAACACGCCGGTCTGGGGGTCATGGCGTATGTCACGGCCACATCGCCGATTCGAAAGTATACCGATCTGGTCACCCAGCGTCAGATCCGCGCGGTTCTGGGCCTGGAAACACCCTACACGGCCGAAGAGATCGACCGGATCATCACGGCTATCCGCCCCCCCATGAGCGAGGTGGGCCGGACGCAGCAGAAACGGTACCGGTACTGGCTGCTCAGATACCTCGAAGGTCAGGTCGGGCAGAAGACAACCGCCTGTGTGCTGTTCAGGCGCCGCCAGAACTACCAGATTCTGTTGTCCGAATACATGATCGAATGTTCGCTGGCCCTGTCCGAAGGAATGATGCTGTGCCCCGAGGACAATATCGAAGTCACGATTCAACATGTCAACGCCCGCGGGGATAAATTATCGGTTGCCCTGGGGTAATATCAAAATTGGGGATCATGAACGATTTCAACATGCCGGCTCCCGGCCCGGAAGGAACCGCATGAACCATCTGGCCATCTTCATCCTGCGCGCCGTTCTTGGCAGCGTCATCGCGGTGATCATTGCCCGGACCTTCCGTCCCGACGGCGGCCTTTTCACTGTCGCGGGGCTGGGTATTCTGCTGGTGGGAACGGCATATCTGCTGGATTATTTTCGAAAGAAACATCATGGCGAATAAAAACAGAGAAATTATCCTCGGCACGGCCGGTCACATCGACCACGGAAAAACCTCCCTCATCAAGGCCATGACCGGGACCGACACCGACCGTCTGAAAGAAGAAAAACTGAGGGGCATCACCATCGAGCTCGGGTTTGCCTCGCTGGCGCTGCCCGGCGGCCGCCGCCTGGGCATTGTGGATGTGCCGGGGCATGAGAAATTCGTCAAAAACATGGTGGCCGGCGCCACGGGCCTTGATCTGGTGATGATGGTGGTGGCCGCTGATGAAGGGATCATGCCCCAGACGCGGGAACACATGGAAATCTGCACCCTGCTCGGTGTCCGCCACGGCCTGGTGGCCCTGACCAAGACCGACATGGTTGACGAGGAGTGGCTCGAACTGGTCACCGATGATATCGCCCAGTACATGCAGGGCACATTTCTGGAAGATGCCCCCGTCATCCCGGTATCTTCCCAGACCGGCTCCGGCATCCCCGAGCTGATCGCAGCTGTTGACAGTCTGGTCGCCCACCTGCCCGAACGCCCGGCCACGGGCCTGTTCCGGCTGCCCATCGACCGCGTATTTTCCATGAAGGGATTCGGAACAGTGATCACCGGCACGCTGATTTCAGGCAGTGTCCGCACTGGCGACGCCGTGATGATTTACCCCACCGGCATTACGTCCAAGGTTCGGGGAATCCAGGTCCACAACCTGACGGTCGACGAGGCCAGAGCCGGTCAAAGGACGGCCGTCAATTTCCAGGGCCTTGACCGGGCCGCGGTTGACCGGGGTCAGGTGCTCGCCGCGCCAGGCGCCCTCAAACCGAGTTATATGGTTGACTTTCAGGTGGCGTATCTGGAAAGCAATAAAAAGGAGATGAAAAACCGGACCCGCCTGCGCTTTCATACCGGTACGAGCGAGGTGATGGGCAACCTGATCCTTCTGGACCGGGAAACCCTGTCTCCCGGCGACACCACCGTGGCCCAGATCCGCCTGGATACACCGGTGGCGCTGGTCGCCGGCGACCGCTTTGTTCTGCGCAGTTATTCTCCAGTGCGTACCGTGGGCGGCGGCACTGTTTTAAACCCCATCGCCCCCAAGCACAAACGGCTGCGCCCGGATGTCATTGCCGGGCTGGCGGCACTGGTGGACGGTGGTCCCGATATGAGGATCGCCCACCATATTCGCGAAACCGGCTATACCGGCCTCGCGTTTGCCGACCTGCGGCTGACCACCGGGCTCAGGGACAAAGCGATCGAACAGCCCCTGGGGCTTTTGTTGTCCCGCAAGGAAATCATTCTCCTGGACCGGGAGGAAAAAATTTACATTCACGGCGATACCATTGACCGGCTGCGGGGGGCGATAGATCACACCCTGGCCCGATACCACGCAGACTACCCGCTTAAACCGGGAATGCTGAAAGAAGAACTGCGGTCAAAATTTCCGTCGGTGAAAAACCCGAAGCTGCTCTCCCTGGTTCTTGCCCAGATGGTCCGGGATAACGCCCTGGTTCAGGATGAAAAAGTCATCCGCCTGACTGCCCATAAAGTCTCCCTGGGGGCCGACCAGGACACGATTCGAAAAAAAATCCTCACCGCCTATGCGGATACCGGGCTGACACCGCCCTATTTTAAAGAACTGGCCAAAACGCTGGATACGGACGGCGCCACGGCCCGGGATGTCCTTAACCTCCTGGTCCAGGACAACAAACTGATCAAGACCAAGGAAGACCTTTATTTTGATGCAAAAGCGATAGAATCGCTGCGAGAGGAACTGGTGGCCTTTTTAAGGCAGCAGGGCGAGATCACCACCGCCCAGTTTAAAGATATGACTGGCGCATCACGCAAGTATGTGATACCATTGCTCGAATATTTTGACACTCGGAATGTGACAATCCGCATCGGCGATATACGGAAACTGCGAAGAGGTTAATTATGAAACATGTGATGCCCGTCCTGACGGGATCCCGACGATCCGCTTTAATTTTGCTGCCCCTGACCATTACCGTTGTTTTAACGGGTTTCGGCTTTTTGCTCGCCACTGATGTACCGGCGGGCAGTCACCCGGCATCGGACATTGTCTTGAAGGTCTCTACCCCGTCGGCCAGGGGACTGGCCATTCTGACGCGCCGATTTGGCGATATCAGCGATCTGCTCTACCTCTATCCGGCCACCGAAAAGGGAGAAACCATCAACCTTGGTTTTCCGGGCAAACTGGTGGTTGCGCCTGACCAGACCCCGTTTTCGGATCTTCTGGCTGACACGGCGGCCCTTATCCAGGTCAAGGCGGAAACCGGCGTCATCGCGAAATTATTTCAGTCCGGATTCCCCGCGGCCCGGGTTGAGGATGCCGGCCACCACATTGTCGCGGTTCTGGCCACGAAAAAAGCCATGGAACCGATCCGCACCGGCGCCGTCATGCGGGAGCCCCAATCTCAAAAGGCCGGGCAGGTGGAAAAACCAGCCGATAGCGAACAGGAAGTATCGGCGGATGAATCGGATCACGTGACAAAACATCTGGTTGTAGAAAAAGAATCCGCCAAGGCAACCGAACCCGAGAAATCCATCTCTGAAAAATCAGCCCCGAAAGAAGCCGGCCAGGCGCCTCACATGGCCATTAAAAAAACGGATGCCAGTCATGAGGAAAAAACGGCGGCCGGCGAGGCTATTCCCGTTGCCGTCCAGGCGGCACATGACGCTGAAGCCGGTACCGGCGAGAAACCAGCCCATGGCGAGGCAACGGAGAATACCGGCCCGACGGGCACCGCGCTGGTCGATGCCCTGATTAAACCCCTGGACTATGAGCTGAACCACCGTTTCTGGGGCTGGCGGCCCAACGATATCATTCCCATCGGTGATAATGTCGTCAATTTTCAGCGCGGCGTTCTGGAGATCTCCCGACGCACGGCCGTCACCCTGGCCGAACGGATTTCCCGCACCGGCATCACCGCCGCCTTTGATCCGGATCTTGAAAACGCCATGAACTGGTTTATGATCAAACCGAACCACTACTGGTTCCCATCGGCAGAATCCAAATACCGCGATGCCTTGAAGGCTTTCAAAGCGTATAGATCCCGGCTGGCCGAGGGGCAGGCGCAGTTTTTCAACCGGGCTGACAACATCATTCCACTGCTCATGGCCTATGAGGACCTGCTTGGCAGCTGCGAAGAAAACCTGGTGAAAAATGCCGAAGAGGATGGCGCGCCGGTCAGTTTTTTCAAATCGGACGACTACTTTTTTTATACCAAAGGTGTTGTCAGTACGCTGAGCGGGCTGCTCAAGGCCATTGCGCATGATTTTAAGGATATCGTGGCTTCCCGTCAGGCCCAGGAAGATATTCACCATGCGATCGAGTCCTGCCATCACGCCATGGAAATCGATCCGATCATCATCGTTAACAGTGATGCAAGCAGCATTCTGGCCAACCACCGGGCCAATCTGGCCGCCCCCATCAGCCATGCCCGTTTTTACCTGACCGTGCTGATTAAAGCGCTGTCCACCTGATCCGGTCATGCGGCCCGGCGTCAGCTTTTCGCCTGGGCCGTCACAATTTTTTCCCTCACGTCCGGCGGCCAAAAAAGGACGTGGGGGGGGGTCAAGCGCCCGCGGGCTTGGACAGGACGGGGACCCGGAGCGATTTCAGCCCGGATACGCCCGGCATATCTCCCAGATCAAGTCTTTCTATCTCTTCGGCCAGGTATCCTTTTTTCTGTAAAAATTCAATGTGCCGGGTCATTTCGTCCGCCTCGTCGGCAGATGAATAGACAACGGCAATCTTCCCCGGCTGGGTCAACCGCTCTCCGGTCTCCCGAACCACGGCCTTGTCCAGACGCGACCGGATGATGGCATGGCGGATATCGTAAGCGCCATCCACGCTGAAATGTTTTTCATCATACCGGAAGCGGATGGACAGCGGGGCATTTTGGACGAGAATCAGCTGTCCGATCTCCAGCGGCACCTTGAGCGTTGCTTTCAGCCGTTCGGCCCGACGGGCCATGCCACACGCCAGCCGGAGCTGCCAGAGCCGCAGGTTGTGGAGATAGATATCGTGATACTTTCCGGATTCGACCAGGGCATCTCCCAGATAAATCAGATAATCCACGCCATCGGTCTCATGCCTTTCAAAATAGTGGGGAAAAATCTGCTGCGCCTTGGTTTCTTCCCCGTCGAGATAGGTCGATAACTGCTGGCTGAGATGCGAAAAGCTTTCCTCAAAATCCCGACGCACCTGGTAAACCGTTCCCGTTTTCCGGTCAACGGCCGCAAAATAGGCGTCAACAGCTTGAGACACTTCTTCTCCAAAGCCGCTTGCCTGGCTGAAAACCGGTTCGACCGCATCGCGCATGAATGTGATCACGGCCAGATCGTCTCCCGTCTCCAGTCCGACCTGTACTTTATCAATATACGCATCGATCCGACTGCTTAATTCTTCAAAAATCGACAGGGGATCCGCTTTCAGGGCCAGCCGGATAACGCGCTGCCCCAGAGTGAGATGGTGGATCAGATCTTTCTGAATGGCCCGGTTTCGCGCCTCGCTGGAACCGCGGATATCAGCAGTGCCGTACAGGGGATATACGTTATTGAAAACAATCGGCTCAAGTTTGGCGCGGCTGTCCTTTCGAAGCGCCTCCAGATACCGCATGGCGGCCTGCCGAAAACGCCATTCCACCGCGGGATGAATCGCGGTGCAGTGCCGCCGGATCACGTCCTGTGCCTGGTGCTCGAGCTCATCCAGCGATTTCTTGATGGCCAGAGAGAAAATCGGCAGAATCTGCTCCATCAGAAGGGCATCCAGCGCCCCGAAATCACCGGGAACGGGAGACCCCAGGTGCAGGGTGCCGATGCTCTTCCCCTGGGAGGTCAACGGACCGATCAGGCAGGAGCGGACACCCGTTTCCACAATCTCATTCTGGAATCCCCCGATGGGTTTCACTCTGGCCACATCATCCAGCCGGATGATTTCCTGATCGTTAATCACCCGTTCAAACACCGTTCCGGAAAATGCGGAAAGCGGCACATGGTGAGAATCGGTAAAAATACATCGATGAATCAATTCTGATCCGGAATTGAGCAGCAGCGCCCGGTCATCCTGAATACCGGCCAGGGTCGCTACCAGGTTTGCCCGTCCAAAAAGGGTTTTCAGGTTCTGCTGCAGGGCCGCAAACCCGTTTCTGGACATAATCGAATCCTGGTCGATGAGTTCCCGTTCCAGGGCGGAGATGACCTCGGGGACGGTATTGTCCACGGCCCGGATAACGATGAACCCCCATAATTCAAAATCCTCGGGGGGCAGTATGTCTCGTAGTTTTTCGGGATTGGTCAAATTCTCGAGAACCTGCGCTCGTTCTTTGCCTGACAGTGTCCGGGGGGCCTTAACCGCGTGGATATCGACAAACCGAAAATCCAGCGTCATTTTAAAATGTCGTTCCAGGCCAGTGACAGGGTCGGTGACAATCCGGACCAGCGGATAATCAAACCGCTGCCGGATACCGTAAAACCGTTCGAGAATAAACAGATAGGCCTGAATAATCCGCCCCCGGTTAAACTGCGTTGTCCCCACATTGAGCCGTCCCTGAACGCCTCCTTTTTCATCGAGAAACAATTGTTTAAACCGGGGCGAAACAAAAAAGGTTTCCACGGAAAGCGGAGATACCACCCCCACGGCTTCGGTTTCCCAGAAAAGCGGTGAAAAAATGGTCCCCATCAACCGGTTGACCTGACCAGAGCGCCCTTTCAGGCGGCCCGGATCCATAATCGGCCCTCTCAGATCCTGAACCTGTTCCAGAAGAGACCGGATCCTTCTTTTGTTGAAACTGATCGGCTGGTCGGGACGATCCTCTCTTTTCTGAAGATAGTCGAAAAGCGGATCAAAGCTCAGCACGGTCCGAAACGGAAAGTCGTTCAGCATTTTTTCCATGGAATTATCTCCGATTGGCTATTTATCGCCGGCAGGGCCAGCGCCGGCCGCCTTGACCAGGGCCAAAACAGCACGGGAAGCCTGTTTGAAAGCCAGGGGCAGGTCCCATTCTTTTTTATTGCGGCAGCCGACCCGATTGCTTGCCGATCGGATTTCCAGAAACGGTACGCCATAATGACGACAGACATGGGCCGCGGCAGCACCTTCCATATTTTCCATGATCGGGCGGTATGCCCGGCAGTATGCCCGGACACGTGCATCAGATACGGTAATGGTGGATACGGTGATAAAGGGACCCGTAACGATTTTCACGGCGTCTGCCGCGAATTCCCCCTGCAGCACCCGGCGGGCTTTTTCAACCCGGAGCGGATCAATCGGGTAGGCGCTGCCGGAGGATGCGGCGCTTTTTGGGATGATCGACCGGGGAAGCGGCGCTACCTCCTGAGTGCCGGGAATCTCCACTCCCAGCTGGGCATCGATCTCTTTTGTGGCGATGCCGATATCACCAGGCGCCATGCCGGGCGGGGAAAAACCGCCGGCACAACCGGTCTGGATAACCAGGGTCGGGGTTTCCGCTTCAATGGCAGCGGTCAGGGCCCGCGCCGTATTGATCACGCCCGGGCCGGTTTCCAGCAGCCTCACCGGACGCCCGCCCAGCTCCCCCCGGGCAACCGTTTTCAGCGCGCGGCGACTGCCGCGCCGGGGATGCAGTCGATTACGAAGGCCGGCAAGTTCCTCGGTAACGGCCGCCATGATTAAAATCGAACCGGGCATGGCGGTTTCTCCGGTACCGGTCATTACCAATCCTTACCGGCCAGCAGATGCAGATGCAGATGAAAAACACGCTGTCCCCCGCCATGCTCCACGTTAAACAGCAGTTTATACCCGGATTCGGCCACTTTCTGTCGGCGGGCCATTTCCCTGCCCGTCATCAGCAGTTCCGCCACCACATGGCGATCATCATCGGTGAGGTCATTGATACTGCGAATATGCCGCCTGGGAACGATCAGCAGGTGAACAGGCGCGTGGGGATGGATATCTTTAAAAACAACTACTTCGTCGGTTTCAAACAAAAATTCGGTGTCGGTTTTCCCATGAACGATATTGCAGAAAATGCACTCTTTTTCCATTGGCACTCCCTCTTTTTTATATTTTCCAGTCTGGCTGGCGGCCCTATAATCCAGCACGGATTGCCTTTATGTCTTATCTGAAATTTGCCCCATTGGCAACATGACGCCCCGGCCGTCCCGGCGCCGTAGCAGATAATCTCCCTGTCCCGATCACCCAGAATGGCTCACGCCTGTTTGATATTGTCACAATCCATCGCAAGGGATTGTACCCCGGCTCTCCGGATTCCGGCATCAACATCCGGCAGCCACACATCGCCCGCCGATACATTCTTGAATTAGGGATTGCGCCACTGGATATTATCCGTTATGAGCCGGTATTGCCTGTCTGGTAAACTTTCTCACAGGATACAACAAGGTGCCACTGACACAAAAACGGATGCCATGGAAAACCGCGTTTT
>Ga0256846_1000646_pt1 | contig 13249 bp, 27 predicted proteins | sample TevniametaG_FD_189098 | JGI IMG/M metagenome (GOLD analysis project Ga0256846, IMG submission 189098) | Tube worm associated microbial communities from hydrothermal vent at the East Pacific Rise, Pacific Ocean - Tevnia | ecosystem: Host-associated > Annelida > Integument > Unclassified ...
GTAACCTTAAGGTCGTAAAAGTTGATTCCGATAAAAAGCTTCTTTATCTTAAAGGATCTTTGCCCGGTCCCAATGGCGGATTTCTGGTTGTAAAGAAGGTGAAGTAATGAAACTAGATATTCTGAAACCAGATGGTAGTAAGGCTGGTGTAGTGGAATTTCCAGATGAGGTATTTAGCGCTCCAGTGAACGAAACTTTGTTGTGGGAAGCTATTGAAGCCTATAGGGCTAATCTTCGGCAAGGGACTGCGAAAACTAAGACCCGTGGCGAAGTTGAAGGTTCTAAGAAGAAGTTGTTCCCCCAGAAGCATTTGGGGCGTGCGCGTATGGGAAGCGCCAGTTCACCGCTTAGAGTTCATGGTGGTGTTGCTCATGGTCCCCGGCCTCGTTCGTACCGTAAAAGTTTAACTACAGCAATAAGGCGTAGGGCTTTACTGGAGGCTTTTAAGCAAAAGCTGCAGACGGGTAATGTATTAATTATAGAGGATATTAAAGTTCCAGAGCCTAAAACCCGTTATGTAGCCCAGGCTTTAAGTTCGATTCGTTCTAGCAGGAAAGAATCGCTGCTTCTTGTTGCTCCAGAACATTCTCAGCAACTGAATCGCGCGTCTCGAAATATTGCCGCTCTTTCACTTCTTCCCCAAAGTGATTTGAATGCATATGCTGTTTGGCGTCGTCAAAAACTTGTGATGTTTGAGTCTGCATGTCAGTCGTTTATTGAGAGGTGGAAATGAGAGATCCAAGGACAGTAGTTCGCGAACCGATTGTTACCGAAAAATCACTTGTTGCGCGTGATGAAAATGGTAAATACGTTTTTGAAGTTGCAATTAATGCCAATAAGCAGGAAGTTCGCAGTGCCATTGAAAATATTTTTCACGTACACGTTAAAAGTGTTAATATAATGAGGTTAAAAGGAAAGCGTAAACGTCTTGGAAGATTTGAAGGTAAACGTCCCGATTGGAAGAAAGCGGTGGTTACTTTAATTAAGGGCGAACGCATTGAAGAATTGTCTGGAGGCGTATAATGGCCAGGCAGGTATCTCGAATTAAGAAGTACAAGCCGGTTACTCCCGGTAGAAGGTTTTATGAAGTAATTTACGATAAGGAAATATCGCGAGAAAAACCTTATAAACCTTTACTGGAACCGTTGCGTAAGACAGGTGGACGCAATAATAGAGGTAGAGTTACAGCTCCTCATAGAGGTGGCGGAGAGAAAAGGCACTATCGTATCATTGATTTCAAGCGCAATAAACTTGAAATTCCAGGAAGAGTAGTGTCAATTCAGTATGATCCGAATAGAACTGCTAACATTGCCCTTATATGTTATCGGGATGGCGAATATCGCTATATTTTGGCTCCCGATGGTTTGAAAAAAAATGATGAAGTTGTTGCATCTACTAGTGCGTCTCTGAAGGTTGGCAATTCACTACCATTAGCCCGTATTCCTGTAGGTATCATGATACATAACCTTCAAATGTTTCCCGGTAATAGGGGTAGAGTGGTTCGCAGCGCCGGTTCTTCGGCTCAGATTCTTGCGAAAGAAGCTGATAAGGCATTTGTTAAGTTACCTTCGGGTGAAGTAAGACTTTTCAACTCTTCCTGCTACGCTACTATTGGAAGACTTTCCAATCCGGAACATTCCAAGGTGAATTTGGGAAAGGCTGGACGAAAAAGGCATATGGGACGTAGACCCAGAACTAGAGCAGTGGCCATGAATCCGCATGATCATCCTATGGGTGGCGGTGAAGGAAAGGCTTCTGGAGGTCGTCCGCCGTGTTCAAAAAATGGTTTGATTGCTAAGGGTAAGAAGACACGCAATAAGAAAAAGGCGTCTTCTCGTTTGATTATTAAAAGGAGGAAGTAGTGGGACGTTCACTTAAGAAAGGCCCCTACGTTGATGAGAAACTGCTGAAGAAAGTTCAGGGATTGGATACCCGGAAGCAAAAAAAGGTTGTTCGAACCTGGGCACGTCGTTGCACTATTCCCCCTGAGTTTGTTGGACATACAATAGCAGTTCACAACGGCAGAAAATTTATACCGGTCTATATTACCGAGCAAATGGTTGGACACAAGTTGGGTGAATTCTCGCCCACAAGAACTTACCGCGGTCATACCGGTGCAAAGAAAGATGAAGGCAGGAAAAGATGAGTGAAGCTGTTGCACGCGCTAAATTTATTCGCGGTTCTGCCAAGAAATACAACCAAGTGTTGCATTTAATTAGAGGTCGTAATGTTGAGGAAGCTTTGAATATATTGACCTTTCTCAATAAACCAACTAAAGAGCCGGTTTTAAAGACATTAAACTCTGCAGTTGCGAATGCAGAGTCAAAAATTGGAAAAGCTAAATTTGATCGTAGCTCTTACTATATTGTAGATGCACGCGCTGATACGGGACCTATTATGAAAAGACTTCGCGCCGCACCGCGTGGGCGGGGAGTGCTTATTCGAAAACGATACGCGCACCTTACTGTGAAGATATCTGATCAGCAAATGTCTGACCGTAAAAGGTCCGGCGAGAAAAGGAATAAATAAATGGGACAGAAAGTTCATCCTTACGGATTCAGGCTAGGTTACACCAAAGGGTGGCAGTCTCACTGGTTTGATGATAAGAATTATGCCGAGAATCTTGCCGAAGACGTTCGAATTAAGCGTTATATTTACACTAAACTTGCAGACGCTTCGGTTGCGAATGTCATAGTTCGTAGAGTAGGCAACAAAGTTGCTGTAACTATATCTACCGCCCGTCCTGGGATGGTTATTGGTCAGAAACGTTCAAACCTTGAAGCTCTGTCTGAAGAACTTAAGCAGCTTGTAAGCAAGCCTGTTAACGTTTATGTTGAAGTTGTGCGGGTTCCGGAACTTGAAGCGCGTATTGTAGCGCGCAGCATTGCCTCCCAGCTTGAAGCCAGGGTTTCTCACCGCAGAGCCATGCGTCGCGCTATTTTTCAAGCAATGAAATTGGGTGCTCGAGGTATTAAGGTCAAGATTTCAGGCAGGTTAAGCGGTTCCGAAATTGCTCGTTCTGAATGGAATAAAGAGGGGCAGGTTCCCCTCCATACCTTAGCTGCCGATATTGATTACGCTAATGAGACTGCATTTACAATGGCTGGTACTATTGGTGTCAAGGTTTGGATATTTAAGGGCAGCGCTGTCGATAACTGGAGGAAATAACTATGTTGATGCCTAAAAGAACTAAATGGCGCAAACAACATCGAGGCCGTATGAATGGCAAGGCAACCTCCGGGGCCAATATCTCTTTCGGTGAATATGCCTTAATGGCTACCGAACCTTGTTGGTTAACTTCAAGGCAAATTGAGTCAAGTCGTGTAGTTTTGTCCAAAAAATTGCGTAAAAACGGCAAATTGTGGATAAGGGTTTTTCCTGATAAACCGGTGTCAAAGAAACCAGCTGAAGTGAGAATGGGTAAAGGTAAAGGTGGCCCTGAATTTTGGGTAGCCGTTGTCAAGCCTGGTCGTATCATTTTTGAAATTGAAGGTTTATCTGAAGAAGCTTCCAGGGCGGTATTCAAGGAAGCCGCATCCAAACTGCCGCTTAGGACAAAGATAGTAAAGCGCGAGGAAGGAATTCATTATGAAGGCCTCTGAGATGCGTGCAATGACCCGCGAAGAGTTGCAGCATGAAATTACTGAACTTCGTGACGAAGAGTTTAAGCTTCGTTTGCGTCGACCCACCGAAGATTTACCTAATGCGTTACGTCTTCGTACCATTCGTAGGGATATTGCAAGAATTCAAACTATTCTGAAAGAAGATAAATTGGGTGTTATAAGTTTACCCAACCAAAGCGCTAGAGCAGTAAAGAAGGACGCTGATATAAAAACGAAATCTGAAAAAGCAAAAATATCTGGGAAAACAACTGTTAAAAAGGTTTCCGGAAAGAAAACTTCTTCGGCAAAATCGACCTCCAAATCAAAAGCTAAATCACCTGTTAAGGATAAGGAGCAACAATAATGACAGTGAGTGCCAGAAAGCGAATGGTTGGAGAGGTAGTTTCCGACAAACCTGATAAGACAATTGTTGTAAGTGTTGTAAAGAAAAAGCTACATCGTCGCTATAAGAAATATATCAATCAAAGACATAAGTACTATGTTCATGATGCGGAAAATAAGTGTAAAGTCGGCGACATGGTGGAAATTGAAGAAATTAGGCCTCTTTCTAAGCTTAAGAACTTTCGGTTGGTTAGAATAGTAGGTGAAGAGTAATGATTCAAGATAATTCAAGATTAGTAATTAGTGATAATACCGGAGCAAAAACCGCCAGGGTAATAAAAGTGCTTGGCGGAACTCGGAGACGTTATGCAAGTGTTGGAGATATTGTAGTTATTGCGGTTAAGACTTCACTTCCTTCGGCTTCTGTTAAGAAGGGTGAAAAAACCAAAGCGGTAATTGTTAGAACTCGCAAGGAAATATCGCGTCCAGATGGTTCTTATGTGAGGTTTGATGATAATGCTTGCGTTATCATTGACGAAAATCAACAGCCTAAGGGAACTCGAATTTTTGGTCCCGTAGCTAGAGAACTGCGCGACTATAACTTCTCCAAGATTATTTCTCTCGCGCCGGAGGTTGTATGATAAAGATGGCTATTCGTAAAGGCGATTTGGTAGAAGTCATTACCGGTGACGACAAGGGGCGCCAAGGTAAGGTTATGAATGTTGACATCAAGAAGCGACGAGTGCTTGTTGAAGGAATCAATATGATTAAAAGGCATCAGCGTCCTCAAGGAGCAGCTTCTCCGGGAGGCATAATAGAAAAGCCGGCTTTTATTGACATATCTAATGTGGTTTTTGTTTGTCCAAAGTGTAGTAAATCTTCTACTATTAGAAGAGAGTTGCGCGGTGGTAAAAAAGTACGAGTATGTAAGAGCTGCGGCGGAGAAATTGAATCATGAACATGATGAGAAAATTGTATAAAGAAAAGGTCGCTCCCAGTCTAATGAAAGAGTTCGGTTATTCTAACATTATGCAGGTTCCTAGAATTAAAAAAGTTATTGTGCATGTTGGTGCTGGAGAAGCGTCTCAGGATTCTAAGCAGATTGAACCTGTTGTTGCAGAATTGGGAAATATAACCGGTCAGCGTCCGGTTATAACTAAGGCGCGAAAAGCTATATCTAACTTTCGTTTACGTAAAGGAATGATAGTTGGAGCAAGAGTGACTTTACGAGGTGACAGAGCTTTTAATTTCCTTGAGAAATTTTTCCATTTTGCAGCACCTCAAATAAGGGACTTTCGAGGTTTTCAACCTAACTCGTTTGACGGTAGAGGTTCCTATACCCTTGGGTTGAAGGAACAACTGATTTTTCCGGAAATAGAGAGAGATAAAATCAAGAAAGTTTTTGGTATGGATATTACAATTGTTACTACAGCAAAACATGATGATGAGGCAAGAAGTTTGTTAAGCCATCTTGGAATGCCGTTCCGAAAGGAGTAATATGGCAAAACTGGCTTTAATTAATAAACAGAAGCGTGAGCCTAAGTTCAAGGTACGGCAGTATAATCGCTGTAAACGTTGCGGCAGGCCTCGTGCGTATTATCGCAAGTTTGGATTGTGCCGTATATGTTTTAGAGAACTGGCTCTAAGTGGCGAAATTCCCGGCGTAAAGAAAGCCAGCTGGTAGGGAGAATTATGGATATTATTAGTGATTACTTAACAGCAATTCGAAACGCAATAATTGCTCGTATGAAAGAAGTACAAGTTCCGGCTTCTAAATTCAAGCAGGAACTATCGCGAGTATTGCTTGAGGAAGGCTATATAAGTAACTTTCAAATCCAAGATAAAGAGTGGCCGTCAAGGATACTTATCCAGCTTAAATATTCGGCGCAGGGTGAAAGTGTAATAAGAGGATTGCAAAGAGTTTCCCGTCAGTCAAGAAGGGTGTATCGTAAAAGTACAGATATCCCTAAAGTTAAGAATGGCTTGGGAACTGCAATTATTTCTACTTCGCAAGGTGTGATGACTGATAGGCAGGCAAGAAAATTGCATCTTGGCGGAGAAGTCCTTTGTGAGGTTTGGTAATGGCACGCGCGTCATTGAAACCAATACCCCTTCCTAAGGGAGTCAGCTTTTCAGCTGCAGAGGCGGGGTATGTGATTAAAGGCCCAAAGGGGTCGGTTGACGTAATGTTTATTCCAGGAATAGGAATAAAAGAAGAAGCTGGAGAGCTTAAACTGTCTTATACTATTGAACCTGAAAATAGGGCTATGCTGGGGTTAGCTGTTGCTCTGTGTACTAATGCAATCATCGGCGTAACCGAAGGTTATAAAAAAGTGCTTACATTGAGAGGTATAGGTTATAAGGTGCAACTGGAAGGACGAACCCTGAATCTGAAGCTTGGTTTTACGCACCCTGTAATATTCAATTTGCCTGACGGTATTGATGCTGAAATATTTGAGCCTCGTTCACGTGAGGATAAATATTGGATTGCAGACATTATAATTAAGGGAATAGACAAGCATTTGGTTGGTCAAGTTGCGGCTAATATCAGGCGTCATAAACCACCGGAGCCTTATCTTGGTAAAGGTATAAGATACAAAGATGAGTATGTTCGCCGTAAGCTTGGTAAACGTGCTATAGGAGCTGAATAATGAGCAGGGCAAAACAGTATGGCAGACAAAGGCGGCACTTGCATATTCGTAGAAAGCTTAAGGGAGTCGCCGATAAACCTAGGGTTGTTGTTTTTCGTTCTAATCGTCACATATATGCTCAGGCGATAAATGATGATGAAGGAAAAGTTATAACCGGAATATCTTCCCTATCACCAGCTTTTATTGCAATGAAAGTAGAAGGCGATAAGAAGAAGATTGCTGAAAGTGTTGGAAAGCTTTTGGCTATGGGACTTAAAGAACGCGGCATATCTAAGGTAGTTTTTGATAGGGCAGGCTACAAATATCATGGGCGAATTAAGGCCTTGGCTGAGGCTGCTCGTAAAGAAGGACTGGAGTTCTAGAATGTTTAAATCAAATTCCAGAATGCCCGATGCTCAGGATGAACTTCTCGATAGGGTAATTCAAATAAAACGTGTAACCAAGGTTGTAAAAGGCGGAAAACGCTTTAAGCTTTCTGCTACCGTGGTTGTTGGAGATGGTGCTGGGAATGTTGGTGTTGGTCATGGAAAGGCGAACGAAGTAGCCATTGCCGTTTCTAAAGGGCGTGAGAACGCTCGAAAATCAATGAATAAGGTTATTTCAAGCAGAACCATTCCTCACCAAACGGAGGCGCGTTTTTCGGCAAGTCGAGTGCTGATTAAACCTGCATCACCTGGTACCGGCTTAGTTGCATCAATGCCTGTGCGCTCAGTATTGGAAGCGTGTGGAATTAAAGATGCGCTTGCCAAATCGCTTGGTGCTCATACTCCTTACAATTTGGCTATGGCTACAATTCACGCACTTAAAGATCTTCGTACTTTAGAAGAAGTTGCCAGAATGCGCAATAAACCTATATCATACCTAATGGAGCGTGAGGATGCCAGTTAAAGAAAGTAAAAAATTAAAAGTTACTCTCGAACGTAGCCTAATTGATTCAAAGCCTGTGCATAAAAAGAATGCTAGGGCGCTTGGCTTGCGTAAACGAGGCGTTAGTCGGATACACGATGATAATTCTGTCATACGTGGTATGATTGCCAAGATAATTCATCTGGTTCGTGTTGAGGAGGTCTCAAATAATGGCTGAACAACTGAAGAGAAATCCTAAAGCCCGTAGGCAGAGCAAACGTCTGGGCACAGGACATGGATCAGGTAAAGGCGGAACTTGTGGCCGTGGTTACAATGGCGCAGGGCAACGTTCAGGTACGGAATATGGGCCTAAATTTGAAGGTGGTCAAATGCCGTTGATTCGCCGTATTCCCAAACGGGGGATGCAGAGCGGGAAAAAAATGAACCATCTTCATAACACTTGTGGGCGTAAGCTTAAGCGTTTTCAGATTATTAATTTTATTAGATTGAAAGACTGGGATGCTTCCGAACCGGTTAATGCGGAAACTCTGGCTAAAAAAGGGCTGATTCGTAAAGCTGATCGTCCGGTAAAACTTTTGGCTCAGGGAGAGATCAATCAGCCGCTGAACTTTACGGTGAATTCCGCTTCTAAAAAAGCGCGTGAGATGGTTGAAAAGGCTGGTGGTAAGTTGGAGGTGTTAGTATGATGCAAGGCGGCGCTGGTAATATCTTCAAGATTCCCGATTTGCGGAAGAAGATACTATTTACCCTTTTGATTGTAATTGTATTTCGTTTAGGGATTCATATTCCTACGCCTGGGATCAATCCTCAGGCTGTGGCAAATATGTTTACCCAGCAGTTACAGGGTACGATTTTTTCAGTGTACGACTTGTTTTCTGGAGGAGCGCTCTCTAAAGGATCAATTTTTGCCCTAGGTGTTATGCCTTATATTTCCGCATCAATTATGTTCCAACTTCTAGGCTCGGTTTTCCCGCGCATTCAAAAACTCCAGCAAGATGAAGAAGGTAAGCGCAAAGTTGCGCAGTATACTCGTTACCTTACGGTTTTGCTTGCCGTTTTGAATGCCATTGGAATAGCGACAATGCTGGGAAATATGAATCCTGTGAATATTGGCGGAAGGCTGATACCTATTATCATTCAGGGTGGAATTATCTTGAAAGTGATAACTATTTTTACTCTTACTGCCGGAACAATCTTTTTGATGTGGCTTGGTGAGATGGTTACTGAGCGCGGCGTGGGTAACGGAATTAGTTTTATTATTTTTCTGGGCGCAATAGATCGTATTCCGCTGGATATTTCCAGAACCTTAACCCAAATAAAAGAAAATCCTCAGGTAAGCTGGTTTGTGGGCGTAGTTCTGTTGGCTATTATAATATTTACTTTCGCGGCAATGGTTTCGATGACTCAGGCTGTTAGGAAAATACCGGTTCAATACCCCAAGCGGGTAGTTGGGCGACGTATTTACGGTGGTCAATCAACTTTTATTCCTTTACGTTTGATTACTGCAGGTGTTATTCCCATTATTTTTGCTCAATCAATTATTCTTATACCAGGTACTATTGCTAATATTGCAGGGAATAAGGGGTTCTTGGGAAATTTTCATTCAGGTATGCCGTTATATGATTTGATTTTCGGTCTACTCATCGTATTTTTTGCCTATTTCTATACTTCTATTGTATTCAACCCACAAGATTTGGCCAACAATATGAAGCGCATGGGAGGTTTTATTCCTGGGATAAGACCTGGAATGAAAACTGCGGAGTATATCAATACGGTTCTTACGCGAATTACTCTTCCAGGTGCGGTTTTTTTGGCAATTGTCGCCTTAATGCCTCAATGGATTATGAATGGTTTGAATGTTAAGTTTTTTCTAGGCGGTACTACTTATTTGATTATTGTAGGTGTTGCTTTGGATACTATTCAGCAAATAGAGTCGCATCTTCTTATGCGGTCCTATGAGGGATTGCTTAAGGGTAGTAAACTTAGAGGACGACGTTGAGAATTATTGTCCTTTTGGGCCCTCCCGGATCAGGGAAGGGTACTCTTGCTTCAGACTTAGTGAATTGTAGTGGTAGGCCTGTTTTCGTGACCGGTGAAGTTCTTAGAGCAACTATAGCTCAAGGAACCGAACTGGGAAGGAAAATAAAAACGGATGTAGAATCGGGCAGGCTTGTTGACGATAGCGTTATATTAGCTTTGACAAAAGAATTCATTGATAAACATCCGCAGGGTGTAATATTAGATGGTTTCCCACGCACCTTGCCACAAGCGCAGGGGCTTCGCGAAATTCTCCGTCATTCCTCTACTAACGCAGATATTAAAGTAATTTATCTTGATGCCTCAGAAAAGAATGTTGTTACTCGATTGAAAGCTAGAAGGGTATGCGTAAATTGTGGGGCGATATTTAATCTCAATTCTCATCCACCTAAGCAGGACGGAATTTGCGATACCTGTGGTTCATTACTTGAAGTTCGTAAGGATGATACGGAAGATGTAATAAAAGAACGCTTAAATATCTATCTGGAACAAACCTCACCTTTGATTGATTATTTTGCAGATGAATTAATCAAAATAAACGCTAACCTATCGAGTGATGAAGTATTTGCTCAGGTGAAAGATCAACTGTGTCAGGAATAATTATTAAATCCAGAAGAGAGATTGACGGAATAAGACGTTCTGCCGCTATTCTGGCTTCTGCATTAGAGATGGTGTCGACTCAAGTGAAACCTGGTTGTACTACAGGTGAACTTGATGCGAAAATTGAAGAGTTTATACGTTCAGCAGGTGCGCAACCCACATTTAAGGGGTATCGTGGTTTTCCAGCTTCTTCCTGCATCAGTATAAATCAGGAAGTGATTCATGGGATACCTAGTGATAGAGCAATCAAAGAAGGCGATTTGCTTAAAGTTGATGCGGGTGTAACAAAAGACGGATTTATTGCTGATGCGGCAATAACTATTTCTGTAGGAGAACCGAAAAAAGAAATTAGAGAACTGATAAAGACTACCAAGAAAGCTCTTATGGCTGGAATTAATATGGCTAGACCTGGAAATCGGGTAGGGGATATTAGCCATGCGATAGAGACGGTAGCAAAAGAAGCTAATTTTAATGTTGTGAGAGACTATTTTGGACATGGTACTGGATTAGCTCTGCACGAAGATCCAAATATCCCTAATTTCGGGTTAGCCGGAGTGGGGGCGAAACTTGAAGCAGGGATGACGCTTGCTATTGAACCTATGTTTAATTTGGGAACATGGAAGGTTAAATTAATGCAAGACCGCTGGACAGTGGTCACTGCCGACGGCCAGGTATCTGCTCATTTTGAACATACTGTGGCAGTTACTGAAAATGGCCCGGAGGTTTTAACGAAAAATAATGTCTAAAAAAGATTTGATACAAACCGAAGGATCAGTTATTGAAGCATTGCCTAACGCTACTTTCAGAGTTGAGCTGGACAATGGTTTCAAAGCTCTTGTTCATCTTTCCGGTAAGATGCGCATGTATTATATTAAGATTCTTCCCGGCGATAGGGTTTTAGTGGAACTTTCCCCTTACGATTTAACCCGTGGTCGGATAGTTTATAGGTTTAAGTAATTAATCATTACGTAAGGAGTTTAACGGATGAAAGTTAAAGCATCTGTGAAAAAAAGATGTATGCATTGTAAAATCGTTAAACGCCACGGTCGGGTGTTTGTGATTTGCAAGCGTAATCCTAAACATAAACAAAGGCAAGGTTAGGAGATTAGATGGCGCGTATTGCAGGTGTAGATTTACCTTCTCGGAAGGCTATTGAATATGCTTTGCCTGACATTTACGGAATAGGTCTTACTACGGCAAGGCAAATTCTTGCTAAAATAGGTGTAGACCCGCATAAAAAAGTAAAAGATATTGATGAAAACGAACTATCTTTGATACGTCAGGAAATTGAGGAAAATTACAGAGTTGAAGGTATGTTGCGAGCTGAAGTAACAGCAAATATCAAACGACTTATTGAAATTAATAGCTACCGTGGACTGCGTCACAAACTGGGGCTTCCGGTTCATGGTCAACGTACAAAAACCAACGCTCGTACCCGTAAGGGACCCAAAAAGGGAAGCGGCGTTGTTAAGAAGAAGAAAGCTTAGGAGGACAGTTGGCCAGAAAAAGGACTTCTAGAAAGAAGAGACGCTTCCCGGAGGCGGGAATCGTGAAGATATATGCTACTTTTAATAATACCATAGTATCTATTGCCGATAGAGAAGGTAATGTACTTGCTTGGACTTCAGGCGGGCATGTTGGTTTTAAGGGTGCCAAAAAAGGTACTCCGTTTGCGGCGCAACAGGCTACTGAAGCAACTGCTCGTGATGCTGTAGCTCAGGGGCTTAAAAAAGTAGATGTATACGTTAAAGGCCCTGGGCCAGGCAGGGAAGCTGCTATTCGTTCTTTGCAGAATGCTGGACTACGTATATCAAGAATTATGGATACAACCCCCATTCCCCACAACGGCTGCCGTCCTCCCAAGCAGCGACGGGTATAGGAGAAAGATATGGGTCGAGACTTATCACCAGTTTGCAAGAAATGTCGAAGAGAAGGCGAGAAGCTTTTTCTTAAAGGTGAACGATGCTTGAGTGAAAAATGTTCTTTATCAAGACGTGGGGCTAAAGAGCGTTCACGTTTCTCACGTAGATCTTCCGCTTATGCTCTTCAGTTGAAGGAAAAACAAAAGCTTCGTTTGATGTACGGAATGTTTGAAGGTCAGTTTAGGCGTTTCTTCCGTTTGGCCGCAAGGCGTGGAAATCCTGCTATTGAACTTTTATTGCTTCTTGAGCGTCGTCTGGATAATGTTGTTTATCGTATCGGGTGGGCGCAGAGTCGCTCGCAGGCAAGGCAGTTGGTTCGTCACGGTCATATATCCATTAACGGACATAAGGTTGATATTCCATCATATTTTGTAAGGGCGAATGAATTGATAACCTTAAGAAAGCCCGATACCGGATTTTCAAAGGAAATAGCAGAACTTACAGATACTGCTAAACTTAATAGTTGGCTGGCTGCAGAAGGTGGGAATAATAAAATACGTGTTTCTCGATTACCGGCAGCTGAAGATGTTGTCGATATTCCTATCAACACTCAGTTGGTCGTTGAACTTTACTCCAAATAACGGAGGGGTTTGTGACTCAGCGTGTTCGATTTATAAAAATTCCTGAGGCTGTAAGTGTAGATAAAGAAACGCTTGCAGATAATTTTGGCCGGTTTACATTTGGCCCTCTGGCTCGTGGTTGGGGTTGGACTATGGGAACCGTGCTCCGTCGCGCCATGCTATCTTCGGTTGAAGGGGCAGCATCTACCCAATTTCGGATTGATGGAGTAATCCATGAATTCTCCACTATTGAAGGAGTATTGCAAGATGTGCCTCTTATCGTCTTAAATATCAAAAAATTGAGATTCAGGCTTGAGGGGGACGGTCCGGAATTTGCCGCTCTTCATGCCGTGGAGCCTCGCGACTATACTGCCGCAGATCTGGAGCTTCCTCCTAACCTTAAATTAGTTAATCCTGATGCTCCTATTTTGACACTTACTGTAAAAGACAAGCCGGTTCACATGGAAATAAAGATTGAAAAAGGAAGAGGTTACGAAAATCAAGAGGCGGTTAAGAAACGCTCTCCGGGAGAGCCTACCGGCACTATTTTTCTTGACGCATTTTATTCACCGGTTCGTCAGGTTAAAATTGACGTAAACAACGTTCGTTTTGGTGACCGTACCGATTATGAACAAGTTGTATTTGAGGTGTTTACTGATGGTAGTGTT
>Ga0256846_1000647_pt1 | contig 13248 bp, 10 predicted proteins | sample TevniametaG_FD_189098 | JGI IMG/M metagenome (GOLD analysis project Ga0256846, IMG submission 189098) | Tube worm associated microbial communities from hydrothermal vent at the East Pacific Rise, Pacific Ocean - Tevnia | ecosystem: Host-associated > Annelida > Integument > Unclassified ...
CGCCCAGAAATTTTCCCTGTGCGGTTACAAAATCTATGGTGGTTGCCGTTCCGAAATCAACAACAGCCATATCTTTTCCGTAACCAAAGTAGGCCCCAACAGAATTGGCTATTCTATCCGCTCCCAAATTTGATAAGGTCTTGTAATTCAATTCTAATCCCGAATGAATATAAGGGGTTACGACAACAGGATGACCTATATTATAATGAAACTTGAACATAGCCGTAAACTTTGAGGTTAACTCTGGAACAACTGAACATACAACAGCATCCCTGGCCTGTTTAATACCAAGGGTATTAAGTAATATGAAGATTTCATCCGAACTAAGGTCGCGACGGGACGTTAAACGGGCAATTGAGAGAATATTATTACCGTCACTGGTAGCCACTTTGATGGATGAATTTCCAATATCTACTAAAATAATCAATTTACCCCCAGTACCTTCATAATAGGCAATTTAAGTCGCTTACCCGAAGCTAGGTTAACCAGAGCATCACCATTATCTGTGATATCATACAAGGTAGCCTTAAATGTCTGATTTTTATACTTAAATTGAACAGGCTGTCCATAAGCTAAAAGCGCTTCTCTAACATCGTCTAAAAAGAAAGTAAAACCTTGTTTTCTTAAAGCTTCCATATTGGTGAAAATTGGGGGAAGAACTTCTGCAAGAAACTCTGAAAGCGAATACTTTCTTCCAGAAATCATGAATAGGGAAGTAGCCGGAACAGGATATTCGCCTATCTTCCATTCCTGATTAACGTTTATTCCCACACCTATACTCAATTTATTTTTCCACGACTCAACAAGAACGCCCACAAGCTTGGCTGAATTATGATATATATCATTTGGCCATTTCAAAAACAAACCGTACTGCAAAGCGCTACTTATAAGAACACGTCGCAGTTCAACATAGACCGAATAAGCGACAACTAAAGGAACAGCCCAAGCCGGTTCAAGGTTTTCAATAACCAAAGTAAAATAAAGACCTCCTTCAGCCGAAAGCCAATACCTACCGAATCTACCCCTGCCCTTTTCTTGACTTCCGGCAACTATGAGATAAGGAGGAGGCTCTTCAACCTGACGCGCAATATCCTGAGTCGAAGATACACTACTGAGATATTCGGCAAAAGACAGTTTGAGATTTTCTTTAATATTCGTCAAATCCATCAATCAATCGCCTTTTTAGCTTTAAGCACAAGTGGCATATAAATCATCACATAAGTATGATTGTGAGGCGCGCGCAATGTTAACTCAGGAAACCTATCCATCTCCAGGCCTTCCTTTATAAAAAACATAATACCCGACTTCAAACGAAATTCAAGACTGAACACCAATCGCGACTGCACACTTCCGTGCCTGCCGCGAAAGGGTTCTCCAATAGGATTCCCATTGTTAAATCTTTCCCTTTTTGAACGCTGATAACCTGTTTCGCAAACCAAATAATCCAAAGGCTGCCATCGTGCAAAGCATGAAAATATATCGGAGTCACTATAGTAAGTTACCGAATCCATCTCACGACTTACATCCCACAATCTGTAGAAAAAACTGAATTCTAGGTTTTGAGTCGGAGAAATTGCAATAAACGGCTCAAACCAAACATTCTTCAATGTATCAAAATAAACCTCTCCCCTTGCCGGCCAACGAGTTAAGGTTCTTTCTCTACGCCACGAAGCCCTAGCGCCTAGCCAGATATTTTTATAAGGACTGACCTCAAGCCTGGTCCATGCCGCGCTGGAATCCCTGTCTTTTTCCCAAACCTGCCACAAACTGTCCGGCCAATCTAGGTATTGATGCGAAGGAGCATCAATATCGGCATGAAGCCTAAAACGCAACCAATCTGTGGCATATCTTGCATCAAGTTCAAGTTCAAGGGGAATCCTTTCAAAGGGGTCACGTTGTGGGCCAGGCTTGAAGGGAATAAGGCTAAAATTGTGATCAAACTTCTTGGCTATCCCGTAAACTGCAAGCCAGTTATGATTTTCATCGCGCCACGAGAGTCCCAAACCCAGTTCATTGTGATACTTCTTATAGTAAGGAATTATTAGCATATGAGCGTATAGATTTTTATAAAGCCTCAAGGTAGGTTCAAAACGATGATCGGTTATGGTATCTTCATAATGCCTGAGCATTTGGAAACTGTATCTTAAACTAAAGTTAGATGTAAACTTAGCCTGTGTCTTTAGTTCGTATAACTGGTACCAACCAGAATGATCAAGGCAACCTTGGGAAGTTCTGAAGCCAGAGGAAGAGGTTTCATAAACGTATTCCCAATATCTTGAAAACTGAGCGATATTGGCATTCACCTGACCATAAACATTAGTATCACTCGGCTGAACATAACTAAACAAACAAAAAAACACAGCAACCATAGGCAAACTTTAGCCGTAGATGGCTGCTTGTCAAGGTTATTTGACGATGAATCTACGGCAAACCACATTAAACCAAGCGTATACTCTTGACATTAAAAAAACCTTCCTTATAATCAGCGACTATGGGTGTTATCTTAGCTTTACTTATAACTGCGGGAACACCTACCGATTGGGACGTCGCGAGGGCCGCGGTTTCAGAAATGTTTGATGGTATTACCGGTCTTGAAAGAGTTAATGAAGTGCTTCTTTTTGATACAAAATACTCATCAAACGACGCTGGCTACCTGGTTCGTTCAGAACTATCTAATGCCCTTGCAAAGAAAGGTATAGAAGTATACCTTTCTTCATCTATCGGCAGTGAACCCGAATATGAGCTGCGCTATCTGGTGAATGAAATCAGGGTCGTACATAAAAGAAGCTATAGAAAGCTACTTGTGGGCGAACGCATGATTGAACGCTGGGTTCAGGCAGATGTAGAAATAACCCTTGTAAAAAATAACAAAGTTATTTCCCAACAGCGCTTGACAACGGAAAAAAAGAGCGAATTTCCTGAATCTGAACTTGATTTAGTACGCTCTTCTATAACCAAGGAGCATTACACTTCATCTTCTGCCGGCAGCCTATGGGAGCCATTGCTCGTAACCGCAATGGTTGGAACATTAATTTACATTTTTTATGCGCCTAAGGATTAAATGAATTACAAAGAAACCATTCATCTGCCCCGCACTGACTTCCCAATGCGGGCTAAATTGCCTCAGCGTGAGCCTGAGATACTAAAGTTCTGGCACGATTCTGATATATATAATAAGATGATTGCCGCAAGAAAACAAAACCCTGACTACATCCTTCATGACGGTCCACCTTACTCTAATGGACATATTCATATAGGTACAGCACTAAATAAGGTAGTTAAGGACTTTATAATTAAGTATAAATCCATGAACGGTTTCTTTGCCCCCTACGTTCCAGGATGGGATAACCATGGTCTTCCTATTGAAAATAACGTTCTGGCCGAATTCAAAAAGAAAAAGAAGGAAATATCGCGGCTTGCGATTCGCAAAAGATGTCGTGAGTATGCAGCAGGCTTCGTAGATATTCAAAAGAAAGAATTTATACGACTTGGCGTGTTGGGAGAATGGGATAATCCCTATTTAACCATGTCGCACAAATACGAGTCGAATATCTTAAGAATATTATCGAAACTTATAGACAAGGGATATATATATAGGGATCTGCGTCCAATTTATTGGTGTCCCCACTGCCGTACAGCTCTGGCTGATGCAGAAATTGAGTATCACGAGAAAACTTCACATTCCATATGGGTTCGTTTCCCGCTTCTTGAAGATCCTGACGGCGTGTTTGAAGGTATGGATAATTCCTATGCCATGGTTTGGACTACCACTCCATGGACTATACCTGCAAATTTGGCTTTAACTGTTAGGCCTGATTTTGAATACTATATCGTTGCCCATGATGGAAATCACTACTTGCTTGCAAAAGCTCTGTTTGAGCAAATAGCAAAAGAACTTGAATGGGATGTTGAAAAAGTTGAGATAAAAAAACGTTTGACCGGACAGGAATTATCTACTCTGAAATTCCGTCATCCGATATTCAAAAGACCTTCGCCGGTTCTTGAAGGCGACTTCGTTACTGCAGATCAGGGAACTGGTATAGTTCACACCGCTCCAGGACACGGAGAAGACGACTTCAGAATAGGCAAACGTAACGGTCTTGATGTACTGTGTCCGGTAGATGAGAAGGGAGTGTTTACAGAAGAGGCAGGAGAGCGCTTTGCCGGTCTCCATATCAATAAGGGAAACGATGAGGTAATAAAGGCGCTTGAGGAAGTTGGAAATCTATTGAGAGATACTAGCATTGCTCACCAATACCCTCATTGTTGGCGTTGTCACAAACCGGTTATATATAGAGCCACTCCACAGTGGTTCATGAATATTGACCACAATAACCACAGGAATAAAGCGCTGGATGCCCTTGAGATGGTAAAGTGGATTCCTGCAGAATCTTACGAACGAATCAAGGCGGCAATTGAAAGCAGACCCGACTGGTGCCTTTCAAGACAAAGATTCTGGGGTGTGGGTATACCAGCCTTCTACTGCAACGATTGCGGCGAAGTTATACTGTCTGGAGAAATTGCCCGTAAAACTGCGGATTTGGTTGATAAGTATTCAGCCGATTTTTGGTTTGAACCTGATATGTTAAAGCACTTTGAACACGTATCATGTCCTAAATGCTCAAGTAAAAACCTACGTCCCGAACAAGATATACTTGACGTATGGTTCGACTCATCATGCTCATCGTTGATTGTATGTAACAACTGGGATGGTCTGCGTTGGCCGGTTGACTTGTTCCTTGAAGGGCCAGACCAGCACAGAGGATGGTTCAACGTTAGCTTAATGACCAGCCTTGGCGCAGAACAAACCATACCTTACAACACTGTTGTAACCCACGGTTGGGTTGTTGACCAACAAGGTAAAGCCATGCACAAATCGCTTGGCAACTACATTGCCACAGATGAGATTATAGATAAATACGGTGGCGACGTACTACGCTTATGGGTAGCGGCAGCTGAATATACAAGGGATGTAAGGGTAAGTCAGGAAATTCTTGATAGGGTAATTGACGCCTACAGAAAAATCCGCAATACACTTAGATTCCTATTAGGGAATTTGGCCGACTATTCACATGAACAAAAAGTACCATTTACCGAATTGCCTGCAAGGGAAAAGTACATTCTTCACGAGCTGCAAAAGGTAATTGCCTCCGTTAGAAAAGGTTTTGACGAAATGGCATTTCACAAATCCTTCCAGGCCATTTATCAGTTCTGCGGAGTAACCTTATCTAGTTTCTATCTGGACGTAACTAAAGACACATTATACACGCGCTCAAAAAATTCAAAAATACGTCGTTCCGTTCAGACGGTAATGGCCGAATGTCTTAATTCCCTTATTCGAATGCTTGCCCCACTTGCCAGTTTTACAGCTGAAGAAGCCTATAGATACGCGAATCTTGAGAATAAACAAGAAAGCGTTTTCCTTGAAACATATCCTGAAGTTGACCCTGAACTTGAAAATCGCGAATTGGCCTACGAATTCTCAAAACTTCTACTCATAAGGGAAGAGGCGCTAAAAGCGCTTGAGAAGGCGCGTTCCAAGGGACAACTAAAGGGTTCTATTGACGCCCGCATTGTTCTTGGGACTAAGGATAACGCTACTTTGAACCTTTTGAAAAAATACAGCGATTCTCTGGCTGAGCTGTTCATTGTTTCTCAGGTTGACCTTGAAGAATATAACAAACTGCCGGAGGAAACGCAAGTAGAGGATTCGGAACTTGCCATCTCTGTTGAAAAACCCAGAGGCGCTAAATGCGTACGCTGTTGGTTATGGTTTGAAAGTGTTGGTTCGCATCCTGAACATCCTGAACTGTGCGATAAATGCTACGAGGCTGTGACTCATGACAAAACGTGAACTTGAAAAGTATAAAAAGAAACTATTTGAAGCCAAAATTAAGCTTTTGCGCGAGCTTGGGGTAGGCGAACAAACATTAGCTGAATTGGCAAAGGAAGCGACAGGTGACCTATCCAGCTTTTCTATTCATATTGCCGATCAATCCGGTGAAAACTACCGTCGGGAACTTAAAGCGAGCATTACTTCAAAACAGGTAAAAATACTAAGAGCAATAGATGATGCCTTAAAAAGGATTTTTGAAGGCAGTTATGGAAAATGTTGCAAGTGCGGCGGCAAAATTCAAAAATCACGTTTGGATTATCTGCCATATGCCCGCCACTGCATAGACTGTCAGCGACTACTTGACGGCGAATAGGAATAATTAGAGTTAGATCCAAAAGATTCTTAAGAGAAAGACAGCTGGGAAAACATTTTTTGAAGATACCGCTCTAAAGCCTATGTCTGAGTTTGAATTTCCCACTAAGCACATCAAGCCGTTAATGTCATAATCAAGTGGAAGGGATTGCAGTTTTTCGTTTATCCATAATATAAGATTAAAATATTAAGGGAAAAGAAACCTTGATTCCCAGTTTCGGACAATTACGCTTCAGCAATTATCTTAAAAAAACCTTGGCTGGATTTAGATGATACGCTTTGAACTCAATTCTTAAGACCGTTAAAGCAAGCTTGAGTAAATTCACCTATCCAATACAGTTTGCTGAACTCCGCGGCTTTGCCGGATGCCCTCTTCTCTCTTAGCAGTTTACAGATAGATACAGGAGTTAGTCTACGGAAAGCTTTGTAAATTTCTTAAACAAGCTATCTAGCAAAGAACGATAGCCTCTCAGGTGAAGTGTAATTGAGTCTTTATTCTCAACCCTTTTAATAACTTCACCAGCTTCATAAAACTTATGCTCCCATTCTGGCATACTGTGGGGAATGGTTACTTCAAGTTCTGATAAAATCTTGCCTGCAAGCTGTAATATTCTGTCAGAAAGCTCATTGAAACCTATTTTATGTAAGGCTGAACAAAAAACGGTATTCGGATACTGACGCTGCAGTTTGTGTTCAACAGTCTTATCAAAAAGTAAATCACTTTTATTCATAACCAAAATGCGTGGTATATCAGCGGCAGCAAGTTCATCAAGATGTTTTTCAACTACATCAATTTTTTCCTGCATATGCCTGTCGCTGGCATCAACAACGTGGAGAATAATATCGGCCTCAATAATTTCCTTAAGCGTAGCCCTAAAACTAGCCACTAGTTGAGTGGGAAGATTCTTTATGAAACCCACAGTATCGGTAAGTAGAATAGGAACATTTTCAGCAAGCTGAATTGAACGTGTAGTTGAATCAAGGGTTGCAAAAAGGCGGGAAGAAACAAGGGTATGGTCGCCTGAGAGTGAATTCAAAAGAGTTGACTTACCGGCATTGGTATAACCGGCCATTGTAACGGTAAGTAGTCGTTTTCGTCTCTTCCTTTGGGTAGCCCGTTCCTTTTCAATATGTTCAAGCTCTTTCTTCAGCCTACTTATACGAGTCTGGATTCTACGCCTGTCAACTTCAAGCTGAGTTTCGCCAGGGCCGCGGGTTCCAATACCCACAGCACGTCCTCCCAAGGCTCCTGAACGACCCCCAAGACGCGACATTTGCTTTCCCCACCCTATAAGCTTTGTATACTGATACTCAAGCTGTGCAAGTTCAACTTGAGTTTTAGCCTCTGCGCTACGCGCATGGAGCGCGAAGATATCCAAAATAAGGGCGGTGCGGTCTATACTGCGACGCTTCAACTCCTCTGATATATATCGTAACTGAATTGGGGTAAGGGCGTTATCAAAAACAACCAAATCAATATCAAGTTGCGAACAAATTGCCTTTAGGTATTCAAGCTTTCCCTTACCTACAAAACTGCGAGCATGAGGCTTGTCGCGAATTTGCAAAATCTTTTCAATAACTTCTCCGCCTGCGGTTTCAGCTAATGCGGCAAGCTCCTCTAAACTATCAATAGCGTCCCACCTATCCCTATTATCGAAAGCTACCGCAACTAAGAGAATACGTTCTGTTTTATTACTTTCGTGAGAGTACATGCACAAACCTTCTTAAGGCTGTAAATAAGGTTCCCGCAAGGAGAATTCTTATTATCCAGTTGATATATTGAGGCAGTAGAACCATTCCTACGCCTAAAATTACCACACGGGTGGCTCTGTCAAAAATCCCGATCTTACATTCTATACCTACCCCTTCAGCCCGCGCTCTTATGTAACTTATAGAAAGTGATGTAAAGAGAAGTCCGAAAAGAAGAACGGAATCAAGCCTGGAAAGGTTCCAGAACAAAAAAATACCGAAGAAGAGTATAAATTCTGAAACCCTGTCGAGAACTGAGTCTAAAAAAGCACCCTTTGGCGAAGCCTTACCTGTTCGTCTTGCAAGCTCTCCGTCAATAGTGTCCCAAATCGCTGCGAAAAGTAATACGGCTCCGGCTGCCCGCATCCATCCAAAATTGCCGTCAATGATAGGAACAGCTCCGCGATACATAAGAACAAAAGCCAAAACTGTAAAAAGAAGCCCTGCTGTTGAAACCACCCAGGGCGGCATACCTATATTAGAAAATCCTCTAACGAGAGGAGAAACCAACCAGCGAAACGCTGCGTAGAATTTACTTCGGTTTTCCTGAAACCAGGACAACGAACTCTCCTTTCATGGTTGTTTTTTCGATAATTTCTGAAAGATGTTCAAGATCGGTGTGTATAAACTGCTCAAACTTCTTGGTCAACTCCCGTGCCAACACTACTCTTCTGTCAGGCCCAAGCACCTCGAGTAAATCGGCTGCAACCTTGGGCAATCTGTTCGCGGTTTCGTATATAATTATAGTACCCCGTTCGTTTGCAAAGGACTGAATTTCTTTCTTGCGGCGTCCTGATTTCCGCGGAAGAAAACCTATGAACAAAAACCTATCGGTAGGCAAACCTGAAGCTACTAGTCCGGCAAGTATTGCTGAGGCTCCAGGAACAGGAACCACGGGTATATTTTGAGCAATTGCCCGTTTAACTAAATAGAACCCCGGGTCTGATATGGCAGGGGTACCGGCATCGGCCACAAGCGCCAGACTCTCTCCACGCTGCAAAGCAGCCAAAAGTGAAGGGGTTCTTGATTCCTTGTTAAAATCATTATAGGAAACCAAAGGTTTGCGAATCTCCAGTTGAGACATAAGCATACCTGTACGTCGCGTATCCTCACATACTACTTTAGATACCAATTTCAAGCTGTCTATCGCCCTCAAAGTGATATCTTTCATATTCCCAATAGGGGTACTGACTATATAAAGAACGCCTTGATGAATCAAAAGATTTGCTCTTTGATGTAGTCAAAGAACTTAAGGTTATTTAAGGCAAAGCGGTAATCTTGAAGCGCCTTGCGAAAAACGGTTACGTGTCGCCCGCCGGAAATAGTGGATAACGATTCTGCAAGTAGATTGAAGAATGCTGAAAATCCTCTTACCAGCAAATCGCTATCTACTCGTGGTTCACCTACAATGTGTCCGTCATCGTCTATCTTCAACTCGTTGAAAAACTGATGCTCTTTGGCTACTCCTTTAAGGGAAATATCTGCAATCTTTCGTACAATATTACGTCCAAGAATTGCTGCAAATTCATCCAGTACCCTATCTGCTGAAGTGATAAGGAGTTCAACTTGCGCCGAAGTAGCATAGGCTGCCTCTTCTGGGACTTCTCGCAATATCTTGATTTTAATCTCAGAAGTGCCGTCATTAAGATAATTCAGTAAATCCCCTCGCGCTCTGCCGCCTCCGGCAAGATAGACCAAAGAAATTTCTCCGTCTTTGATTAGGGCGTAGGATTTTTCGTTACGTTTGCTTATAACTAGTATTCCTGAAAAATTCTGCACTGAAAGGTCCCGAAGCAGATTCGCAGGTGGCGTGGTTCTGCAGTCAATTTCACGAATTACATTCTCGTTAAGAAGACCGGCTGTAATCATAGAAAGAAGCTGATCATCAATAAAACCAACATTTACTAATGAAGAGTCGGTGTGCTTTACTTTTTCTTGCAATTCTTTAAGTGTTACCTCTTCAACAGGTTTATTGTTCGCGGTTCGCAAGATTTTAACAAGCTCACCCTGATAGACCAACAATACGTCAAATGAATCAGGATAATCAACATTGATATAGAAAGAGCGCTTGTATGCACGATGCCGCTTTGAAAAATTGAGCAACTTTTCAAAATCTACGAATTCGGCGCGCATAGAAAAAAGTATTAACTTTTCTCTGGGAAATTTCATGAATCCTCTCTATCAAAAACCAGTTTTCCGTCAACAAGCCTAAGCCTGTATTTCTTACTCTCAGGCTCTGCAATAAGCATTCTGGCTAAAGGATTCGCAACCAGCCTTTCTATTGTTCGCTTTAATGGCCTTGCGCCGAATCTTGCATCAAAGCCTTCCCTTACTAAAAGTCCCTTAACCTCATCACTAATGGTAACGGTTACACCTTTTTCAACAAGCCGCGCCAGCAAACGTCCAAGCTGCAAATCTACAATTTGCTTCATATGCTCAACGCTTAAAGGCTTAAACATCACAATCTCATCAATGCGATTTAAGAATTCAGGTCGGAAGTTCGCCGCCAGATTAGCGTCAAGCGCCTCTTTAGACAACTTACCGCCTGCATCAAGAATCTCCTGAGAAGCAATGTTCGTAGTCATTATAATAACGGTATTTGAGAAATCAACCGTTCGCCCTTGACCGTCGGTAAGGCGACCGTCATCTAGAAGCTGCAGGAGAATATTGAATACCGCCGGATGCCCTTTTTCTATTTCATCAAGAAGTATAACCTGATAGGGACGTCTGCGCACCGCCTCTGTGAGCTGTCCGCCTTCTTCATAACCTACGTAACCCGGAGGAGCGCCAATAAGACGCGCAACCGAATGTTTTTCTGAATACTCGCTTATGTCAATTCTTAAAAGAGCGGCTTCGTCATCAAAAAGAAACCATGCAAGCGAACGGGCAAGTTCTGTTTTTCCAACGCCTGTCGGACCAAGGAACATGAATGAACCTATGGGACGGTTCGGGTCTGAAAGCCCTGAGCGTCCCCTACGAATAGCATCTGCTACCGCCCTAACAGCTTCATCCTGATTTATAAGACGTTCGTGAATCAAGGCTTCCATGTTGAGAAGTTTTTCCTTTTCGGCAGTCATCATACTGTCGACTGGAATTCCTGTCCAGCGGGAAATAATAGTTGCCACGTGTTTAGCTTCCAGTTTTTCTTCTATTCCCTTCTCTTTGAAATACGCGTTGCGCTCCTTAACGAATTGGCTTTGAATTTTATCGGCCTCTTCCTTAAGCTTCGCTGCACGTGCATAATCTTGAATTTTTACCGCTTCTTGACCTTCCCTAGTTAACTTCGATAACTTGCGTTCTTTTTCTTTAATTTCAGAAGGCAGCGAATATATTTCTAATTTAAGATGCGCTGCGGCCTCGTCAATCACATCTATCGCCTTATCAGGAAGCTGCCTGCCGGTAATATAACGTTCCGAAAGCTTTGCCGCAGCTTCTATTGCCTCGTCTGATATCTTAATACCGTGATGAGCCTCGTAGCGATCGCGCAACTGCTTGAGTATTTCTATTGTTTGCTCAACAGTTGGCTCGGCAACGTGAATCGGCTGGAATCTGCGTTCAAGGGCGCCATCTTTTTCAATATTCTCCCTGTATTCTTTCAAGGTGGTGGCTCCAACACATTGTATTTCCCCTCTTGCCAAAGCCGGTTTCAAAAGATTGGAAGCGTCAAGCGCTCCTTCTGCAGCGCCTGCGCCAACTATAGTGTGCATTTCGTCAATAAAAAGAATTACATTTCCCTTATTCTGCTTAAGCTCGCTTAAAACCGCTTTAAGCCTTTCTTCAAATTCGCCACGAAACTTTGTACCGGCCACCAATTGTCCCATATCTAAAGCAAGCACCTTGGAATTCCTCAGCACTTCAGGTACATCGCCTGCAACAATTTTCTGAGCCAAACCTTCAACAATTGCCGTTTTACCAACACCGGCTTCTCCAATAAGTGCGGGGTTATTTTTAGTCCGGCGCGACAATATTTCTATAACCCTACGAATTTCATCATCCCTGCCTATAACCGGATCAAGTTTACCCTCTCTTGCCAACTGTGTAAGATCACGGGTATATTTTTTAAGCGATTGGTAATGTGATTCGGCATCAGGCGAAGTAATACGATGCGTGCCTCGTATTTTCTGAAGAGCGCGATATATAGTATCAGTAGTTATATTGAAATCGGCAAGTAGGCGCGCCGCCAAACCTTCGCGTTCCTCAGCTATTGCCAAAAGAAGATGCTCTGCGCCTATGTATTCGTCTTTTAGACGTTGAGCTTCGCTTGAAGCGCGGTCAAGCGTTCTTTTAAGCCGTGGTGAAAGGTAGACTTGTTCCGTTCCGCCACCAGCACCGGTTACCTTTGGTAATCTGTCAAGCTCACGCTGCAGCCGTTCTGTAAAGTGTTCGGCTGAGATACCCATTTCGGAAAATATCTGCGGCACAAGCCCCTGCTCCTGCGATAGGAGTCCCCATAAAAGGTGATGAACGTCAAACTCGGTATGTTGAAACCGCGTTAACGATTCTTGCGCTAGCCCCAGAGCTTCCTGGGCGCTTTGAGTAAATCTATCCATTCTCATAATTTATAATAATAAGTTTAGCAGAATATTGGCAAAATGTCAACATAGTTTCCCGCATTTAGTAAAGACCCCTATAAACGTGGTAACACAGTTATCTTGAAAGTATTGAGTATACTAAGGAAAGAAAGAATAACTCATCCCTTGAACGTAAATTTATTTCGCCCAAATTTCTGACTTAACATCTGTCAATAAAATAATTAGTGGGACAAAAATTCCAAACTCGAATCAGAGATTTAGCAAGTTCCCATTTTCTTGACAATGCTCGCTAAAACTTCTAAATCCAAATTGAAGATTCGGATACTATCACGTATGAATAGCTCAGGATAGTAAGGGATATTCCAGCCCGCAAGTTAATAACCTGCTATTATGCAAGAATGCCAGAATTGCGGTATCAAGTAGCTTTACGATGAACGGCAGGTTTCCTAAACTTAGGCTCACTTCCCTTGGTTATTACATCTTCATCAATTATGCAAGAGGTATAACCTTCTTTTTTTCTATCAGGCAATTCAAACATAATATCAAGCATAGTTTGTTCCATTATTGAACGAAGCCCACGCGCTCCTGAACCGCGTTTCACAGCTAAGCTTGCTACAGCTGACTGAGCAGCAACAGTAAGCTTAAGCTTTACACCTTCCATTTCAAAATAGTGTTGATACTGCTTAAGCACTGCGTTACGAGGCTCTGTAAGTATGCGTACCAATGCTTTCTTATCCAGTGAAGTCATGGTAACTACAA
>Ga0256846_1000648_pt1 | contig 13214 bp, 9 predicted proteins | sample TevniametaG_FD_189098 | JGI IMG/M metagenome (GOLD analysis project Ga0256846, IMG submission 189098) | Tube worm associated microbial communities from hydrothermal vent at the East Pacific Rise, Pacific Ocean - Tevnia | ecosystem: Host-associated > Annelida > Integument > Unclassified ...
ATCAAGAAGATATCGGTGAATTGATTAATATCGGTACAGGTAAAGATATAACGATAAAAGAACTTGCAGGAATTATAAAAGAAATAATAGGGTATAAAGGATATATAAAATGGGATTCTTCAAAACCGGACGGGACGCCTCAAAAGTTGCTTGATGTAACTAAGTTGCAAAAATTGGGATGGAAAGCAAAAACAGGTCTTGCCGAAGGTATTAAAAAAACTTATAAGGATTTTCAGATAATTAAAAACAAAGTATGAACACAATGAATTTATTAAATAAAAAATATGAATATCATTTTATTTTACTAATGTTTTTTTTTCTAATTATATGGTTTAAATTATTTTCAATCTCAAATCTTGCCTCTCCCGATTATTATAAATATTTTTATATATCAGAACATCTTTTTTCAGGGCATCTTGATTTGAGAAATATTCCGCCTCTATTTCCGTTGCTTTTGGGACTTTCGGGGCGGTTTCTATCAATAATTTCCGGGATTTCCGATCCGTTTATTGTAGGGACAAAAATAATCTCATTGATATCATCAATTGGTGTTATCACTATCAATTTTTTGTTTATTAAAAAGCTGTTCAATACAATTCCGGCTTTTTTGGCTTCCGTTCTTCTTGTTTCATCTCCTTTCTTTTTAAAATTTGCAGCTACTCCGATAACCGATATGCTGTTTCTTTTTTTAGTCTGTTACTCATTCTATTTTATGTTTTTAAATAAAAAAAGGGGGTCGATCCTATTGGTTCTTACTGCAATTATGACTCGTTTTGAAGGTGTACTTCTTATAGGTTCTTATTTTATCAATTTTATTGATCTAAAGATAAAGAAGAGAATAAATTTTTTAATTTATTCTCTTCTTTCATTAGCAGCATTGACATTATTTTATCTTAAATTCGGCATGAGATTTGTAAAGAAAATTGAGTATATTATTTCAAGCGGATCATATTTGAATTTCATCAAACATCCCGAAAGGGTATATTCTTTATTAATGAAAAATATTCTTTTCTTTTATAGAGGAGATATATTTGGATTTAAAGGGGGGATTATTTTTTTATCACTATCGGCTCTTTTTTTATTCGGAATTAAAACTCTGTTTCGGTTAAACAGAAAATTCACATGGGCACTGATTTTTTATATGGTTGTTTTTACAATTTCAAAGGGATATATTTCAGGTGTGGGGAATGTATTTAATCCTGAGAGTCAGGCGAGGAGGATGCTGTCTCTTATCTACCTGTTCTGGTTTGTTTCAATGATAGGATTTTTAAAATTACTGGAAAAATTAAAAAAAATTAAAAGTGAAAAAAATAGATTGTTAATTAGTTCTGTCATGTTTATCGGAATTATACTTATTGTTATTTCATTACCTTTACCGGATAAAAAAATAATCTTTCTTTCTGTTGTTTTAATATTGCTTTTAATAGTTATCGGATCGGTTAGGGGAAGAGGGTTTTTGCAGATAAAAAAAATTTTTTCGATTACAATTGTATTTTTACTCTTGTTATCCATATATGATTATGGTTTTAATAAAACATACAATTATGTTGGATCTCTTCCGAATAGAGGAGCATTTGTTATCTCACAGTGGGCAGATGCAAACTTAGAAGCAGGTGAAAAGCTTGCAGTCTATTCGACTATACCTATGGTAAAATATTATATTAAAAAAGATATTTTAATGGTAAAACCTTATACAAAGATCGAGGATATTTATAGAAAGCGGAATTTGCTTGCCTCATATATAGCAAAAAAAATAAAAATAAATAAAATAAAATATATTGCAACCGATGTTTATATGAATATGATTGACAATCCGTGGCTTGTAGCTGTGAAATTAATGTTTTTTAAAAGTGCCAGAAGGGGTAGTAATATCTTTAAACTACACAAGAGGCTTTTTTATAAAGGCTTACCGGTCGCTGTTATATTAAAACTGAAATGATAAATTTATCTAACAAGGATCTTATTTTTAAAACTCTTAAAAATAAGATAATAAACGGAAGCCGCCAGTTGTTAGTCTATAATTTGGCAGGTCTTTTTAAGTTAAATCTTATTGTGGAATATCCGAAATCGGGAGGAACATGGCTCGGGCAGCTTATCTCTTCTTACTTTGATATTCCTTTCCCGAGGAACAGAATGCCGGTTTTAAGGAGGTCTGTTGTTCACGGGCATTTTCTCCCTATGGACAGGATAAAAAATGCTGAAAAAATTTTTTTCATGGTTAGAGACGGACGAGATATCATGGTATCAATGTATTATCATTTTCTTGTCTGGAACGAAAAGAATAAGTTACAACCAAAAGATATATTGTATTACCGGAAGAAACTGGAATTTAAAGATTATACTGATATCAGGAAGAATCTTCCTGAATTTATGGAGTTTGTATTTACCGACAAACCTTCCAAACTAACAAGATTTCGCCATGAAGGAAATTGGGTGGAATTCAACAACGGATGGCTTGATTTTATAGATGATCATTCCGAAAATACGATTATTACACGTTATGAATCTCTTCTTGAAGATACTGAAAAAGAGTTGGCGAGAATACTTACTGTGTATGGAATAAAAGATCCGGATAAAAATAGGATTAAAATAGTAGTGAAAAAATTTAGTTTTGAAAATCAGGCAAAGAGAAAACAGGGGATTGAAAATTCGAAAAGTTTTCTTCGAAAGGGAATAAGCGGAGACTGGAAAGATAAGTTTTCCAAAGAAGCAGGCGAAGTTTTCAGTCACTATGCAAATGATATGCTTATAAGACTCGGATATGAAAAAAACTCCGGTTGGGTGAATGATATTGATTAGATATAGAAAAGGTAGATAATGATAAAAAGAATTCTCGCTACATCTTCTTACTCTTTTTTGTCGCGTTTTTTAATTACTGCAATAAATCTGTTCTTTGTCTGGTTTATTTCAAAAAATCTGGGAACGGAGAGCCTTGGGATTTACGGGATAGTTTTTTTCTTTTATCAGTTTTTTGCGTCCGTATCTTCATTTAATCTTTATAAGTTTTTTGGAAAAGAGATTGCAGGTGTTACCGATGACCGGGAAAAGAAAAATCTATTCTTCAGCGAATTGTTCTCGGTAACTATAATCGGATTGATTATCGGATTGATTATTCTGGTCATTACAATTCTCTTCTATCATAGATTATCGATAACTCTTATATTGTATGTGTTTCCTGCCGGTATTCTACTCGGGATCGAGCGAAATCTAAGTGGAATTCTCCTCGGAATGGAGAAGATGAAGTTTGAATTTTATTCAAATCTGGTGTCATTCGTAATCATAATTGTTGTTATATCAGCCAAAGGTCATCTGTTCTTTTCTATTAAGAATATTTTGATATTAAAAATAGTTTCACAACTTTTTGCAGTAGGAGTCAAGTTTATTCCTTTTAAAAACAGTTTTTCATCAATCCGCCCCAGATTAAAATTAAACTTTTTTCGCGAAGGGAAATTTTTCTGGTTTACAGGATTATCAAATCTTTTTTTAAGGCAAGCGGATATTTTTATTTTATCTTTTTTCATAGGAAAATCACTACTTGGATCATATTTTCTTGCCATTAGGATATACTATTTTTTCGGACTTTTCGCAGAGATATTGTCATTTGCAATGACTCCTTTTATCTCAAGAACATTCCTGGGAAAGGAGAAGCACGAGTTCAAAAGATTCAATATGACTTTGATAAAAATTTTTTCGGTTTTCGCCTTGATATTTTCTCTGTTGCTCTATTTTGGGAGAGATTTTATCGTTAGAATTTTTTCTTCAAATCCGGGGAACACAGCTTCATATCTTTCGATTTTATCAATTTTTGTATTTTTTACTTTCCTCTCATATATAACGGGAAATATTCTCACATCAACAAAATATCAGAATATCCGCTTCTACATCTCATCTTCTTCATCTCTGCTTTTGATAGTGCTAAACTTGATTCTATCACCCGTTTTTAGTGTGAACGGTGCAATTATAGCTAAGGGAACAGCAGAGTTTATAGTGTTCCTTGCTTTCGGAATTTATGTATTAAAGATTTTTAAAGGATATGAATTAAAAGAATGAAAATCCTTCTGCTTCATAATAGATATAAAATTTCAGGTGGAGAGGATTCCGTCTTTAATTCTGAAGTTAAGATGCTTAGGGATAATGGAAATATTGTAGATTATATAGTCTGGGATAATTCCGAGATAATCACATTTAGACAAAAGGTGAAAACGGCTTTTTTTTCACTTTACAATCCTATTGCAAGGGCGGTTATCGAAAGAAAGATAAAAGAGTTTAATCCTGATATGATTCATATTCACAATTTTTTCCCTCAAATTTCTCCTTCTGTTTTTTTTGTTGCCGACAAGTTTAATACTCCTGTCGTGATGACACTTCATAATTTCAGATTGATCTGTTCGAATGCTATTTTGTATACGAAGGGGAGTATCTGTGAAAAATGTGTAAATAAAGTATTCCCTTTTGAAGGTATAAAAAACAGGTGTTACAGAAATTCATATTTCCAGACTTTTAATGTAACACTTATGACATCTTTTCATAAATTGATCGGAACATGGCGGGAAAAAACAGGGAGGTTTATCGCTTTAACGGATTTTCAAAAAGAGATGATCGTCCATTCTTCATTAAATCTAAAGTTGGAAAATCTTGCAGTGAAACCGAATTTTGTTTCAGACCCGGGAGTCGGATTAAAAAAAAGAGAAAATTTTTTTATATTTGTAGGAAGATTATCCGTGGAAAAAGGGATAAATGTTTTATTGGATTCGTTCAGATATCACTCTTATAGATTAAAAATAATCGGTGACGGTGTTATGAAAGAGTTGGTATTAAAAGAGTCAAAATCAAATCCGAATATTGAGTTTTTAGGATATAAGGAAAAAGATCTTTTACTTGATCAGATAAAAAGATCAAGGGCTCTGATTTTCCCATCCGAATGTTATGAAGGATTCCCTATAGTAATAACAGAGGCCTTGGCAACCGGAACACCCGTGATATCTTCAAATATCGGCAGTCAAGCCGAGATAGTGAAAAACGGATATAACGGTATTCATTTTAAAGTTTCAGATCCGGAAGATCTTGCTGAAAAAATAAAATTATTTGACAATAAAGAAATAAAAAAAATGTATATAAATGCCAGAAAAACATATCTTGAAAAATATACACCGGAAATTAACTATAAAATTTTAAAGGAAATATATAAAAAAACTATTGATGGAAAAAAAAAGAATAATATCAATTGATGTGTCAAGCGGGAGTTATGGCACTTTTACGAATAATATTATTTTGCTTGCCGGAACAAAAAGATCTGCTTATGTCTGTGTGGCAAATGTTCATATGACAATTGAAGCTTATAACAATCCTGATTTCGCATCGGTAGTGAATAGTGCGGATATTGTTACTCCCGATGGTATGCCGATTGCAAAGATGTTCGGATTCCTATATGGGGAAAAACAGGACAGAGTTGCCGGGATGGATCTGATGCCGGATCTTTTAAAAAAATCTGAGAGTGATAAAATAGGAGTCTATTTTTACGGATCGACAGAGGAAATACTTAAAACAATCAAGAGCAGGGTTGAAAAGCTGTACCCTAAATTAAAAATTGCAGGATTATATTCCCCGCCTTTCAGATCACTTTCCGAAAAAGAGGAGAATAGAATTATTAAAAAAATTAACGATTCCGGAGCGGGATTGATACTTGTTTCGCTTGGCTGCCCGAAACAGGAGATCTGGATGAATAGAGTGTCGGAAAAGATTGAGGGAGTTATGGTCGGTATTGGAGGTGCATTCCCTGTTTTTGCAGGAGTTCGGAAGAGAGCCCCCGAATGGATGCGGAAATTGTCATTGGAGTGGGTTTACAGGTTACTGAAAGAGCCGAAAAGATTGTGGAAGAGATATCTCTATACAAATTCAAAGTTTGTTTTGGCTGCATTATTTGAGATATTTAAAGTAAGAGTTCTTAGAAAGAGAGATAATAAATAGATGTTTAAAGTTGCTTTTACCATCTATCTTTAATAATATAATGTTTGAATCCAGAATATATTAAAAAATGGTGAAAGAATGAAGATATTGATTACCGGGACCGCAGGATTTATCGGATACCATCTTGTGAAAAAATTGAGTGATTCTGATATGGAGATTGTCGGAATTGACAACATTAATGATTATTATGATGTGAATTTGAAATTTGCCCGTCTTGAAGATACGGGAATTGAAAAGAATAAAATATCGTATAATAAAAAGACGTTTAGTAAAAATCAGAAGAATTATTCGTTTATAAAACTTGATCTGTCTGATAATGATAATATTGCCGATCTTTTCAAAGAGCATTCTTTTGATATGATATGCAATCTTGCCGCTCAGGCCGGAGTAAGATATTCATTGATAAATCCGTATGCATATATAAAAAGCAATATAAACGGATTTCTGAATATTCTTGAAGGTGCAAGAAATTCTAAAGTGTCTCATTTTGTCTATGCGTCAAGCTCCTCTGTTTACGGTTTGAATAAAAAGATGCCTTTTAAAACATCCGATAATATTGATCATCCTGTCAGTTTATATGCAGCGACAAAAAAAAGTGATGAATTAATTGCTCACTCTTACAGTTATCTTTACGGGATACCTTCTACAGGATTGAGATTCTTTACCGTTTACGGTCCATGGGGAAGACCGGATATGGCTCTTTTCAAATTCACGAAGAATATTCTTGAAGAAAAACCGATTGATGTATATAACTATGGGAAAATGAGCAGGGATTTCACCTATATTGATGATATTGTGGAGGGAATAGTAAAGGTTTTAGACAATCCTCCCGCATCCGACTCTTCATGGGATGGAGAAAACCCTAATCCCTCTTCGAGCATTGCTCCTTATAAAACCTATAACATAGGTAACGGAAATCCTGTCGGGTTGTCTGAATTTATTGATGTTATTGAAGATATACTCGGGAAAAAGGCTGAGAAAAATCTGCTTCCTATTCAACCCGGCGATGTGTCCGAGACATGGGCTGATACTTCCGATCTTAAAAGAGATACCGGTTATACGCCCGATACTTCTGTTGAAGAGGGTGTAAAGAAATTTATCGAATGGTACAGGGGATTTTATAAATTGTAAAATGAATTCCGTAAGAAAGTCATTTTACTATCTCTTTTTTTTCACAGATGCTGTCTCTATATTTCTATCTTTTCTTTTTTCCGATTATTTGTCGAGAAGCAGGCTTCCGATAGAGATGGCTGCAAAGATAGACGGGATCTCGCTCGCAGAAATTTTTTCACTTCTTGTTTTTCTTTTTATATGGTTCTTTTATTCACGTTCCTCCTCTCTTTATGATGAATTCAGGATATCCCAATTCGGTTCGCAAATATTTATACTTTTAAAAAATATTTTTGCACAGCTTATTTTCGGATTGGCAATATTATTTTTTTTAAAAAGTATAATTCTGTCACGTTTCTTTTTTGTTGTATACCTTGTCACATTGTCCGTAATAACTATTCTGACAAGATTATTTTTCAGGCTTGTCAGATTCCATCTGATAAAGTCGGGATATTTAAAAAAAAATATTATAATTGTCGGATCCGGCAAAGCGGGAGGATTGTATGTGGATTCTCTATCCAAAGTATCGGGAGAGGAGTATGAAATAGTCGGGAGAGTAAGTGATCTGGCTGATTCATCAAGAGATGGTGTAAAATCATTAGGTACTATTTCGGAATTATCAAAAGTTCTTAAAAAAAGAGATGCGGATGAGATAATAATATCCCTTTCCGATTCGGAAAGTTTGAAAATGGCTGATATTCTGAGAATATTAAGCGGATATCCAATAAGAGTAAGGATCATACCCTACTATTCTAAATTTGTTTCTCACAAATATCAGATATCTTTTTTTAATAATATACCGGTTGTAGATGTTATAAATGATCCGCTGGATGAGCTTCACTGGAGAATTATTAAGAGAATCTTTGATATTGTATTTTCTGTTCTTATAATACTCTCTGTTTTCGTATGGCTTTTCCCGGTAATAGCTCTGTTAATTAAACTTGATTCGAAGGGACCTGTATTTTTCAAGCAGGAGCGATGGGGAAAAAGGAATAAAAAATTTATCCTTTTCAAATTCCGTTCTATGATAAAAAACAGTAAGGATGTTGATAAGAACGGCAAATTTGTCCAGGCGACAAAAAATGATTCAAGAATCACAAGAGTAGGAAGATTTCTAAGAAAAAGCAGTATTGATGAACTTCCGCAATTTTTCAATGTTCTCATCGGTGATATGTCGGTTGTCGGTCCGAGGCCGCATGCAGTTCCGCAGAATATGGAGTCAAAAGATAAGATAGAAAATTATATGTTGAGGCATCTTGTTAAACCCGGAATAACGGGATGGGCTCAGGTCAGTGGTTTCAGAGGTGAGACCAGAACCGATGAGCAGATGAAGAGAAGGGTTGAACTTGATATGTTCTATATAGAGAATTGGTCTTTCTTTCTTGATTTGAAAATTATATTCATGACTATATGGAAAGGTTTGAAAGGTGATCCGGTTGCATACTGATCGGATAAACGGTTTTTTTGTTTTTTTTTCTTCTCTCTCTTTCTCTATTGCCCTATATACAATAGTTTTTCATATAGGATTTTCTCTCCTTCCACTGTTTTTTATTATTCTTGGTTCTGTTTCCTACATCTTATTAAAGGAGAAAGCAATATTGTTGTTTTTTTTTCTCGTTCCGGTCATTAATTCGTTCCCATCCTTTTTCTTTAACGGCTACTCATTTAATTTGATGGCTCCTCTTCTTTTCTACTTGAGCGGATTGATATTTACATCTTTTGTTAAAGAGGAAAGGACGGCTGTATATACAGGATATCTTTATGAACGGATCTATTTTTTATTTCTTATAATTCTCTGGATTTCCGCTTTTTTTATTTTTTTGAAATGGTCAAATATTACAATCTCTATTCCTGCTTTTTTAAAGGATACTCCGGTCTCTCCCGGGTCTCCGTTACCACCGAGAAATTCATTTGCATCAATTTTTCCTGTGATAACCCTTTTCCTCTATTCAGTGGCACCCTTTACGGTTTTTCTTGTGAGGAGGAGCGGTATTAATAAAGAGAAGATTTTTAAAGCTCTTGTTTTCGGGTTTTCACTCTCTTTTGCAATTGCTATCTTTCAAAAATATATTAATTCCGGATTTATGTCTATGCAATGGTGGGGAGAGAAGTTAGGGCAATACAACGGAGGTTTCTCGGATTTTAACGGATTCGGATTTTTTTCAGGAGTAATATTTTTATATTCATTTATTCTGTTAACAAAATTGAATATTTTAAAAAAAAAGGGAAAAATCAAATTTAACAACAATGTGAGTTTTTATCTTTTTTCAGTAATTCTATCTCTTGCCGGAATTTTTTTTTCAGGAAGCAGGACTGCTTCAATATTTCTTCTTTTTGCACTTTTTTTCTTTTTGATTGATAAAAAATTCCGTTTCAGGTCAAAATTAATTCTAATTTTGATACTCCTGGGCTTGGTCTTGCTGACAGGATCGGTATTAGAAAAAAGAGTGAAAAAAAGCTTTTCGGATTTTATGAATACAGGGAAAAAAAAAGATATTGTTTCCGTACTTAATAGAGTTACAAACGGAAGAGTAGAGATGATGATCGATTCTGCCGACATTATCTCTCAATATCCTGTGAGTGGAATAGGAACCGGGAATTTTCTTTTTTATAGAAAATATATGAAATATAAAAGTGATTATCTTGAAGATCTTCCTCTTAACCAATATCTGCTTATCATCGATGAAACAGGTATAATCGGGATCGTTCTTTTTATACTCTTCTTATATTTTCTGCTCGGGAGAAGAGCATTAGGTACATCCGAAGGGAAGGTGCTTCTTGTTATCATTGTTGCTCTTTTTGTGGGGAATTCGTTCTGGTTGCCGGAAATTTTCATCCTTTTCTGGATGTTGATCGGGTTTTTGGAAAAGAGCAATAAGCATGCTGTTAAATCTTTTCCTGCAAAAAGGATAAACTATTTTGCCGTTCTAATAATAATTATATTTACTGCCGGAAATATTTTATCGTTTAAACAACTCCATCCGAAAAATCTTATGTTAAAGAAAGGTCTTAAATATAATTATGGTTTCTGGGAGGAGAGTGTTAAAAGTGATTTTCAGTGGACAAGGGAAAGAGCCGGTGTTTTTATTAAACTTAACGGAAAGGGGATTTCATCAGGGTTTAAAATATTTTGCGGTGCACCGTTAGATATACTTAAAGAAAGGAGACAATCGGTGGTTTTATTCTGGCGGGGAAAACAATTCAAACAATATATTTTTAAAAAAAATGGAAGTCTGAAATTTAATGTGAAAGGGAAACCTTATGAGACCGGATTTCTTGAGATAAGGGTTTCTCCTCTGTTTAATCTAAATAAACTCGGTCTTGGTCCCGAGTCAAGGGATCTCGGCATTATGTTTTTTAGTAAATGATTTAAAAGTTTCTCTTTTTGTTGATATTAACACTCAAAGGGCAGCTTCCGGTAAAAGCGGATATCAGGGTCAACACTCCGAAAAGCCCTATCCAGTTCCCATAATAAATTCCCATTCCGATTACTACAAGGGATAAAACGACTCTTATATATTTGATCAACGGATTTTTATTACATTTTTCCATAGAAGCTATTTTACTCAAACGGAAGAATAGTATCAAGTTAAAAAAAATAAAATAATTCGATCTTTTTTATCTCTTTATCAGTATATATAATATTGTATGAAAGGTGATTTGTGAGGAGGTTTTTTCTATGAAAAAAACTGAAATGCTCATTTTTATTTTTTTTATTCTTTCGCGTCTTATCAGTGCGGAATTGATATCCGGTGAAGTTAAAGATATAAATGAAAAATTTCTATCGGGAATCAAAATTTCGGTTATTAACGACAATAAAATATTGAATACAACCGTAACGGATAGTAACGGAAAATTCACATTGGCAGTCGATATTGATCGTGGAAAAGATTATCAAATCTCTTTTGTATCCTCCGAATTTTATAAGATGAAAGTCCATATCAAAAGGGATCGGAGATTTTATCGGATTATCCTTATTCCTCTTGAACATATGAAAGAAGAGATTACGGTTACTGCATACAACAGTGAAAAACATTCTTCAAAAACTCCATTGGCGGAGTCAGTTATAACGAAATTGGAACTAAATGAGAGGATGCCCGAAAGTGTGGTTGAAGCACTGTCGGAGACACCCGGAGTAGATTTTCTCGGGAAGGGCGGTCATTCCGTTACTCCGTCAATAAGAGGACTTGCAAGAAGAAGAGTGCTTATGCTTCTAAACGGCTTCCGGATAACAAGCGATAGACGTGTCGGGACATCTGCATCTCTTGTGCCGCCGGGACTCGTAAGGCGGGTTGAGATTGCACGTGCAGCATCTTCGGTCATTTACGGTTCCGATGCAATGGGAGGTGTTGTTAATCTGTTTACAGGATACTCTCTTGATTCGAATCCTCCGCTGCTAAAGCTAAATTTAAACGGTCATTCATCCGATTCGGCGAGTGAAGCATGTGCGGTGATATATAAATCATTTAATTCTGTTTCTCTTCAGGCCGGATATTCATTTATTAAAGCAGGCAATTATTCTTCTCCGGAAGGAGTAATAATTAATTCGGGTTTTAAGACTTCATCGGGAATAACATCTTTATCTCTACATACGGAAAAGAGAGATCTTAATATCACATATTTTGACGGTTTTGGGGAAAATATCGGCAAACCGGACAGAGATAATGATCCCGACAATTATACATTCAATCCTTTGATAAGAGATAGATTTATACAGTTTGGACTTGAAGAAAAAAAAATTGGGGGAAAGAGTGGCAGGCTTGTGCTAAACGGTTTTTTTAATCCGTCGGAATATGACCTTACAAAGGTAAAACACGGAGGAGAAAAAGTTGAGAAATCATTTACTTCGAGTGATAATTTCGGAGGAAAGATCTTCTATTCCCGAAAAAGCGGAGATAAATTTTCACTCTCTTTCGGTTGTGACTGGTATGGGCGAAGATCTGTTAATATTGAAAACAGGGTTGAAAAAAACAGCGAAATTTTTAAAACTCTCCCTCTTTCGGAAGGACAGAGGGATGATACGGGGATCTTCATTACATCCGAATTTAGTCCCTTTGATAATTTCGAAATAACGGGTGGAGCAAGATACTCTTTTTTAAAGATATCCGCTCTCTCTTCCGGAGAAAAAAGATCTTTGTCAAACAGCTCTCCGGTTTATTATATGGGGGTAAAAGGTAGTGTTGCAAAAGGACTCTCTCTGTTTTTGAATGTGAGCAGGTCATTTAGGGCTCCATCTTTAAGCGAATCATACTATACGGGATTGACCGGAAGAAAGTATGTTGAGGGGAATCCCGATTTGTCTCCTGAAAGGGGGATCAGTTTTGATTCCGGAATTAAATATAGCACGGGAAATTTTTTTTTAGGAGCTTATATATTTAAGTATTCAATAAAGGATCTTATTGAACGATACAGAAACGATGAAGGAATATATACATATGATAATATAATCGAAGGTATAATTGATGGATTTGAGGTCGAGTTTCAGTTTTTCCCCAAAAACAAATTTGAGTTGTTCGGACATTTTTATTACTATAGAGGATTGTCGGAATCTGAAAATGTTCATCTTAATGATATACCCTCTCCCAAACTATATCTCGGAAGTAAATTTTTTCTGGACAGATTATGGTTTGAAATAAATTATATTCACTCTTTCTTAAAAAAGCATCACGGACCTGCAGAGGTTTCAAACAATAGATTTGATCTGCTTAATTTAAAAAGCGGTTTCTATTTTTCTCCGTCACTCTATTTAAATCTGAAAATATCAAATCTTTTCAATACTCTCTATTTCGCAAATGCCGATCCGGATATTCCTTATGCAAAGGGGATAAATTTTTCTGCGGGAATAACCTTTAATTTAAGATAGTTGTTTTTTTAGATCTGATAAATCCCAATTGTTCCAATAAATTGAAGTATTAATTCAATTTTTTGAATTTCAAAGTTGGAAAAGTTAACAATTCTATCTGATATAGGTGCTTTCGTAAACTGGAAAGAAAATTGCAATATAATACTGTAAACTTAAAGGAGGTTTATATGAAAAAGCTATTAACAATTATTGCAGCTGTAGCAGTGTTATCATTTATGATACATGCACAGGGTGCAACAGCTGACATTTACGGAACGGTAGTGCTTCCTGACGG
>Ga0256846_1000649_pt1 | contig 13198 bp, 12 predicted proteins | sample TevniametaG_FD_189098 | JGI IMG/M metagenome (GOLD analysis project Ga0256846, IMG submission 189098) | Tube worm associated microbial communities from hydrothermal vent at the East Pacific Rise, Pacific Ocean - Tevnia | ecosystem: Host-associated > Annelida > Integument > Unclassified ...
ATTTGATTCGATTGTTGTGTGGTTTGATGGACAAGAAATTAGGAAGAGAAGAAGGCAGCTCTGAACGCTTGATTGAATTTATAAAAGACCGTCCGGGGCATGACAGACGTTATGCCATTGATGCGGCTAAAATCAATACGGACTTGGGGTGGAAACCTAGTGTTGATTTTGAAAAAGGACTCTCGGAAACGGTAGATTGGTATTTAAATAATGAAGATTGGTTAAAAAATGTCACATCCGGAGCTTATCAAAGCTATTATGAAAAACAGTATTTCGGCTGATGATGTTTGATTGTAAATTGTATATGGCTAACAACTAAAAAACTATAAACTAATAAAGTGAAAGGAATAATATTAGCAGGCGGAGCAGGAACCAGATTACATCCAATGACCAAAGTGGTTTCAAAACAATTATTGCCGGTTCATGACAAACCGATGATATACTATCCGCTTTCCACATTAATGTTGGCAGGTATCAGAGACATATTGATTATTTCAACGCCACAAGATTTGCCCAATTTCAAAAGATTGTTTGGAGACGGTCATCAGTTGGGAATTAATTTGATTTATGCAGAGCAGCCCTCTCCGGATGGTTTAGCCCAAGCTCTTATTATAGGAGAAGATTTTATAGGAGAAGATAGTGTTTGTTTGATTTTGGGAGACAATATTTTTTACGGATCGGGTTTCAGCAAGCTTCTCAGACAATCACAAAACATTGTCGAGCAAGAAAAGAAGGCTGTAATTTTCGGTTATTATGTCGATAATCCGAGACGTTATGGTGTTGCCGAGATAGATAATGCTGAAAATGTGATTGGCATTGAAGAAAAACCAAGCAATCCAAAATCGGATTATGCAGTTGTGGGTTTATATTTTTATCCGAACTCCGTGATTGAAATTGCCAAAAATGTGAAACCATCGGCAAGAGGAGAGTTGGAAATTACATCGGTGAACCAAGCCTATTTGACACAAAAAGATTTGAAAATGCAAATATTGGGAAGAGGTTTTGCTTGGTTGGATACCGGCACGCACGAAGCTTTGGCAGAAGCAGGAGAATTTGTTAAAACAATTGAAAAAAGAACAGGCTTGAAAATCGCTTGTATTGAAGAAGTAGCATGGCGAAAAGGATTTATATCAAAAGAAGAATTACTACGCCTTGCAGATGCAATGAATAATCAATACGGAGTATATATTAAGACAATTATAGCAAGAGAACAATAGAATTCAGTATGAAAAGCAAAAATATTTTAGTTACGGGAGGTGCGGGCTTTATCGGTTCCAATTTGTGTGAAAGTTTGTTGGAAGACGGACACAAAGTCAGGTGTTTGGATAATTTTGCCACCGGGCATTTCCATAATATAGAACACTTGATGTCTCATCCGAAATTTGAACTCTTGGTGGGAGATATCAGAGACTTGGATACTTGTCACGGTGCAACAGAGGGAATGGATTTTGTGTTTCATGAGGCCGCCTTGGGTTCGGTGCCACGTTCCATTAACAACCCGATTATGACCAATCAGGTGAATATAGACGGTTTTTTAAATATGTTGGTGGCTGCCCGAGATGCGGGAGTCAAGAGGTTTATTTACGCTGCCAGTTCTTCGACCTATGGTGATTCTGAAAAATTGCCCAAAGAAGAAGATAAAATCGGAAAACCCTTGTCACCCTATGCAATCACTAAGTTTGTCAATGAATTGTATGCCGATATTTTTAAGCGAGTCTATGATTTGGATACGATAGGTTTAAGATATTTTAATGTTTTCGGACGCAAGCAAGACCCCAAAGGTGCCTATGCCGCAGTGATTCCGAAGTTTGTGATTCAATTGATGAAACATGAATCTCCAACCATTAACGGTGACGGAACATATTCCAGAGATTTTACGTATATCGATAATGTAATCAGGATGAATAAGTTGGCAATGACCACAGAGAATGCGGAAGCCGTCAATCAAGTATATAATACCGCTTTTGGAGAAAGAACAAATCTAAACGAATTGGTGGCTTTATTGAAAGAATATTTAGGAGAATTTGATGAACAAATCAAAACTATTCCGGTCAAACACGGACCGAATAGAGCGGGAGATATTCCACATTCATTGGCATCGATTGATAAGGCGAAAAAAATGCTGAATTATCAACCGAAATATGATATTAAAACCGGTTTAAAAGAAGCGGTGAAATGGTATTGGAAGAATTTAAAGTAGGAAATTATATAAACCAAACATATGTTAAACGGAAAAAGCATATTAATCACCGGAGGAACCGGATCTTTAGGAAAGCAATTGGTGAGGAGAATTTATCAACAATGGCCGGATGTTAAAAGATTGGTGGTTTTTTCTCGTGATGAGCAAAAGCAATTTCAAATGGCGCAGGAATTTCCTCATGATAAATACAAAAGTATTCGTTTTTTTATCGGGGACGTACGCGATAAGGAAAGGTTGATGAGAGCCATGGATGGAATTAATATAGTTATCCATACTGCAGCAATGAAACACGTTCATTTGGCAGAATACAATCCGATGGAGGCGGTTAAAACCAATATCATAGGCGGACAAAATGTGATTGATGCTTGTTTGGCAAACAATGTGAAACGAGTGGTGGCTTTATCAACCGATAAGGCGGCAGCTCCGATTAACTTATATGGTGCAACAAAGTTGACCTCTGACAAGTTGTTTATAGCGGCAAATAATATCAAAGGAAAAAGAGATATTAAATTTTCGGTGGTTCGATATGGCAATGTGATGGGATCGAATGGTTCGGTTATTCCGTTTTTTTACAAGCAGAGAGAAAGAAAGGTTTTGCCGATTACCGACAAGCAAATGACACGATTCAACATTTCGTTGGATGAGGGTGTGGATATGGTTTTTCACGCCATTGAACACGCTTGGGGCGGAGAGATTTTTGTGCCTAAAATTCCTTCCTATAATATCGTTGACGTTGCAAAAGCCATTTGTCCCGATTGCGAACAAAAAGAAATAGGCATTCGTCCGGGAGAAAAACTTCATGAAGAAATGATCACATCGTCAGATTCTTTTTTTACGTATGATCTGGGAAACTATTACGTGATTTTACCCTCACAACCCGTTTTTGATTTAGATGATTTTGCCCGAAAGCATAATGCTAAAAAAGTGCCGATGGGATTTTCTTATAATTCAAAGGATAATATGCATTTTTTGAGTGTCAAAGAACTGAATGAGTTGATAAAAAATAATTTACAATTAGATGTCTAAATATAGTATTCCCTACGGTCGGCAGCACATTACACAAGATGATATTGAAGCGGTCGTCAAAACTTTGCAATCCGATTTTTTGACACAAGGGCCGTGTATTGCGGAGTTTGAGAAAAATTTTGCCGAATACGTCAATGCCAAATTTGCGGTTGCCGTATCAAACGGAACTGCAGCTTTGCACATTACATTCCGGTTCATTTATTGGATTATTATAGACAATTCGGATGGCAAAAGGGAGATTTTCCGAATGCTGAAAAATATTATGAAAGAACTCTTAGTTTGCCGATGTTCCCGAATTTATCAGATGAAGAACAAGATTATGTTATTGGAAAAGTAGAAGAATTTATAGCGAACGATGGATAGCAAAAAAATTCAAAATATTATTTCAAAAGGAGAAGGACTCAGAATAGAATTTAAAAAAGCAAAAAATAAATTGCCGAATAACCTATTTGAAACGGTTTGCGCTTTTTTAAATAAGAACGGAGGAGAAATATTATTAGGAATTGATGATAACAAAAATATAGAGGGCATTAATGAAAAAACAGCAGAACAATTAGTAAAAGAAATAGCCAATCTGAGTAGTAACCCACAAAAACTTTTTCCATCATTCTTGTTGGAACCGAAAATAATTGATTTTCAAGGAAAAAAAATAATCTATATTTTCGTGCCTACTTCATCACAAGTGCATAAAACGGCAAATAAAATTTATGACCGTAATATTGATGGTGATTTTATTTTACAGACAGACACGCAAATCAAACAATTGTATTTTCGTAAGTCATCGGAGTATACTGAAAACAAAATATATCCGTTTCTTACAGAAGATGATTTTGCTAAAGAAATTGTGCTAAGAACCCGAAAAATTATTAGAATTAACAGACCAAATCATCCTTGGAATGAATTAACCAATGATGAATTTTATAGAATAGCCGGACTTTACAGAAAGGATTATATTACAGGAGAAGAAGGTTTTACAATGTCAGCACTTTTATTGTTTGGAAAATCTGAGACCATTGGTAGCGCAGTTCCCCATTACAAAATTGATGCTATGGCAAAAATTGTTGACACAAATCGTTATGATGACAGAATAAATATCCGCTGTAACCTTATTACAGCTTATGATAGGTTAATGGAATTTGTAGAAAAACATTTAGCTGATAAATTCTACTTGCAAGGGAGTCAAAGAATATCTTTAAGAGAAAAAATATTTAGAGAAATTGTTGCAAACATTCTTATTCATAGAGAATATGCCAATGCTTTTCCTACAAGTTTTGTTATCTATAAAGATAGGGTTGTTTGCAAAAATGCCAACAAGCCTTATCAATGGGGAGAATTAAAACCCGGGAATTTTGAGCCTTTTCCTAAAAATCCGCATATCGCACAAATTTTTACCCAGATGGGACGTTCAGAAGAACTTGGAACAGGAATCAATAACGTATATCGATATAATAAAATTTATTCAAATGTAGAAAATAATGAGTTCATTGAGGAAGATATATTTGTTACAACCATACCCCTGGAAATATTAAATGACGAATTAAATGACGAATTAAATGACGAATTAAATGACGAATTAAATGATGGGCAAAAAAAAGTTTATTTATACATTAAGAAGTATTCAGGAAAAATGGCAAAACATATTTCTAGTGAACTCAATATACCTTTTGGCACGGTTGACAGACATATAAGAGTACTTTTAAAATTGGAATTGATAGAACGCCGTGGCAGTAAAAAAACAGGTGGATATTATGTGCTCTAAAACAAAAAACATAGCAATAATCCCTGCTCGTGGAGGAAGTAAGCGGATACCGAGAAAAAACATTAAGGATTTTTTTGGCAAACCCATTATTGCTTATTCTATTGAAGCGGCCGTTAAATCCAATTTGTTTGAAGAGATTATGGTTTCAACCGATGATAAGGAAATTGCGGAGATAGCCGTAAGATATGGTGCCAAAGTTCCATTTTTCAGAGGAGAGCAAACAGCCGATGATCATGCCGGTTTGTCTGAGGTGGTTTTGGAAGTTTTGCAAGCCTATGAGAAAAACGGCAGAAGCTTTGATCAGGTTTGTTGTTTGTTGGCAACAGCGCCCTTTGTGACGGACAAAGATTTGATCAGTACATATAAAAAACTTGTTAACAGTGATTTTGACTCTGTGTTTCCCGTTGTCAGATATGACTCTCCCATACAACGTGCCATGCAATTTGAAGGAAAAAAAATAAAGATGATTTGGCCGGAAAATAAAACGAAACGTTCGCAAGATTTAAAACCGAGTTTTCACGATGCGGGACTGTTTTATTGGGCAAAAACCGATGCGTTTTTCAAAGCAAAAAGTCTATGGACAGACCACACAACGGCAATTGAAATCAGCGAGCAAGTAGCGCAAGATATAGACACTTTGGAAGATTGGAAGATGGCTGAATTAAAATATAGACTGCTTCATGAAAGATAAGCGGAACACATATAAAGCATTGCGCCAACAAGTTTATCGTTTAGGTGATTATGCAATTGTTCCCATACGATATGAAGATCGGTTTCTGATTATGAAATGGCGTAATGAACAAATATATCATCTGCGTCAGGACGGATTGTTGACCGAAAAAGATCAAGAAAAATATTTTATGGAGGTTGTTCGGAAACTATTTGAAAAAGCACAACCCGATCAGTTGCTTTTTTCTTATTTAAAAAAGGGGAAATGCATAGGCTATGGAGGCTTGGTTCATATTGATTGGCAGCAAAAAAAAGCAGAACTTTCCTTTATAATGCAGACGGATTTGGAAGAAAAATATTTTGACAGACATTGGATCAATTTCATCAAACTTATAGAAAAAGTGGCTTTTAACGAATTGAATTTCAAAGGTATTTTTACCTATGCCTATGATTTACGCCCGTATTTGTATTCCGTGCTGGAAAAAGCAGGATTTAAACAGAAACAAAGATTGAAAAATGAAATTATTATAGACGAAAAACCGGTAGATGTGGTAATTCACCGGAAAAGTCAGCCCGAAATATTATTTAGAGATATAGACAAAAACGATGAAAAATTACTTTATGATTGGGCAAATGACCCCTTGGTACGCCAACAATCATTTAACAGTCAAGAAATAGACTATCAGACACATCAAAAATGGTTTGCCCGAAAATTGCAAGATAAAAATACTTTATTTTGGGTTGCTCAGAAAGACGAAAAACCCATCGGTTTAGTACGTTTTGATATACAAAACGACTATGCTGTAATAGGCGTCAGCATCGATAAAAATCAGCGAGGAAAAGGTTATGGAAGCACAATTTTAACCCAAGCATCGCAAAGCTTTGTAAATGTATTTAGGTTGCCCATTTACGCTTACATCAAACAAACAAACATTGCTTCGATTCGTTCTTTTGAAAAAGCCGGATTTATTTTGAAAAAAAGTGAAGTGATTAATGATGTAGATAGTGTTTTGTATATAAAAAAGTTACAATAACCATTTAAATTTCAAAAAATGGAAAAATATGGAATCAGATTCCATATTTTTCCATATATTTGCTGTATGATACAGAGAAAAGCACAAGAAAAACTGATACAATTATCGCAAAGCTTTAAAATAGTTGCTGTTATTGGGCCAAGACAATCCGGGAAAACCACATTGGTTAAAGCTACGTTTCCTTACAAAACATACGTTTCCTTAGAAAATTTAGATAATAGGGCATTTGCCGAAGAAGATCCAAGAGGTTTTTTAGAAACTTATCAAAAAGGTGCCATATTCGATGAAATTCAAAGAGTGCCAAAGTTGTTTTCTTATTTGCAAGAAATACTAGACAATTCTACTGAAAAAGGTTTATTTATTCTGACAGGTTCAAATAATTTCTTGCTACAAGAAAATATCTCTCAAACACTTGCAGGAAGATTAGGTTATTTGAGTTTGTTACCATTTTCGTACGAAGAGTTAAATATTGATGACAAAACAGACAATCAATGGATGTTTGATGGTTTTTATCCGCCGGTTTATGATCAAGAAATTAGTCCGACAGATTGGTATTCTAACTACATAAAAACCTATTTGGAAAGAGATGTCAGACAAATAAAAAATATTAATAATCTGTTAGTTTTTGATAAATTTTTGCGGATTTTAGCAGGAAGAACAGGACAAGAACTCAACATGACTGCTATTGGAAATGAAGTGGGTGTTAGCACTAAAACCATTCAATCTTGGATTGGTATTTTAGTGTCAAGTTTTATCATTTATTTATTGAGACCATATTATAACAATTACAAAAAAACAATTGTAAAACGTCCTAAAATATACTTTTATGATACGGGTGTTGTTTGTTCATTATTGCGTATTCAGAATAATGAACAATTAGAAAATTATCCATTGCGTGGAGCAATTTTTGAAACAATGGTAATAAGCGAAACAATTAAAGCTTATACAAATAAAGGTATAGAACCACCCTTGTACTACTGGCGCGATAAAACAGGACACGAAGTTGACTTAATCATTGATGATTTTGATGATAAAAAAGCGATTGAAATAAAATCAGGAAAAACAATATTATCAGAGTGGTTTAAAAAACTAAATTACTGGAAAAAACTAACAAGTATAGAAAAATCGTATATTATCTATGCAGGAAATCAAGAACAAAATAGAAGCAATTTAACCAAAATTACAAATTGGAAAAAAATAAAATCCGTAATTAATAAGCAATAACTAAGTTTGTGACATATAAAATATAAAAATGAAAATAGCCGATTTCAACATAGGAAAAGACAAGGTCTTTATCATTGCCGAATTGTCTGCCAATCACGGACACGATATTGAAATTGCAAAAGAAACAATTCGTGCTGCCAAACGAGCCGGTGCCGATGCTGTTAAATTGCAAACCTATACGCCGGACACCATAACCATAGATTGTAATAAAGATGATTTTATCATAAAAGGAACTATTTGGAAAGGAAAAAATTTATTTGAATTATATAAAGAAGCTTATCTGCCTTGGCAATGGCATGCCGAACTTTTTGAAGTTGCCCGGCAAGAAGGGTTGATTTGTTTTTCATCTTCCTTTGATAAAACAGCCGTCGATTTTTTAGAAGAACTAAAAGTGCCGGCATATAAAATCGCCTCGTTTGAAATCACGGATATTCCGCTGATTGAATATGCGGCAAGTAAAGCAAAGCCCGTGATAATATCTACGGGAATTGCATCCGAAGAAGACATCCGATTGGCGGTTGACGCTTGTCGGGCAATGAAAAATAATGAGATTATTCTGCTAAAGACATCCTCGCAATATCCCGCAAAAATTGAAGATGCCAACTTGAATATGATTCCGGATTTATCAAAAAAATTTAATGTGATTGCAGGATTGTCAGACCATACGGCAGGAGACTTGCTGCCTGTCATGGCAACAACACTTGGCGCCAAAATCATTGAAAAACATTTTATTTTAGACAAAAATATAGGAGGACCTGATGCCTCTTTTTCTTTGGATGAAAAAGAATTTAAACAGATGGTTGATGCGGTGAGAAATGCTGAAAAAGCTTTGGGGAAAGTGGATTATTCGCTATCTGAAAAAGCCTTGAAAAGTCGAGAATTTTCACGTTCTCTCTATGTGGTCAAAGACATAAAAGCCGGAGAAATCATCACGGAAACATATGTGCGTTCCATCAGGCCCGGATATGGTTTGCATCCGAAACATCTAAAAGATATTTTAGGCAAAAAAGTGAATAGAGATTTGGAAAAAGGAACAAGGTTCGAGCTGAAGTTTATTGCAAAGACTTGAATCTGCCGGATTTGAAAAAAATAATTTATTTGGCACTTATTACAAATAAATTTTATACTTTTGCGTATAATACCAATTGGTATAAAAAAAATGAAAAAATCTCCGTTTATATTTGGCAATACGGTTAGTGTCAAAGCTTTTACCAACCGAAAGAAGGACAAAAAAAAGCTGTATGATAATTTGATTCACGGCATCAACAGTATCATTGTTTCTCCGAGACGTTGGGGGAAGTCGTCTTTGGTTGAAAAGGTGTTTTTAGATATTTCTAAAAAGGAAAAAAGGATTAGGTTGGTGAATATAGATCTCTTTTCCGTATCGGACGAAAACGAATTTTTAGAAAAATTTGCTCAGGAAGTCATCAAGGCTTCGGCGAGCAGGTTGGAAGATTGGCTCAAAAATATTAAAACTTTTTTTAAGGCTTTAGTGCCTGAAATTATCTTGGGTTCAGACCCTTTGAACGACTTCAGCATTAGGTTTTCGGTGGGCGAAATAAAAAAACACAAGGATGAAATATTGAATTTACCCGAACAAATTGCTCAAAATAAAAATATCAAATTTATTATTGGTCTGGATGAATTTCAGCATATTGCCAACTATGCCGATTTTGAAAATTTAGAAAAAAAATTACGAGCGGTTTGGCAGCGACAAAAGAACGTGACCTACTGCCTTTACGGAAGCAAAAGGCATATGATGATGAATATTTTCAACAATTCTTCTAAGCCTTTCTACAGGTTTGGAGATATCATGATGTTGCAAAAGATTGATAGAAAAGATTGGGTGGCTTTTATCACCAAAAGTTTTGATGAAACCGATAAAAAAATTTCAAACAAACATGCCGGAAGCATTGCAGATTTGATGCAAAACCATTCATGGTATGTGCAGCAATTGGCGCATTATGTCTGGGTGCAAACGGCAAAACAAACCGATGAAGATGTGATTCAGTCGGCACTAAACGAAATTGTTGCGGCAAACAAACCCTTATATCAAAGAGAAATAGAAATTATGAGCGGCACACAATTGAATTTATTGAAAGCTGTTGCCGCCGGAGAGAAACATTTGACGGCAGCTGCCGTAATGCAACAATATAAATTGGGAACACCGCGCAATGTGAGCAAAAACAAAGCCATGCTGATTAGAAATGATGTTATAGACACAGATATAGACAAGAACTATTATTTTCTGGATCCCGTATTTGAACTTTGGTTTAGACAAGAATTTATGCAATAAAACAGAAAAAAATTGATCAAAAAAATATTACATAACAAACTTTTTAAGGACTCATTTGTCTATGTCTTTGCGGATGTAATCAATAAAGCCATTCCTTTTTTATTGCTGCCGGTTTTGACATATTATCTTTCTCCTGAAGACTACGGGCTTTTGGGCATATTCAACTCTTTTGTTGCTGTTATGCTAATTCTTGTCGGGTTCAGTGTCCAGGGTGCCATCAGCGTGAATTATTATAAATATTCAAAAGAAAAACTTGCCGTATATATAGGCAATGCGGTTTATGTTTTATTGACGACTTTTTTGGTGTTGCTAACAATCGTTACGCTTTTGAAGAATTATCTTTATAACAAGTTGGAACTGCCTTATTTCTGGATGTTGATAGCCATTGCCATGGCTTTTACTTCCTACTTTGTGCTGATTAATCTTTCTCTATGGATTGTGGAACAAAAACCCGAATCATACGGCATGCTCCAAGTGGCAGACACGTTGATAAAATTATTGCTTTCGCTTTATTTTGTTATCATACTCGGAATGTCTTGGCAAGGCAATGCTTGGGGAATGTTTTTAGGGAGCCTGTTGTTGGGTGTGTTGAGTGTTTATCTTTTGTTCAAGAGAGGATATCTGAAGTTTGAGTATAACAAGAAAGACATCAAAGATATTCTTCATTTTGGCACTCCCTTAATTCCGCATCAATTGAGTTTTTGGTTGCGTTCAGGGGCGGTTGTTTTTATTTTGATGTATCTGGTTGGAAAAAAAGAAACAGGGTTATATAATGTAGCATATCAATTGATCTTGCCTGTGCTTGTGCTGTCAACAGCTTTCAATAAAGCTTGGGCGCCCTATTTATACAGGAAATTGTCTTCAAGCCCCAATGAGAATGATAAACAAAAAATTGTGAAATTCACTTATGTATATTTTATTGGTATTTTGTTGCTTGCCCTTATAATTGTGCAGATTGCACCATATATGATTAGGTGGTTATTGGCAAAAGATTTTTCAGATTCTGCCGTATATATCAAATATTTGTCGTTTGGTGCGGCTTTTCACGGCATGTATTTTATGGTGGTGAATTATATTTTTTATGAAAAGAAAAATAAATATTTGGCGGTTATCACTTTTTTTACCTCGATTTTCAATGTGATTTTGGCATATTACTTGATAGATAATGTTGGTGCCATCGGAGCGGCACAAGCCTATATGGCAACAAGCTTTTTGTCTTTTATCTTGGTTTGGTACTATAGCAATAAAGTATATAAAATGCCGTGGAAAAGATTCGTTTAAGCAGATGTGATGAGTTTGATTATGATGGTGTTAAATTTGTATCTTTGTGCGGAAAATTAAAATAGAATCCAATTGAATATTATCTTTGTCCGAGTAAATAGAATTGGGATAGGGAGCAGCAGGAGTATATGGTGGAAAGAATTATTGATTTTTTTAAGTAATAAATTTAAAGAAAGCATGAAAAAAATATTAGTAACCGGAGCAGATGGATTTATAGGAAGCCATTTAGTGGAGGAACTCATTGAGCAAGGCTATGACGTAAAAGCCTTTTGCTATTATAATTCGTTTAATTCTTGGGGATGGTTGGATACTTTTCCTAGAGAAATTCTAAAAGAGATAGAAATATTTACAGGAGATATACGAGATCCGAATGGGGTGAGAACGGCTGTGAAAGGTTGCGATACTGTATTTCATTTGGCAGCATTAATTGCTATTCCCTATTCATACCATTCGCCTGATAGCTACGTTGATACCAATGTGAAAGGAACACTTAATGTTGTGCAAGCAGCAAAGGATTTAGAAGTCGAGAGAGTTCTAGTCACGTCAACTTCAGAAGTTTATGGAACTGCTCGCTATGTGCCGATAGATGAAAAACATCCCAAACAACCGCAATCACCTTATTCAGCTACAAAAATAGGTGCTGATAGTATAGCAGATTCATTTTATAGGTCATTTGATTTGCCTGTTACTATTGTTCGACCGTTTAATACTTATGGACCTAGACAATCTGCTAGGGCTATTATTCCAACGATTATTACACAACTGTTGAATGGTTTTGAAGAAATTAAGTTGGGTGACTTGACACCAACTAGAGATTTATTGTTTGTTAAAGATACGGTAAGAGGTTTTGTTGAAATAGCCAAGTCAAATAGTTTGATTGGGCATGAATGTAATATTGCGACTAACTCTGAAATTTCTATGCAGGAAATGGCAGATACATTAGTTAGGCTGATTAATCCAAAAGCGCAGATAAGTCAAGATAAAGAAAGAATTAGACCGGAGAAATCAGAAGTGTTTAGATTATTTGGAGATAATTCAAAAATTTTGGCACACACTGACTGGAAAGTAATTCACTCGCTAGAACAGGGATTGCAAAAGACAATTGATTGGTTCAGTGATAAGAAAAATTTGAAACAATATAAAGCCGGAATTTACAATGTTTAGAGAGATTGTCAGATTTATTCGTTCGATTTATGGAGAAAAAGAAGATTTTATTCCTTTGCATGAACCGAGGTTTATTGGGAATGAACGGAAATACGTTTTAGATGCCATTGATTCCACTTTTGTTTCCTCCGTAGGGCAATATGTCGATTTGTTCGAAAAAATGATGGCAGAAATAACCGGTGCTAAATATGCCATTGCCATTGTAAACGGCACCAATGCTTTGCATTTAGCCCTTGAAATAGCCGGAGTGGAAACTAACGATGAAGTACTAACACAACCTTTGACTTTTATCGCTACGGCAAATGCTATTAAATATGCCGGAGCCACTCCTCATTTTGTCGATGTGGATTTGGACAGCATGGGTATTTCTCCGGAAAAATTGGAAAAACATTTGGAAGCAGTCAATGTGATAAAAGACGGAATATGTTATAACAAAAATACTGGAAATAAAATTAGTGCTTGTGTGCCGATGCATACTTTCGGGCTACCTTCAAGAATTGACGAAATTGTTGCGGTATGTAACCGGTACCACATTCCCGTTATTG
>Ga0256846_1000650_pt1 | contig 13195 bp, 12 predicted proteins | sample TevniametaG_FD_189098 | JGI IMG/M metagenome (GOLD analysis project Ga0256846, IMG submission 189098) | Tube worm associated microbial communities from hydrothermal vent at the East Pacific Rise, Pacific Ocean - Tevnia | ecosystem: Host-associated > Annelida > Integument > Unclassified ...
AACATCTACAAACGGGAACCGTTCCGGCACCAGTCGATGATTGCCGATGTGGTGACCGGGAAGATTGTCGGGCTGGGCGGGGATGGATATCTGCTGGCCCTGGAAGCCGTGGAACGGATGATTTCAGGTTAAGATGTTTTTTCCAGTAAGTTTTTTCCCGCAAAGGCGTAAAATTACCCCTTTTCTCTTCCCTTCCTGGCGCCTCTGCGTCTTTGCGGGAGGCTTTTGGTTGGATGAGGTTTTTCTTGACAAATTGGTCTGGTCTGGCCAGACTATATTTGAGAGGAGACAATGTCATGCATATTACCAATATTTCAGAGGCAAAAGCCCAGTTGTCCGCACTGATCCAGAAAGTGATGGCTGGCCAGGAGGTGATTATTGGCAAAGCCGGTAAACCGGTTGCCAGGCTGGTCAGGTTTCATCGTTCCCATCAAACCCGCCAGCCCGGTGCTTTGAAAGGTCGGATTAAGATCATGGCTGATTTTGATGACCTGCCCGAGGATGTTGCTGAGGCATTCGGGATGCAGCAGCGATGAATCTATTGCTCGATACCCATGTGCTGCTCTGGTGGCTGGATGACAATCCGGCCCTGTCAAAAAGTCCACGGCAGGCGATAATGGATGGGAACAACCTGGTATTTATCAGTGCGGTGGTCATCTGGGAAATCCATATCAAATCCGCCCTGGGAAAACTGATTATCCCCTCTGATTTTCAACAGGTCATCGAACAGCAGGATTTTGAACCATTGCCCATTACACTTAGCCACGCCCACGCCATTGCCCGATTGCCGAACCATCATCGGGACCCTTTTGACCGGATGCTGGTAGCCCAGGCGATGGTGGAAAAATTCACGCTGGTCACCTTTGATGCAAATATTTGCAAATATGATGGTGTGTCCATTCTATAATTTCCCCGCCAGGGCGCTGGGATAAATCCAATTCTTTCCCTTCTTGGCGTCTTTGCGGGAGACCTTTGTTTTATGGTTTTGATTATTTTTCCTTTGACCTCCTGGCGGGAATAATTTTTAAAAACGTGGCTATTAAATAATTTTATAGTTGAATAACAAAATTTGTCATTTCCATAGCTCCATGCAGGCACTCTGTCTCACGTAATCGAAGCTATCACTCCTGGGTATATCCGTAAAAATTCAATTATATCAGCGGAATCAGATAATAGAAGCAACAATGTCGCTCATCTGCCTTGAAGTCTTGGCATAAATATTGCTTTATGAATAAACGTCACGTTTGAATACAAAAAATCAAAGGTCATGAACATGCGCAAAGAATCCGGTTTTACCTTGGTTGAATTGATGGTTGCCATCACTATTGTCGCCATTCTGGTGGCCATCGCCGTGCCGACATGGGGAAAATGGATCCCTGGCTATCGCCTGAAGCAGGCCACCCGGGATGTGTATTCGAGTTTCCAGAAAGCAAAAATGGAAGCGGTGCGACGGAATGTGAATGTGGTCCTTTCTTTTAATACGGTAACCAATACCTATAAGATGTTTGCCGATGATGGCAGCGGCGCCGGGACTGCAAAAGACTTTGTTCAAAACGGCAGCGAGCCCATATTGGGAAATTATACCATTCCCGACAGCGTCACGCTTGATTCCACAACATTTACCGGCAATTCGGCCGGTTTTACCAGCCGGGGGCTGCCGGCCAAACCGAGTGCCGGTTTAGGTAATGGTTCGGTAAAACTGAGCAATACTAAGGGAATTTCGCGCCAGATTCGATTATCCATGGCAGGGAATATTCGGATTCATCGACCTTAGCCCGGAATTATTTCAAAATAAACTGGATATAGACATGTCAAACGACAATAAAGGATTTACCCTCATCGAAGTACTTATTGCCCTCGGCATTGCCGGTGTTGTTCTGGCCGCCGCTTACGCGACGTTCATGTCTCAGAACAACAGCTACAAACGCCAGGAGCAGATTACCGAAATGCAGCAGAACCTGCGTGCGGCCCTGACATTCATGGCCCGGGATATTCGGATGGCGGGCCTTAATCCCAAAAGAACAGATAAACCAAAGATTGAAAGTGCAGAATCGGATTCAATTAATTTCACACTAGATCTCAACGGGGACGGAGATGTTGATGATAAAGTCGATGGTGAATATGAAAATATCACCTATGAGCTATACGACCCTGATAATAACGGCGATAAAAAAATCGGGAGAAGATATAAATATATAGATTCCAGCGGTAGCCATTCCCACTTGGACCCGCTGGTCGAAAACATTGACGTTCTCAACTTCGTTTACTTGAAAAATGATGGCAATGTGGCGACTGCTATAAGTGATATAAAAGCCGTCCAAATCACGATTATCGCCCGGACAGAGCGAGCATTTCCAAATTACACGGACGCGACTCGATACAAAAATCTTCAAGACGAAACAATATGGCCGACTGCATCGACTCAACCGAATGAATATCGATATCGCCGCCGGATAGCCAGTACCACCCTTAATTTTCGAAATATTCCACAATAGATAGTATTCGCCAGTTTTTTCGACCAATGAGGAAAACATTATGACAGTCAATAAACTTTTTTCTACAAGGACTAATAGTCAGCAAGGCTTCAGCATTCTGGAAGTCATCATCAGCATCGCGATATTATCTATAGGGATACTGGCCGCTGCCCGAATGCAGACCATAGCGGTAAGGGGAACGTCGCTGGCTAGCCGAGTAACGACGGACACGATTGCTGCCCAGGATTTGATCGAACAGGTTGTTTCAGCAAAGTATGATGATGACAGGTTCATAGACACGAAAAATTATGGTATGGCCGGTCTGGATAAAGAGGGAAGCGCTGCGGATTATTATGAAGAAAATCAGACCAAAGGCTATAAATTATCTCTAAACGTTGCAGCCAACAAGCCGGTGGACGATTCAAAATTAATCCGCCTGATTGTTGAAACCCAAGGACCGGGCGGGAGTAAAAAAACCACGTATGATTTCATCAAAAGTGAATTAAAGAGAAAGCCTAAAAGTCAAGTCCCGACACTGCCGACGCAGTCTTGATTGACACTTTTACTAAAAAACACTAACCGCCTTGGTTGTTTGCAGGCACACTAATTTTGAATAAAACTAATATTTGCCGTAAGGGCGCGAAGAAGCCAGGAATAAAATGAAAATTAATCACAAAAAGGGCGAGACAAATATGCGACGATATTTAAAACTTTGCCTGAACAACGAGCAGGGGATCAGTTTAATTCCGGTGATGATTCTCCTGTTCATTGCCACGATCATCGGCATCGCGGCATCCACGACCAGCAATTTTGAAATTAAAATTGCCGCCAACGACCGGATGTACAAACGAAATTTTATCCGAGCGGATGGAGCTAACCAGATAGCCTTACAATTAATCCAGAATGAGATTAATAACAAAACAACCGATGTGCTTCGAGACCGCTCAAAGCCGTGGATAACCGCACGGGATACTTCTAAATCACCAGACTGGTATATAGATATCAACAACTGGCAAACCAATGTGAATTGCGAGAGTGGAACCATTGTCGAGGGCAGCAATAAATATCTGGAAAACACCCAATACATGGTGGTTGATCAGGGGACGGTGGGTACGCTGACCGAGATCAGCATGGGAAGTAAAATGATGCATGCGATGAGTGTCTACGGAAGATACGACAGCACCTCTCCGCCGGGAAGAGTTATTATTGAAACCGAATTTCATGAAATATATTAATTGCATAGGAGATATCATGCGCGTTATCAATCGAAACGTTCAATACGAGAATAAAAAATCCCGCTGGATCGGCTTATTGCTGCTGACCGCGATCCTTCTTTTTACCGGTCACCCCGGACACGCCATCGAGATCAGTGATTCTCCCATGGCCACCCAGATTCAGAAAGCACCGCCGAATATCATGTTTGTGATTGATAATTCGGGGAGTATGAGCTGGGAAGTGATGATCGCAGGAACGGGACAAGGGCTCTGGTATTCAGAAAGATTTAATCGTAATTTTGCCAGTGTATTCGATACACGCATCGGTCCCGAATGGCCATCTCAATGGTCTGATGTCAATAAAATATTTTATAATCCAAAGGTGACATATAAACCCTGGCCACATCCGGATTCGAATATTGATCGGATGCCTCAAGCTAATACACTGAGACCTTATCAGAATCCCTATCATTATTTAGATCCATCCCATTATAATCAAAAAACAGATATCAGGAACCTGCATTATTTTCTACCTCAGCCTATGCAGGACGATATTGTTGTTATCGATAATCTAGATAAAACGGGTTTTACCAGCTCAAGACATTGGGTACCTCCTTGGCATCGCCACAAGGGCTACTGGGAAACAGACTGGGAAGAATATTGGGCAAATCCAAAATGGAAAGCTAGCGCTATACGTACTCGTCGAGAAGGTGCCTGGGCTGCTTTTACACCGACAATTCCTATTGAGGGTGACTATGATATATACGTCTGGTGGCCCTGTTCAGGTACCAACCATCTTGACGATAAAGCAAAGATTACAGTGGACTACTACAATACGACCACCAACTCTCCAGATTCCAAACCTTTTATTAAAAATCAAAGACGTAGGCATGGTGCAGGTTGTGGGACTGGTGGCTGTGGAGAATGGCTCCCAATCGGGACTTACTATTTTTTAGCTGGTACTTTGGCAGGTAATACGCCGGATGGCAGAGGTAGAGTGACCATATCGCGACATAGTGGTAGTGGCGGCAGTTACACAATGGCAGACGCTGTTCTTTTTGCTCCGCATGGTACGACACTTCCCTCCATGGATGACAGCATTGATATCAGTTATGCCCATTATGTCGCCGTATCGTGGGACGATGCAAACAACGATGGACTTGTTCAAAACGAAGAAGTTGAGGATGCCTATCTGGTAAATTTTCAAGGAAGAAACCGTTGCGGCAGCCTTGCGAATGCAGATCAATCCAGACAAGTATACCATATTACAGACGTTAATGAAGATGGCGTATTGGAGGATGCCAGCGACCTGACGTATTATGGTACCGAGCTTCCTGAGTCCTTACGCCCTCCTGTTTATGATGAGGACGGAAAACCGACTGGTAGTTACATGACCGGAGAGCAAGAACTGCAGAATTTTGCCAACTGGTTTACCTATTATCGAACTCGTGAGTTATCCGGTAAGGCGGCCATCGGTTCCGTTATTGACGATACCCAAGGCATTCAGGTCGGCTTCTACAGCCTTCATGATCGCAATAATGGAATCAGTCGTCAGCCAGTGTTACCAGTTAAAATACCGGGGAAAACGGACGAGACGAGCACGTTGTTGACACACTTATATAAAATGAGCTCCGGAGGAGGAACGCCGTTAAGAGACTCCCTAAGAGCCGTGGGGCGATATTTCGATCAAACAGACGGTAGCGCTACTTTTAAAGATACAGATGGCAAAAATGTTTCTTTGGGTGCCTCACCATACTATCCGGAAAACCAGGGAGGAGCCTGCCAGCACGCTTTTGCCATTGTCATGACCGACGGATATTGGAACCATTGGCGTTTTGGAACAAGCAATGACAATACCGATCCCACTGTCGGCAATGCGGATGAAAATGAGGGAGAGCCCTATGCTGACTTATTTTCCGATACACTGGCGGATACCGCTATGTATTTCTATAAAAGAGACCTGTCTTCAACTTTACCCAACCAACTTCCTCCTACAAACTGTGATAATACCACCCAGCCGATGCACCAGCATATGGTGACGTTTTCGGTTTCATTCGGCCTGAATGGAAGCATTAACATGGACGATATGAATGATAATCAGATACCGGATGTGGAAGAGGATTTTAATCATGATGGTAAAGCGGACGGATTAAGCTATAAAACCGATCCCTGCTTTAAAGATGACAACACGCCGATGCCGAAAGTACATAACGTTCAAAATTCTGGATGGCCGAAACCTCGAGCCAACCAACCTTCCACCATTGACGACTTGTGGCATGCGGCCATCAACGGCCGAGGTGAGTTTTTCAGCGCGTCTAACCCGGAAGAACTGGTTAAAGCTCTGGTAGCGATATTTGAAAAAGTAAAAAAAGTAGTTGCATCTGAAGCGGCATTTACTATTGATGGCGATGTCATATCATCGAATCCTTCAGATCCCCAACCCAAGGTGTTTGGCCCCAGTTACGATTCTGCAACTTGGACCGGAGATGTAAAGGCGATGGCCCTTGATGCTGATGGTAATTTCAAATATGATAATAATCAAAAATTGATTGTCGAGTGGCGAGCCTCTGAAAAATTGTGGGATTTGGTTAAAGGTCCATCTGGCCAAGGCGAAAACCATGTGAATCGAAAAATAATTACCATGCACGATGGGGGAAATGGAATTCCCTTCCGATGGGCTGATTTGTCGACACATCAAAAATCACTGCTTAAAGATAATTCGGATATTTTAGAATATATACGTGGTAGAATTAATATCGGCGGGTTTCGAATTCGCCAAAACAACGACCTTGAAACCACCAACATATTGGGTGATATTGTGCATTCATCACCGGTTATTTCCCCCTCTGGTGGAACGGTCTTTGTCGGTGCCAACGACGGGATGTTGCACGCATTTGACGCCGAGACAGGTGATGAGCGCTTTGCCTATATCCCCAACCTTGTTTTTAAAAATTTATCCGGCTTGAAAGAAACATCTTTTCAACATAAATTTTTTGTGGACGCCACACCCGCTATCTGGCCGAATGTAAACGGTAAAATCCTTCTGGTTGGCGGATTAGGCAAGGGGGGAAAGGGATATTATGCGCTGGATATCACTAATGCGGAAAATTACGCTTCAACGGCTGAATCCTCCATCGCCAGCAGTTTAATCAAATGGGAATATCCCAGTCCCGGTCATACTGACGATGATATGGGATATAGCTTCAGCAAACCATTTATCGTGAAATCAAATTATAAAAATGGCGAATGGGTGGTTATTTTTGGAAATGGGTATAACAGTGCAAACGGGCATGCGGTATTATATGTTTTGGATGCAGACACTGGTATTGAGCTTGCCCGATTCGATACCGGCGATATGGGAGGCGACAATGGGTTATCTACCCCATCCCTAGTTGATCTGAATAATGACTACAAAGTTGACGTGGTATACGCTGGTGATCTGAAAGGAAACCTATGGAAATTTGACCTTTCCGGTTCAAGTACGGGTGATTGGAATGTAGATTTTGGCGGAAATGCGCTTTTCAAGGCAGTTGGCCCTAACAATACTATTCAACCCATTACCACCAAACCGGCAGTGATGAGACATCCATTACGCCATGGGTTGATGGTACTTTTCGGGACTGGAAAATTTTTAGGAGAAATCGATCGAATAAATACAGACGTCCAGACACTTTATGGTATCTGGGATTTTAGTGACAGTGATGATAGTGAATATCTTGGTCAATTTAACCATGCAAGCAAAGAAGTTGGACACCTTTCAAATATTCAATTGTTACAACAAAATGCTATTTATATGGACGACTTTGACAGCAATGACGAAAGCCTGGTCGATACGTATGGCGAAGATGGAAATGGAAGTAAATCCGTACATTTTCTCAGGTTAACCAGCGATCATACGGCTAATTGGGCGGTGGATAATGACACACCTTTGCCCAACCCAGATTCTGCTGCGACCGAGCAAGCCCATGCTGGTTGGTATTTTGATCTATCCATCCCCGGAGACCCTTTCTCCATCCCTGGAGAGCGGTTGCTTGAAAGTCCACTTATTCGTGAAGGAGTCTTTATTGCCGTGACAACCATTCCTGACAGCAGCTATTGCTCCGGTGGGGGATGGTCAATTATTAACGAATTTGATGCTACAGATGGCTCAAGACCGGCCAAACCAACATTCGACGTAACTGGTAAAGAAAGTGATGGTAAAATTTTGATCAATGAAAGTGATAAAGTAAATATTACAGCTCGTGTCCCCAGTGAAATCGGCGATAATGGTGAAACAATATGGGCTCCGGCCACAAGTATCCTTAAACCTGGTGGTGGAATCCTTCATTTAAGCGAAAGCAGTATTGTCGAACTTCCTGGTGCAGCTCCGAAGCTGGAAAAAAAGATACTCAGCTCATCTATCGGTAAAACACAGGAAATCGTTGAACTTGCCCCAAGAAGAGGGATTGCATTCTGGCGGGAACATTGATTGACAAATCAGATGGTTTCAGTCTGATCCGTAAAAATGCGGACGGAGCAGACTGAAATATTTAAAGTAACCAAGGAGATGATAATATGATCAGAGATATAAGAATCCAGGCGATTTCAACAGCCATTTTGCTGGGACTAATTATAGCTATTTTTGGAATAGGCTTCGCCACAAATGCTTCAGCGACCTTTGGACGCCCGCCGGCAAATAGCGATGAGAACATGGCACCCATGACCGGTCAAATTGATAAATTAGAACCAGGCTACATTACCATTGACGATGTATCCTATACCCTCTCCAATCAGGTATCAACCGACGGGTACAAGGTGGGAGATCGTGTCACGTTTGTTGCAACTTATAAAAACGAAATAATAAAAATTTACCCTGCATCAAAAAAAAGACAACCCAAGGAGTAAAAAATATTTTCCTGCCAAGGCGCTATGTGCAATTTTTTATTTTCTTTCTTTTCTCAGCGTCTTTGCGTCTCTGCGGGAGGCAATTGTTTTGGGTTCTGTTTTTCCCGCAAAGGCGCCAAGACGCAAAGTTTTGATTTCCTGCTTTTCCGAGCATTATAATTAACCCGGCACACCACAGGTGATTGCCGCCTGCCTATGAACACCAACACCAAATTTCTGTTGAAATTACAAATAATAAATATTATAGGAGGATTCCATGTTTTAAATTACTTGCATCTGGATGGAATTGAAAATGGAATCAAAAATCAGCGTCATTATTCCTGCAAAAAATGAAGCGCCTGCCCTCTCAAACTTTTTACCCAAACTGACAAAGATGTTCCCGGATTTCGAGGTCATTGTTGTAGATGATGGATCAACCGATAATACTGTAGAAATTTGTAAAGAAAATAATGTAAACGTCTATTCCCACGCGATTAATATGGGAAATGGCGCGGCAATTAAAACCGGAGCCAGGTTGGCGTCCGGAGAAATACTGGTGTTTATGGATGCTGACGGCCAGCATGATCCCGAAGACATTCCCAGATTACTATCGAAATTTAAAGATAACTTTGAGATGGTTGTGGGGGCTCGCAAATCCGAGTCCCAGGCAACGATTTTCCGAAGTTTTGCCAATCGGTTTTATAATTTTTTCGCATCCATCATGACGGGGTTCCGCATCGAGGATTTGACAAGCGGTTTCAGGGCAGCACGCGCAAGGCATTTTCGTAAATTTCTATATCTATTGCCCAATGGGTTCTCGTATCCCACCACGATCACCATGGCCTTTTTTCGTGCCGGGTTTCCCATATCATATGTTCCTATAAAAGCAGGAAAAAGAATTGGTAAAAGTCATATCAGCATCGTTCGTGACGGCTTTAAATTCCTGATTATCATTGTTAAGGTCGGCGCCTTGTTTTCGCCCATGCGGTTATTTTTACCGATAAGTTTTACAATGTTTTTCTTGGGATTATCCTATTATACCTATACGTTTTTTAACTACCACAGGTTTACCAATATGAGCGCGCTCCTTTTTATCTCCTCGATTATGATCTTCTTGATAGGGATATTATCCGAACAGGTTTCCGCGCTTCATTATAAAGGGGTTGAAGAAGATCAACGAAGAGTTAAGAGATTTTAGTTCTCGAGGGGAATTGAAAAATTCATTTGATTTCAGGTATTCCATATTTGACAAGCATCACTACCTTTTGTGGTAAAAAGGTGAAGGGCGCAAAAAATTTTTGTGAAGTAATTTTTCTCATTGATTGGATTCTTCTTCTTAAATAATATAATCGTCTACGCTCATTCCATATTGCCTTCAGGCTTGTTAGATATATTGAACATAAAATATCCATATCTTTTTTCACTAAGGACAAAACAAACCCTTCTACCAATAACAAGAGAATATGTAATAATATAGCGACTTGGAAGAATGGCGAAGGGTAAATCAAAATCATCACAAAACTTTTATTTCTTTCACTTAACGCCCTTCTTGCTTTTCTTGTGGATAGCCGGTTATTAACAACCTTTCCTCCACCGATACTGTTGCCTACCATATGCAAAAAGCCTGAATTTTCTGGAATCTTAATAGGATACCCCATCAACCTTGCCAAACAACAAATATACATATCTTCACCAAGTGTGTGAAACCATTCAGGAAACCCACCGATTTCTTCCCAGAGATATTTTGGAATCCAGAGGCATGCCCCAATTGCCATACTTACATTTGATAGTCTCGAATTTTTAAAGTTAGGGACCGTATTTAAAAAAGGATCAAGTAGAATTCCACGGTCTATTAATTCTTCAGTTTTATAGTCATATTGGTTTAAACTTAGGATACCAGCATTGTTTAGCATTCTTGATTTATCGTATAATGTGGAAATTGCATCTTTAAATAAGACAGCATCATTATTCAATAATAGAATGAATTCACCTCTAGCAGCCGATACCATTCGATTATTACTTATACAAAATCCTACATTGCAGGTGCTCTGTATTATTTTTACTGTAGGGTACTTTTTGTGAATATATTCAACTGATCCATCACTCGATGAATCATCGTGGACAATAATTTCTATTGGAAAATTGCAATCCTGCATCATTACGGACAATATTGCAGAGTCTATAACCTCAATCCCATTATAATTTGCAATGCAAACGGAACAAATGGGTTTTTTCTTTGGATTTATTTTTTGTTTATCCAATTCCATGTAAGGCATATTCCCTTTTCCAAACTTACGGATGGATGCCATCCTGTATATTTAATCATACGCGAGCTATCCAATATTATCTCCTTAACATCGGTCTTCCTTCCTGGCCTATAAACAGTTTTTATCTCTCTTTTTGTTACTGATTTTATAATATTTTTTAGTTCATTTATGTCATAACCAATACCTGAACCGACATTATAAGTATTATTATCACCATGTATGTTGATTATTTTTGAGATTGCATCAACCAAATCATCAATATATAAATAATCACGAACAGATTTCCCATCCCCCCAGATCTCCATTGAGGTTCCATAAAACGCATGTTCGAGCATAGTACGAATAATACCAAAGCCAGTACGCATAGTTTGCCCAGGGCCATAAACGTTTGAGGGTCGGATAATGCTTATACTTATCTCTGAATTAATCGAAAAAGTATTTAGAAATTTTTCTATTGCTATCTTTCCTGCACCATAAAAAGAGAGAGGAACAATTGGACAATTTTCATTTGCAGGAACAAACCCAGGATTCCCATAAAGAGCTCCTCCTGAAGACAGATATATGACATGAATATTTTTATAGGGTTGAAGAATATCTAAAAAACGCAGCGTTGGACCAATATTTTTATCTACTTCCAATGATGGTCTTCTTGATGAACTACCAGGTGTTGTTCCTGATGCCAGGTGAATAATCACATTACATTCTGGTAAAATACGATTAAGAACTAATCTATCATCTATACAACCTTTGTGAAAAGTAATATTTTTAGTTATTTCGCAATCTGGGAAATGGTTCGACAAGATATGGAAATTTTTACCCCTTTGACAAAGATATCGAGACAATGCCCTCCCAATAAATCCACCGCCACCTAAAAGTAAAATTTTGCCTTCTACCTTCATTTTCGTTCCAAAAGGTATTTATATGCTTTAACAAAGCGATCCGCACAATCATCCCAAGTCCCGATATTATCTACAATCCAAGAACGTGCATTATTTCCGATTGTAGCGATAAGGTTGTGAGAAGTTAAATTTTCTATTGCATTTCTAAATTCTTGCGCATCTCTAACAATATACCCACTGATACCATTAATAATAATATCCCTGTGAGCAGGAAGGTCCGATGCAATAATTGGCACTCCTGCAGCCATTGCCTCAAGCATCACTTGTGGCATCCCTTCATTATGTCGGCTTAGAGTAATCAAGCCTGAGCAAACAGGGTACCATTTAGATATAAGCTCACCAGGGCTAACTGGACCATGGTAATTAATCCACGCAGGCAAAGTAATTTTTTCTTGCATCGGGCCAAAAAGATGAAGTTCATTATTATTATTAAAAATACCTTTACCCCATGAAAACAATGGTCCAATTTTATTTTTTGTAAGGCGGGAGATAACAATCCATTTTCGCCTGTTCGGTTTTAACAAATTTCTATTGATATCAAAATAAATATTGTCAACCCCATAAGGTATTGGTCTTATTTCAGCAATATCTCCGAATACATCCATAAGCTTTGGGGCCATCCAAGGAGCATTAGGTGAAATCACGCATTTTCTTTTTCGGATAATTGTGCGTAATAAATATTTCATCCCAGGAAATTCAAGCATTCCATAATCGTTTCCAAGTACAGAGATTAGCAATGGTACTGAAGTTCCAAAAAGTGGAATTGAATTTTGTAGCCAATTCACATGGACAACATCAAAATTCTTTGCTTCTTTCTTATAGACTCGCCTAAGACGCGATAAAAGCACTGATATTGAGTAGATTGAATATAATTTTCGGGTCCTTATAATATGTGCTATTCCACCTTGAAGCATTAACTGTCTAAGCCACCTTGCATCATTATACGTTGTTAAATTATTTATATTTTCGGAAAGTTCGCCTGGAGGCAACCAGCTTCCAAGACTTAATATATCTTGATTATTGAGGCTGTGTATGACGTTAGCTGTAAATCTTCCGCGCCAATCCGTCTCATCAAAAGGAAAGGACGTACCTATAAACATTGTTTTTATTTTTAAATTAGACACATGGTTACCCATTCATTTATAAAACCGATTTGTAACTATTCAGCGTAATCCATATAAAGTACTATCCTTGCACAACAAAATCCGGTAATTTTTCATCAAACAAGAAACGCAATGCCTGGCTTGACGATACCTCTTGCTTGCGACAAGTCGACAGATACCCTCGAACACGGCAGAAGATTTGGGCACCCTCCATTGGTCGAAAGCGTCCCGATATCTTTTGTTGAACTTTCGTCATGCGGATATCATTTTCACAGATTATTGGTAAAGGGAACATAGCCAATATCCCCGTAAACCGGGGCAAGACTCCAATATCGTTTATCGCGTCCGTACCCCTTTTTGCATGGGGGTGATATA
>Ga0256846_1000651_pt1 | contig 13189 bp, 9 predicted proteins | sample TevniametaG_FD_189098 | JGI IMG/M metagenome (GOLD analysis project Ga0256846, IMG submission 189098) | Tube worm associated microbial communities from hydrothermal vent at the East Pacific Rise, Pacific Ocean - Tevnia | ecosystem: Host-associated > Annelida > Integument > Unclassified ...
AATTATAATATCAAAACCGCAGGATTTTAGAATACTAATAGAATCTTCCAATGAGTGGCTTAGCTCGTTAGCACTACCGCGAGTGGCAAAACTGCGGAAATATACTCTGTCATTATATATTTGGTTATAGCGTATGCGGTCCCCGAGTAATGCGCCGCCCGTTTTACTTTTGGAAGGGTCAACTGCAAGGACACCGACTTTTACATTATCCGTATATGTGATAAATCTTCCGATTAATTCGTCAATCAGCGAACTCTTACCACTACCGCCCGTACCTGTAAAACCTATAACAAGAGACTTGCCTTTGTTATGTTTTTTATATAAATCACGTAATTCATCAATTTTGTCATTATTTTCAGCGGCATTCTCAAAAAATGTAATTTGCTTTGCAATATCCAAATGCTTATGTGTATCGTTTGCCTCAATAGTACTTTTATTGATTTCTATGACTTTTTCATTCTTTTCTTTATATTCCTTAACGCGCTTGATAATATCTTCGGCAATTCCCGTAATACCAAGTGTTTGTCCGTCTAGAGCGTGATAGAGACGTGTTACGCCGTACTCTTCCAATTCCTCAATTTCCGAAGGCAGAATAACACCGCCGCCGCCGCCGAATACTAATTTATCGGTTGCATTAAATCGTTTAAGTTCATCAATTACATATCGAAAATATTCATTGTGTCCGCCTTGATAACTTGATATTAATAAAGCATCAACTTCTTCTTGAATAGCAACTGTAATTACTTCCCTGACCGAACGATTATGTCCCAAATGAATAACTTCGGCACCGAGTTGTTGAAGCAATCGCCGAAATATGTTTACGGACACATCATGTCCGTCAAATAGTGCAGTTGCCGTTAAAACTTTTATATTACTCATAATTATCTCCAAATTCTTTAATTAGCGGTTTTTTAAGACGTTCAAAAAAACTTTTGTTTTAACCTGCGATTTTTTTATTATCCATACCTGCCACAGCAACAGTAACAGCGGCATCACCTGTTACATTTGTTACTGTTCGCATCATATCAAGTATTCTATCAACTCCTAATATTAATGCGATACCTTCAGGAGGAATATTGACTGATTGCAAAATTAGAACAAGCATAATGATACCTACACCCGGTACGGGAGCGGTTCCTATTGATGCTAATACTGCTGTTATAACGATTGTAAGTTGTCCTGCAATACCTAACTCAATTCCATAAACCTGTGCAATAAATATTGCCGCAACTCCTTGATATAGTGCTGTTCCGTCCATATTAATTGTTGCACCGAGCGGTAGCACAAAACCTGATATTTCCTTATTAATTTTCAGATTATTCTCTACACAATCAAATGTTACCGGCAGTGTTGCCGCACTCGAACTTGTAGAAAATCCAATTGCTTGTGCATTCCTCATTCCCTTAAAAAAATGTCCGGGACTCATTCTCCCGAATATCTTTACAATTAAAGGATATACAACAAAAGTATGCAATAACAATGCAAAAATAACCGCAAACATATACCATATCAAAGTGGAAAGTATAGAATATCCGAAATCAGCCACGGTCGCCGCAATTAAGGCAAAAACACCATAAGGAGCGATTAGCATAATAAAACCTACCATCTTTACCATTACTTCGCTTACTCCCTCGAAGAAGTCAAGCAATGGTATTGCCTTTTTCCGATTGATAAATGTTATTGTTATACCGAAAAAGACAGCAAAAAAGACTATTTGCAACATTCTTCCTTCTGAAATTGCATTAAGTGGATTTCTCGGGACAATATTTACGAAAAAATCTACAATATCTATTCCCGTATCGCCGCCATCAAGCGTAACTTTACTCTTGTCATAATCCGCCATAAGTCGCATTTTCGCATCTTCGGATACACGTGTTCCGGGAGCTATTATATTTGCAGTTCCTAAACCTATTGTTATCGCAATAACAGTAGTTGTTATGTACAATGCAAGAGTTCTGAAACCTATTTTCCCCAGTCGCTTAACATCATTAAGACTTGCCGCTCCGACTATCAATGTCGCTATAACCAAAGGTATAGCAAGGAATCTGAGCAACCTGATAAAGATAGTACCAATTGGTTTTATCATCGTTGCCGCTGTTTCCGGCTTAGAGACAGCTACAATATTTTCAAATACTTTTGTCTCGCCATCTTTAACTATATGTAGTGTAACAGTTTTAGTATTGTCTTTTAGGCTGTGGAAAAAATTAACAATGCCGGGTTGTTCATCTGCAGAATATTTCGCCAATGTATCACCGGAAGAAATATAATAGACAGTGTTCCAGTCTGCTCTTTCGGTTTTAACCGTTTTGCCGTCAATTCTATTTTTTACAACTATCGTATGGTGGTCCACATGAAAAATAATCCCGAATATTGTTCCGAGAGCGAGAGCTAATAGTATTTTAATATGTAATGGAATTTTTTTCATTCATTAATCAAAAGAACACAGTCCCTATAAAAGAGACTGTGTTAAATAATATATTTATAGTTTATTTCAACAGACTACGTGAAATGACAAGACGCTGTATTTCGCTTGTTCCTTCGTAAATTTCTGTAATTTTTGCATCGCGTAGATAACGCTCTGCATTGAAATCTTCCGTATATCCGTAGCCACCGTGTATTTGTAAACATTTGTTAGCGCAGAACGATGCAACTTCAGATGCTTTTAGCTTGGCGGCGGCTGATTCCATTGAATAGGGAATACCTGCATCTTTTAGTTTTGATGCACGCCAAGTAAGAAGCCATGCAGATTGATATTCTACCCACATATCTGCAATCATCCATTGTATTGCTTGCAAGTTAGCAATCGGTTTGTCGAATTGGATTCTTTCTTTGGAATACTTAATTGCATCTTCAATTGATGCACGGGCGATACCGAGTGCCTGCGAAGCAATGCCAAGACGACCGCCGTCCAATGTTATCATTGCTATTTTAAATCCTTTATTCAATTCACCGAGTAAATTCTCTTTGGGTATTTCACAATTTTCAAGAATAATTTCAACAGTGGACGAACCCCTGATACCGAGTTTCTTCTCTACTTTGCCAATGCGGTACCCCGGAGTATCTCTATCAACTATAAATGCTGATACGCCGCGTGTTTTCATACCTGGGTCTGTCGAGGCAATGAGAACGAAAACTTCGGCTTCTTTACCGTTTGTAGCAAATAACTTGGAGCCGTTCAAAACCCATTTATCCCCAACTAATTTTGCTGTTGTCTTAGTTGCACCCGAATCCGAGCCGGCACCCGCTTCTGTTAATGAGAAACTTCCGATTTTTTTGCCTGAAAGCAAATCGGGAAGATATTTCTGTTTTTGTTCCTCTGTTCCGAATCTATTAATTGGGTCGCAAACCAGAGATGAATGAGCGGAAATAATTACACCGGTTGATGCACAATGACGCGATACTGCTTCTACTGTAAGCATATAGGAAACAGCATCCATACCTGCACCACCATATTCAGTCGGAAAGTTTACTCCCATTAACCCGAGTTCCGATGCTTCTTTTATTATTTCCTCCGGGAAACGATGATTTCGTTCGTTTTCTGATGCTTCGGGGGCTATCCTATCCTGTGCAAATTTCTCTACCATATCTCTGAGCATTAACTGCTCTTCGGTCAATAAAAAGTCCACATTATGTTGCATTTATTACTCCTTTTATTTTTTATAATTTTGTGAAAAGTATTTTCATTTTTAGATTTTCAATATATGAAAAAATTTGCTTTAATTGATAAAAATCTTAAAGAAAATTGTAAAATAATTTTGTTTATATCTTAATATATCATATATTGAGATTTAATGAAATTCTTTTCATTATACTGATTATTTGTATTTAAGATTAATTCATTTTGTAACAAAACTGTATTGAGGTATAATTATGTCACCAAATTATTTTCTATCCGAAGAACAAAAATTATTAAGAGACACTGTGCGTAAATTTGCGGAAGAAGTGATTAAACCACTTGCCGCCGAACTTGATGAAAAAGAAGAATTTTCTTACGAATTAACTAAACAGATGGCTGAACTCGGGCTTTTCGGCGCTTTTCTGCCTGCTCAATACGGTGGAAGTGAACTCGATTATGTAGCCTATATTATTGCTGTCGAAGAACTGGCACGTGTAGATGGTTCGCAAGCCGCAACGGTTGCCGCCCATAATTCGCTCGGGGTTGGTCCATTATACTATTTCGGTAACGATGAGCAAAGGAATAAATATTTGCCAAAACTTGCCGAGGGGAATTTATGGGGTTTCGGACTTACGGAACCGGAAGCCGGCTCTGATGCCGGCAATACACAAACAACCGCTGTAAAAGACGGAAATGAATGGGTCATTAACGGCTCTAAAATTTTTATTACAAATGCTTCTACCGACATTACACTCGGTTCTACCGTTCTTGCGGTTACAGGTACAAAGGAAGACGGACGCAAGGAAATGACTTGCTTCCTTGTCGAAAACGGTACTCCCGGATTTACTACGAAAAAAATGAAAGATAAAATGATGTGGCGTGCATCAAATACTTCGGAATTATATTTTGAAGATGTTAGAGTTTCCGAAGATAGCATACTCGGCAAACCCGGAGACGGTTTTAAACAAATGCTATCCACTCTTGACTATGGACGCCTCTCTATTGCCGCTATGGGACTTGGACTTGCTCAGGGCGCTTATGAACTTGCATTAAAATATTCTAAGGAAAGAAAAGCATTCCGCAAACCTATTTCCACTTATCAGGCAAATGCTTTCAAACTTGCCGATATGGATATGGGTCTCGAAATGGCTCGTTTATATCTTTATAGCGTTTGCCGTATGGCTAATAATAAACGCCGCATCACAAAAGAATCCGCAATTTGTAAACTCTACTGCTCGGAGCTTGCTCATATGAACGCAAATCATTGTGTGCAGATTCTCGGCGGCTATGGTTTGATGAAAGAATATGGAGCGGAAAGATTTTACCGTGACCAAAAACTTCTTGAAATAGGGGAAGGTACAAGCGAAATTCAGCGTTTGGTTATTTCGCGTCAAATCGGTTGCTACGAATATTAATAATTACTGTAATTACCATTAATTCCAATATTAATTAAAAATCCTCGTTTTAATTACGAAAAGTATTTGATTAATATAATGTAGGAAGAAAATGGAATTACAACAAAAGCCGGCGACTGACCAAAGATTAGTCTCTATAATAAATAAAATCGGCGATATTACGGAATATCAAGATGCTTCGGTTATCAGCAGAGCTGTTATTAAAAAGTCCACTGGTTCAATTACATTCTTTGCGTTTGATAAAGGGGAAGGACTGAGTGAGCATACAGCACCCTTTGACGCATTTGTCAATGTGATTGAGGGCAAAGTGGAAATCATTATTTCAGGGAAAGCATATATACTCGAAAAAGATGATATAATCATAATGCCGGCTAATGAGCCGCACGCCCTAAAAGCAATTGAAAAATTCAAAATGCTACTTGTTATGATTAAAGATTAAAAAGAGACTATTGATTAATATCATATAATTAAACCGCACCTTAAAAGAAGATGCGGTTTTGTTTTTCGGCTGTTCACGCCCTCGCCCTTTTGGAGAGGGCTAGGGTGAGGAGCGGCTGTTTTGAAACACACCACCCCGTCCTTGCTTCGCAAGTCCACCCCTCCTAAAATTAGGAGGGGAAAATAATAATTGCATTTCTTTTTCTCTCCTTGCTAAGGAGAGATGTCGCGAAGCGACAGAGAGGTTGGCTATTTTACCTACATCTTCACAAAATCATACATCTTGCCACCCACACGAACAAAATACACACCCGCCGCCAAGCCCGACACATCAAGCCGAATATGTCCACCTTCGGAGGGGGTGCCTGCGGAGGTGGACAAAACCACATTACCCAGCACATCATACACATTAACTACATCGTTTATAGAGCGGTTGCCCGCCACGGCAATATCAATATAGTCCGTAGCTGGATTCGGGTAAACATGCGGTTTTGAATTATCATATTTATTCTCTTCAACTGATAATGGCGTCATTGCTCTATAATAATATATTACATCTGTTGCAGATTCAATTGTATTATTTAATAGTTGAATAGTAGAATCAACGTTTTGATAGTTTTCAAAATAAATAATAAGATATGGTGATCGTAATATATCACCATCACTTGCATCACACATAAATGGTGGTCTTCTAGTAAAATACATAGTACCAAGTTCCTGCTGAATTTGCTGACATTGTGCCTTGAACTCAGGATAATTATTACTTATGTCGTCCACTCCTTTTTCTTCAAGATAGTTAATCATTGGCTCAAAAGGATAGTAATTGGGTGGTAGTGCAACAGAATAATACTTTTTAGCAAAGATATTTAAATATGTGGGAGAATATTCGCATCTGTCAAAGAGAACAGAGTCAGGGTTATAACTTCCCTCACTCCAACTACCAAGTTCGTTGGACTCTTCATGATAATCATTTGGCAAAACCATTTTTAGGCAGCTATCGGCAGGTCTTGCCAAAGTAGGCAAAGAAAAAGCAACTAAAACAATAAGAAACATTAATATTTTCATTTCATATCCCCTTTTAAAATTTGTGAATATTTATATAGATAAATTTCATTCATAATTGATGCAACCCTATCAGTAATAAAGACAAATATGCAAATATGAATTGTCCCTCAAACCTAAAACACAGGAAACAGAAAAAAAGTTACAGTTTTATTTAAATTTTTAAATTTCCTGACAGCAACCATTATTTTGCTGTTTTGTTTTTCGGCTGTTCACGCCCTCGCCCTTTTGGAGAGGGCTGGGGAGAGGAGCAGTTGTTTAAGTCCCCTCTTGTTCGAGGGGACTATAATATAATTTCATCTTGCATATTCATATTTTTTTTCTTAATATGCAAATCTAAAAATAATAATAAATAGAAAATATCTAATAATACTTAGCTTTTTAAAATAAATATTATAATTAATAACAATTTATACAATATAATATGAATAGTTCCAACAAATTAACACGTATAGCCGTAATATATGACGGCAATTATTTTTTGCATGTAAATAATTATTACGCATTCTACCATAAGCGCAAAGCCAAAATCAGTATTAAGGGATTACATGATTTTATTAGGCATAAAGTAGCTGAAGTGGAGGAAGATTCATCAGGTTATCGGCATTGCCAGATAGTTGATGCACATTATTTCAGGGGACGTCTGAACGCTTATGAAGCCTCAAAAAAATCAAATACGCTATTCTATGAGCGTCTTTTCGATGATATTTTGATGTACGAAGGTGTAACAACGCATTATATGCCGCTTAAAGTATCGTCATCAGGCGAAATTCAGGAGCGGGGGATAGATGTCTGGCTTGCTTTGGAGGCATTCGAGCTTTCGTCCCGAAAGAATTTTGATGTTCTGGTGCTTATTGCGTCCGATGGTGATTATACTCCTTTGATACGCAAGCTAAATGCACTCGGTACAAGGGTTATGTTGCTTTCTTGGGATTTTGAGTATTCGGATAATTACGGACGTAAACGGATAACACGCACATCTCAGGAATTGCTCGAAGTCGTTACTTATCCAATTGCAATGCACGAAGAGATTGATAAACGAGTCTCGAAAAGCAGTTTCCAAATAAATAATCTTTTCCTGCAACAGCAGAAGCCGGAGCCTAAACCGGTTATTACAACAACAGATGCAAATGAAGCTGAAGAGGAATTTTTGGATATTGACGGAAACAGTATTGAATTTTCGGGTGAAGTATTGAGCATTCACAACGGATACGGCTTTATTAAAAGGGAGCCGAATAATATATTCTTTCATCATCAATCTGTTATTGGTCTTGAGTTCGAGGATTTAATGCCCGGTACATTGGTTAATTATAAAATAACTAAAAATCCTGCCGGCGAGGATATTGCTATTGATGTGGAAATGCAGGGAGGATAATAGTATAGAAATAATATACGAATAGTATAGAAATAATATACGATAAGTTATACGCAATAAATTAAATATGCAATAAGGCTGTCCAAAGACTAAGGACAGTCTTTTTTATTGCATAGTAATTTTTTCTACACAGTAGAAATTTTTACTACGGGACACTATGTACAACAATTTATTAAATAAGGGCTATATGTAATTGTATTTGCAGGTACTTACGCAATAATTGCAGTTAATATATTTTTCTACACTTTTCTACATTTTTCTACACTTCTATTAAGATTATGCTATTTATCAAAGAACTCGGAGTGAGTGAACACTCATTTGCAATATAATGGAATTGAGATGTGGCGACAAGAAAACGGTTTTAAAAATATTTTTTAAAACGTAGCTATTCACCGCAGGTAGCAAAAAATCAAACCGCACCCTGAAGGATGCGGTTTGGAACAACCTACCTCTCTGTCGCTTTGCGACATCTCTCCTTAGCAAGGAGAGAAAAAGAAATGTAATTATTATTTTCCCCTCCTAATTTTACGAGACCGCAGCGGCAAGGACAGGGAGGTGTATTTTAAACAGCAGAACACTCCGCCGCTTCGCGGCACCCCTCTGCGAGAGGGGAATTAAAGGCATGAGGCATAGATTGGCTACGCCTGCGGCTCAGAATGACGACTTTCTTTTTTTGGTTTTTTTCTACTCCCAGACCCCACCAAACCTCCCCAAAGGGGAGACTTTAATCTAGCGATGTATATAGTCTTGATAGCCCCTCCGTTGGAGGGGTTGGGGAGGTCGGCTCTTTCCATTGTCCCCCTGAATTCTGACTCCTAAAAGGTGATAATACAAGTCATTAGGTGTTTTAATTAAGATAGGGTAGAGCTTACATTCTATCTAAATGAATATTTTGGAGAATACTTTTCTGCAAGTACTATAACAGCATAGAATACAAAGCAATAGGTCAAATCACCTAATATAGAAAATCCGAACATTTCCATTGGTGTATATCTGAAGAAAGGCAATCCGAAAAAGTATGCCTGCATAAGTCCATCAACTGATTTCGGATAGATGCCTGATGTAAGCCAAGAACCGAAATTCGTAAGTAAATAGAAAATTGTGCTACCGGCTAGCGAAGTAAGCGCTAAGCTTATTGGTTTTAGTCTATTCCTGAGCAGAAAGCCGAGCAGAACTCCAATAGCAAAACCGGCATAAACAAACACCATTGTTGAATGAAAACCAATAATAGCATCTGTTAAAAACATAGCCGTAAGCGGAACAATAAATGCAAGATGCTTGTTTCTGAATAGAACACCACCAAAAATAGACATAGCCATAATAGGCGTAAAATTCGGCGGATGCGGAATAAATCGAGAGAACGCGGCAATAAGTATTAATGCACCGGCAAAGAATATGCTTTGTTTGTTCTGAATTTGTTTCATTGTTTGACCTGACTAATTATTTATAAAATTTAATTCTTTAATAAAAAAACAAATGCTTATGGATAAATATATTTATAACAGTAGGGAATATGATAACACTCATTAGTTTACATAACACTGATTATAAGCATTTAATATGATACTCATTTTACAATTCGCTTTTGAACATTTTGCCTTTATTAATTGCGTAAACCGGCTTTCCTTTTAATCTGAAATCATTGAACGGCGAATTAATAGATTTTGATTTGAAATTATTTCTATCGATTGTCCAAATTTGATTGATATTCAAAATTGTCATATTTGCAGATTCGCCGACCTTGAAGCTAATATCTGGTAATCTCATTATCTTACGAGGATTAGCTGTAAACTTCTCAATTAATTGATTGAGTGATAATTTGCCCGTATGCACAAGTTCATTTAGAGATAATCCAAGTGCAGTTTCCAAGCCCAAAATACCATAAGGAGCGCGGTCAAATTCCACGTGTTTTTCGTGGAGAGCATGCGGTGCGTGGTCGGTGGCTATAACGTCAATAGTTCCGTCAGCAAGTCCGGCAATGATAGCATCAATATCGTCCTGTGTACGTAGTGGCGGATTCATCTTGTGGCGTGTATCATATTGCTCCAAAACTTCATCATTGAGAACAAAATGGTGAGGAGTAACTTCGGCAGTAACATTTAAACCGCGTGCTTTTGCTTTTCTGACAAGTTCAACCGAACCGGCAGTACTCAAATGCTGAGCATGGTAGCGTCTGTTTCCAAAATATTCGGCAAGCATAATATCCCGACTAAGGATAATCTCCTCTGCAACCGAAGGATAGCCGTTCAATCCGAGACGGGCGCTGACCTCTCCCTCATTTGCCGTAAAATCTTCTGTCAAAGAATGGTCTTCACAGTGTTGAGAAATAAGCAAATCGCGAGTACCTGCATACTCGAAAGCTCTACGCATTACGCTGGAATCCATAACGGCATTACCGTCATCAGTGAAAAGAACAACGCCGTATTCATCAAGTTCAAACATAGGGCTTAAATGTTTACCGGCTCTGTCCTTAGTTATTGTACCGGCAATAAAAACATCAGGCAGGACATCTTTTGCTTTATTCTTGATGAACTCAACAGTCTGAACATTATCAATAGGTGGTTCCGTATTTGGCATACAAACAAGCGAAGTAAACCCGCCGTTTGCCGCCGCCGCACTACCGGAAGCAATATCTTCCTTATACTCGTAACCCGGCTCCCTAAGATGCACGTGCATATCGGTAAAACCCGGGGCGGCAGTTAGTTCATCAGCCTCAATAATATCTGTCTCGGCATCAACTGTTGCATCATCATTACCGAGATGAGCAATAATGCCGTTTTTCAGCCATAGGTTGAATTTCCCGTCAATATTTTCAAAGGGGTTAATAATATGAATATTTTTAAAATATATGTTCATTATTTCTCCTGAAACAAATTTAATTTTTTGCAAAAACAATTATGTAAAATAATAAAATAAAAAATAAATTTAACAAGTTCTTTTGGGTCTTGATAAATTATTTTTTCACGCTCAATTCCTTATATCTGAAACAATCAGTTTGATGGTCATTGACCATACCAGCCGCCTGCATAAAAGCATAGCAAATTGTCGAGCCAACAAATTTGAATCCACGGCGTTTCAAATCATCACTCATAGCATCTGAAATTTCTGTTCCTGCGGGAGCATCAGACCATTTATTCCATTTGTTCACAATTGTTTTGTTTCCGGTGAATTTCCATATATAGTCGGCAAAAGTTCCGTATTCTTTTTGTACTCGTAAAAATGCTTTTGCATTATTAATTGTTGCATTTATTTTCAAGCGATTTCTGACAATTCCCTTATTGCTCAATAATTCGGATATTTTTTTATCATTATAATTTGCAATGATTGCAGGCTCGAAATTATCCAGAGCTTTACGGAAATTCTCTCGTTTATGCAAAATAATCTGCCAGCTAAGTCCCGCCTGAAAAGCATCTAATGTGATAAATTCAAATAATTTTCTATCATCACGGACCACTACCCCCCATTCCTCATCATGATATTGTTGCATTAGTTCATCGTCTCCCGCCCAATCGCAACGGATAATATTCATTTTATCATTCTTCATTAAGCAAATAATCTATGTATTGTTTAACTTCATCATAAACACTTTTTTCCGGTTTAATACCTTCAATTCGGAACTTCACAAAGCCGTCCTGACCAATTATTGTAATAGTCGGTACGCCAGTGATGCTTAAATAATTGAATGCTTCTTTCAAATAATCATAATAGATTGATACACTCAATTTATTTTGAACAATAAATTTCTCGGCGGCTTTAAGCGATTTCTTGTCTTTTTCCCATAATAGCACAGGGAAAACCATTACATCACTATTATTATTATACTTTTTATAGAGCGAGTCAATATCCGAGAATAAATCCCAACACTGCTCACAGAAATACCCGAAAGAATAAACAAGCAAAATTCGACCGCGAAACATTTTAAGCGATGTAGTAACTCCGTCAAGTGTTTTGATTGCCGGTAAATTAATATGTTGATTAATCATTTTTTCTTTTGGCAAATGCTTGTTCCTTTGTTTATAAATAATATTAAGTGAATCAATATAAGTATTATAATTAACAGAAGGATGTAGTATGCTGTAAGAATTTTTATTGATATTTTTTATTTTAATATCATTCATATCATTAAGTAAATACATTCCACTTAATTCAAAAGCATCGCTGAACCGAGCTAACTTATTAGCATATATGGAGAGAACATATAATTGTTGCTTATTAAATATGCGTTTATCGAATGTAAGCAAACGGTTATAGACATTTTCCAAAGAGTCCAATTGATTTTTCTTCCAATATATTTTAGCAAGTAAAGTGAGGAACTCTATTGAATGCAAATCTTTAAGTTTGTTTACTTCGAGTGGAGTTAATGCCAAATTCGGATATTCCTCAGTATTAATTCCTTCCAATGCTTTTGCTAATAATTGCTTAGATAGATTGTAACGTTCATTATCATCTAAATCAATCTTCAAGCTCTTGTTTTCAATTAAATTATAAGAAATTTGGTAATAAATAGCAGATGGAATTTGCATATTGTCAAACATAAGGAGCATTTTATCCAGATGTCCGGTTTGCAGATATGATTGAATCATTGCTAAATAAATTTTCTCATTATATTCGGAGTAGGGATATTTCTTAATGAATAATTGAGAATTATCAATAAAATCATTAAAATTAGTCACTTGTGCAATCTTTTCAAATTCCTTTTGTTTTGCAATTTTAGAATTCGGGTAATTGCTTGCATATTTTCTTTCCAAAGAATTAGCACGCTTTTTTTTGCCGAGAAGTCGCAGGGATTTGATGACTACTTCAATCTCTTCCTCATTATCCCAATCGAAGCGAGCGGAAGCAATAATTCGTTGTAATTGTTCCTCGTATTCCGTGCGTTGAATTTTGCCTAACTCGTAATTCAGGGAGATTTCGGCAATTGTACTTACTAAATTATCGGAATAATACATATTTTCCGCTTGATAATTTTCCAATGCTTTTGTGAAATCAGGAGTTCTTCGATAATTATCGGGGTTAGCCCCCAAATATGTAAGAGCAAGTCGATAATGTGCATTACGCATAGGTAAAGAGTCGGAATTAATAACAATAAAATCCCAAAATTCACCCTGTTGTGTATCAAAATTAAATCCGTCCCCAATTTTGATTAATCCGCAAATGCTTCGAGCAGGTACAAGGAATTTACCGATAAGTGTGTCGGTATTATTCTGTCTGATAAGATTGCAATTAAATCCGTCCGGCATTGTCTCCGTAGCAATAAATGAATAGATATAAGCAAACAAAGTA
>Ga0256846_1000652_pt1 | contig 13187 bp, 8 predicted proteins | sample TevniametaG_FD_189098 | JGI IMG/M metagenome (GOLD analysis project Ga0256846, IMG submission 189098) | Tube worm associated microbial communities from hydrothermal vent at the East Pacific Rise, Pacific Ocean - Tevnia | ecosystem: Host-associated > Annelida > Integument > Unclassified ...
TGAAAGTAGCAAACTTTTTATCATCAAATAATTCAGCATACAAATCGGCATTCAAAGTATCACCTATTCGGGGAATTAATAAAGGTCCGTAATTGTCTTGATTCCAATTTCTATTATTAGGGAAAATTTTTTCATTTTTAATTCCGGAAGATAAAATTCCCGTTTTTTCAAATTGTATGCTTAAAGGTGATAATATTTTTTTGCCGTTAACAAAAACCTGTTTATTAATTATTCTAATAGTATCACCCGGTAAAGCAATACATCTTTTTATCAAGTATCTTCTTTCCGAATTTTCAGATAATTTGGTGGTTTCAAATACAATTACATCATTTATTTGGGGTTTAGTAAAGGCATGTAATCTAAAATTAGGAATGGAAATATTTGTAAAAGGAATATATTGCGGCGATGAAGCTCCGAAAATAATTTTATTTACTAGAACCAAATCACCTTTGAATAATGTATTCTCCATTGATGCAGAAGGAATTACAAAAGTATCGGCAATAAAAATTTTAAATATAAAAGCTAGAATAATTGCCCAAAATAATTTTTTAATAAAATTCTTTATGTTTTTAAAAAAATTATTGTCGGACACATTTAACCTAAAAGTTAATCATTTTAATTTGTTTCAAAAAAAACTATTCATCAATTTTAAGTACAGCTAAAAATGCTTCCTGTGGAATTTCAACATTTCCAACCTGCTTCATTCTTTTCTTGCCTTCTTTTTGTTTCTCAAGCAATTTTCTTTTACGAGTAATATCTCCGCCATAACATTTGGCCAAAACATTCTTACGTAAGGCCTTTATATTAGTTCTGGAAATCACTTTGTTACCAATTGCCGCTTGTACAGCAATTTCGAACATTTGGCGAGGAATTAATTCTTTTAATTTTGAACAAACTTTTCTGCCGTTATCATATGCTTTGGAAGTATGTACAATTGCCGAAAGCGCATCCACCGGCTCACCGTTTAATAAAATATCCAATTTTACCAAATCCGATTTCACATAACCAATATATTCATAATCAAATGATGCGTAACCTCGTGAAATTGACTTTAATTTGTCATAAAAATCGAAAATAATTTCACTTAAAGGAAATTCATAATGCAAATCTGCACGCGTAGGGTCAATATAATTTGTGTTTTTATAAATTCCACGTTTATCCATTGCCAACTTCATAATTGCACCCACGTATTCACTTGGTGTTACAATTTGAGCTTTAATAAAAGGTTCTTCAACTCTTTCTATTTCACCAACCGGAGGCATGTGTGCAGGATTATCAACATTAACCAAGTCACCGTTTTTTTTGTAAACATGAAACTCAACATTCGGTAATGTTGTTACAATGTTTTGATCATATTCTCTTTCCAATCTTTCTTGAACAATTTCCATGTGAAGCATTCCGAGAAACCCGCAACGGAAACCAAAACCGAGTGCCGCAGAAGTTTCCGGAACATAAACCAAAGCGGAATCATTTAATCGTAACTTATCAAGTGCATCCCGTAAATCTTCATATTCATCCGAATCCGTAGGATAGAGCCCGCTATAAACCATCGGTTTAATTTCCTGATAACCGGCCAATGGATTTTCGGCACCGTTTTTTACATGAGTAACAGTATCACCAACTTTTGTATCATGAACATCTTTTACGTTTGCAATTAAATAGCCAACATTGCCGGCTGTTAATTCATTTGTCTTAATTCTGTTTAAGCCCAAAATCCCAACTTCTTCGGCTAAAAACTCCTTGTCATTTGCAAAAAACCTAACCTGATCTTTTGTTTTTAAACAACCGTTAAAAACTCTGATAAAAGCAATTGCTCCGCGATAGGAATCGAAGACAGAATCAAATATTAAAGCCTGCAACGGTTGTTCCTGCTCTCCGCTGGGCGCGGGAACTCTTTCTACAATTGCATCTAAAATTTCTTTCATTCCTTCACGAGTTTTGGCACTAGCCAAAATTATTTCACTTTCATCGCATCCGATTAAGTCGATAATTTGCCCTTTAACAACCTCTACCATAGCACTGGGCAAATCAATTTTATTTATTACCGGAATAATTTCCAAGCCGGCATCAAAAGCCAGATATAGATTACTAATTGTTTGAGCTTCAACTCCTTGCGAAGCATCTACAACTAATAGTGCTCCTTCGCAAGCAGCAAGCGAGCGAGAAACTTCATAAGTAAAATCAACATGCCCCGGAGTATCTATCAGATTTAATGTATATTCAATTTCTTTGGGTTTATATTTCATCTGAATGGCGTGCGATTTAATTGTAATTCCACGCTCCTGTTCCAAATCCATATCATCGAGCACCTGCTTTTTAGCATCTCGTTCGGAAACAGTGCCGGTTAATTCAAGTAGCCCGTCTGCAATTGTTGACTTACCATGATCTATGTGAGCAATAATGCAAAAATTTCTAATGTTGTTCATAATTTCCTAAAATTTTAATTAGGAAATATACAGATAGAAGGAAGGAAATTCAATTTAAGAAAACCGCAGCAAAGATAAATTTTAGGATTGAAATAAATTAAGATCGAATTAAATACGGAATATGTAATTGTACTACAATATGGTTAGGTTTTATCTTTTTAATAAAAATCAACACTATATTTTTTAAACTCGCCATTTTTGTAAAAGAATTTTGCACTGAAAAATTTATCCTGAAAAATCCAATCAAGAAAAATTTTGTCCCCCGGCCAAAGGTTCAATTCTTTAATTCTATTATTTTCAATCCAAGCCAAGTCACCCTCCGGCGAATCTATCAAATTTCCTTCAAAATCATTTGATGTAAAAATAAAAGTGTACCAATCATTTTTATTGTCGAAATTCGGGAATGAAATAAACCCCTTTAATGTTAAACTATTAACCTTTAAACCGCTTTCTTCAAATATTTCACGTTTAGCACATTCTTCCGGAGTTTCGCCGGGTTCAAATTTACCACCTAAGCCGTTCCATTTTCCTTTGTGATAATCATTCTTTTTTTTTACTCTGTGGAGCATTAAGGTTTTGTCGTCTTTTTGTAAATAGCAAAGAGTAGATAAAATTTGCATAAAATCTCGCAAATAAAGTTATAAAATAAGGCCGCAAAAGCGGCCGTTAATTTTTTCATATTAATTATTTGTACTTATTTTGTGAGTCCGAAATATTTATTTTTTAATAAATATTTTTTGATATATTCTGTAATACCATCTTCAAGCGATGTAAATTCCTTTGTATAACCCGCATCACGCAATTTATCTGTTTTTGCTTCGGTAAAATATTGATACTTTCCTTTTAAGTGCGGAGGCAATTCAATATATTCAATATTAACAGGCTTATCCATTGCATTAAATACAGCCTTGGCTAAATCATTCCAAGTTCTCGATTTTCCCGTACCCACATTGAATAACCCGCCTTTGTCTCTGTTTTCAAAAAAGAAATTAATTACTTCTGTAACATCTTTAACATAAATAAAATCTCTTCTTTGTTCACCATCCGGATAATCGGGATTGTCGGATTTAAATAGTTTTAATTTTCCGGTTTCCGTAATTTGTTCAAAAGCTTTGTGCACAACACTTCGCATATCCTTTTTGTGGTATTCGTTTGGTCCGTAAACATTGAAAAATTTTAATCCGACAATTTTAGAATCAATTTCCATCTTCTTTGTCCAAATATCGAAAAGGTTTTTCGAGTATCCGTACATATTTAAAGGGTTTAATTGCAAACTGTCTGTGTTATCATCATAACCATTCGAGCCGTCTCCATAAGTTGCAGCCGACGAAGCATAAATAAACCGAGTGCGACGAGGCAAACAGTATTTTACAAGCTCTTGCGAATATCTGAAATTATTTTGTAAAAGATAGTCAGCATCTTTTTCCGTTGTATAAGAACAAGCTCCCAAATGAATTACACTATCCATACTAAACGGAACCCTATCATCAATCAGCCAATTAAAAAAATCATCTTTATTAATAATATCATAAAAATCGAGTCCATTTAGATTTTTCCATTTTTCTTCTTTTCGTAAATGGTCAACAATTATAATATTATTATGTCCGAGTTTATTTAGGTGAGAAACCAACGCACTTCCAATAAAGCCCGCACCTCCGGTAATAATAATCATTTTGCCTCCGACTCTTGTATTAAATTTATTTTCGTTTCTATTTATAGTATATTTCTTGTTTATTTTTCAAATTTATAGATAAAAAGATAATAATAAAAATAAATCTTGGAGTAGATTTAATGATAATCGGGAAACTGAAAAAAATTTTGAATGAAAGAGTAATGTTATTGGATGGTTCATACGGGGTGTTGATTCAACAAATGAAGCTTACCGAAGAAGATTACAGAGGTGAACAATTTAAAAACCATCCTTGTGATTTAAAAGGCAATGTGGATATTTTATGCTTAACACAACCCGATAAAATAAAAAACATTCATAAAGTTTATCTTGAATGCGGTGCCGATATTACCGAAACAAACACATTTTCGGCAACATCTGTTGCACAAGCCGATTATCAAATGGAACATCTTGTTTACAAAATAAATTTTGAAGCGGCACGATTGGCCAAAGAAGCTGCCGATGAAATAATGAAACAAGACCCTTCAAAACCCAGATTTGTTGCCGGCTCAATGGGGCCCACAAACAAAACAACATCTATTTCGCCGGATGTAAACGATCCCGGTTTTAGAGCAATTACATTCGATCAGCTCTACAAATCTTACAAAGAACAGGTGCGAGGATTAGTTGATGGCGGTGTAGATTTATTTTTAGTTGAAACTATTTTCGATACCTTAAATGCTAAGGCTGCTATTATGGCTATTGCAGATTATTCGGAGGAAATAAATAAAGACTTACCGATAATGCTTTCAGGAACAATTACCGATGCAAGTGGGCGAACATTAACAGGACAACTTCCTGAGGCATTTTACATTTCTCTGAAACATGCAAAAAATTTAATTAGCGTCGGGTTGAATTGTGCACTGGGAGCAAAGCAACTTCGCCCTTATATTGAAGAGTTATCCGGAATTGCCGAATGTTATGTAAGTGTGCACCCAAATGCCGGATTACCAAACGAAATGGGCGAATACGACGAAACTCCCGAAACAATGGCCGATACATTGGAAGAATTTATTGATAGCGGTTTTTTAAATATTGTTGGCGGTTGTTGCGGCACCGGCCCGGAACATATAAAGGCTTTTGCCAAAATGATTGAAAATAAAACACCGCGTAAATTACCCGATATTCCTAAATATTTACGCTTGTCCGGTTTGGAACCTCTGGTAATTACACCGGAATCGATTTTCTTAAATATAGGTGAACGCACAAATGTTGCAGGTTCAAGAAAATTCGCACGATTAATTCGCGAAGAAAAATTTGAAGAAGCACTTTCAATTGCAAATCATCAAGTTGAAAACGGCGCACAAGTAATTGACATAAATATGGACGATGCTATGCTTGACGCAAAAGCATCAATGGTTAAATTTTTAAACTTAATTGCAAGTGAACCGGATATTGCAAAAGTACCTGTTATGATTGACTCATCCAAATGGGAAGTAATAGAAGCCGGTCTAAAATGTTTGCAAGGTAAAGGAATTGTTAACTCAATAAGTTTAAAAGAAGGTGAACAGCAATTTATTGAACATGCAAGAAAAATAAAAGGCTATGGTGCTTCTGCTGTAGTAATGGCCTTTGATGAAAAAGGACAAGCCGATTCATTCGAACGGAAAATAAAAATTTGCGAAAGAGCCTACAAAATTTTAACCGAAAAAGTTCAATTTCCACCTGAAGATATAATTTTTGATCCGAATATTTTTGCAGTTGCCACCGGATTAAAAGAACATAATAATTATGCAGTCGATTATATTAATGCTACCAAATGGATAAAAAAGAATTTACCCTATGCAAAAATAAGCGGGGGCGTTAGTAATCTTTCCTTTTCATTCAGAGGCAATAATCATGTACGCGAAGCAATGCATTCGGTCTTTCTCTATCATGCCATTTCCGCCGGTATGGATATGGGAATTGTTAATGCCGGTCAGTTGGAAGTGTACGAAGAAATTGAACCCGATTTATTAAAACTGGTTGAAGATGTAGTTTTAAATCGTTCCGAAAATGCCACGGATAAATTAATTGAATATGCCGAATCACACAAATCCGATAAAAGTAAAAAATCCGAAGAAACCGAAGTATGGCGTAAAAATAGTGTTGAAGAAAGACTTCGCCATGCAATGGTGAAAGGAATAATGGATTACATAGACGAAGATGTTGAAGAAGCAAGACAAAAATATCCGGACCCGTTAAATATTATTGAAGGACCATTGATGGACGGAATGAATATGGTAGGAGAACTATTTGGCGCCGGAAAAATGTTTTTACCACAAGTAGTAAAAAGTGCACGTGTTATGAAAAAAGCAGTTGCTATCTTAATTCCTTACATCGAAGAACAAAAAAAATCTTCCGGCAAATCCAGTGCCGGCAAAGTATTACTCGCAACTGTGAAAGGTGACGTTCACGATATCGGGAAAAATATTGTTAGCGTGGTTTTAGGCTGTAATAATTACGAAGTAATAGATTTAGGCGTAATGGTACCTACCGATAAAATCATTGAAGAAGCTGAAAAACAAAATGTGGATATTATTGGCTTAAGCGGTTTAATTACACCTTCGCTAGAAGAAATGACTCATGTTGCAAGTGAATTGGAACGAAAAGGAATAAAAAAACCCTTGTTAATTGGCGGAGCAACAACTTCCAAAAAACATACCGCCCTAAAAATAGCTCCCAATTATAGCGGTATTACTTTGCACGTAATGGATGCTTCAAAAAGCGTGAAAGCCGTTAGCAGTCTGTTAAAACTTGAAACTCGCGAAGAAATCCGAAATAATTTGCAAAACGAATATGAAAGATTGAAAAACGAATTTGCAAGAAAACTAAATGGCAATAATTATTTACCAATAAATAGTGCCAGAAAAAATAAGCTGCAAACAAATTGGGAATCAGCTGAAATTGTTAAACCTAAAAAATTGGGTATAACTGTTTTTAATGATTTTTCATTAGAAGAAATTATTCCATATATCGATTGGTCTTTTTTCTTTATGGCTTGGGAACTGAGAGGAAAATATCCCTCAATTTTTGACAGTCCAAAATACGGTGAAGCTGCAAAAAAATTATTCGAAGATGCGCAAGATTTGCTGAAAGTAATTCTTGACAAAAAATTGCTTACGGCAAATGCCGTTATCGGATTATTTCCTGCAAACTCTACTAATAATGATGATATAGAAATTTATGAAGATGAATCGGCAAAAAAAGTGATTGCAAAATTCCATACACTCCGCCAACAAAAGAAAATGGAAAACGGGAAACCCAATCTTGCACTTTCAGATTACATTGCCCCCAAAGATTCGGGAAGAATTGATTACATCGGTGGATTTGCTGCAACAGCCGGATTAAATATTGAAAAGGCCATTGCTGATTTTGAAAAAAATAATGACGATTATAATTCAATTATGATAAAAACCTTGGCAGATAGATTGGCCGAAGCTTTTACAGAATTAATACACGAAAAAGTTCGAAAAGAAATCTGGGGTTACGCTTCTAATGAAAACCTTTCGAAAGAAGATTTACTGAAAATGAAATTCGTTGGAATTCGTCCTGCACAAGGATATCCCGCTCAGCCGGACCATTCCGAAAAACAACAATTATTTAAATTGCTTAACGTTGAAAAAACTACCGGTATGCAACTTACAGATAGTTTTATGATACGGCCGGGAGCTTCCGTTTGCGGATTATATTTTGCTTATCCGGAATCAAAGTATTTTGATGTTGGTAAACTTAACAAAGATCAGATAATTGATTATTCGTTCAGAAAAGGAGTGCCAACAAAAGAAATCGAAAAATATTTGACTACGAATTTAAACTACACTAAAAATAATGGTGCAAAATAAAATCAAAGTTTAAAAATATTAAACAAAGATATATTGTTTTTAAAATAGACTTATTTCTTTTCTAATTGTGCTTTATCAAAAAGCGCAATTAGAAACAGAGTATTATAATTAACTCTCTTGATTTACATAAATGCATCTCTAAATTTGAAAATACAATTCTTTTACGGACGGTTTTTTACGGGTAATCTTAAAAATATTTCGGATCTTTAAAAAAAAGCTTATACAATAAATAAAAAAAATAAAACTGTCAATTTGTAAATGGAAAATTAATAATCTAACTTTTAGAAATTAGAAAAAACAACGATAGTTTTTTAAATGCTAAAAAGCACATTCAATATACTTTTAATATTGATAATTGTTTCTTGTACCAACCAAGAAACAAACAATAGAAATGTTGATTTCGATTTCAATAGAATAAAAGAAAGAGGCAAACTCATTGCTTTAACCGGATATAATGCTTATAGCTACTTTATTTACAAAGGACAACCCATGGGTTACGAATACGAACTTGTAAATAAATTATCCGAATTTTTAAATGTTAAACTCGAAATTAAAATTGTAAAAAACATCGATAAGATGTTTGAAATGCTTTATAAGGGTGAAGGGGATTTAATAGCCTTTAATTTAACTATCACAAAAAGCAGGGCAAAACAGGTATCCTTTACCACACATCATTTAACTACCCGCCAAGTTCTGGTTCAAAGAAAACCGAAAAATTGGCGAAATATGATGTTGCATGTTATTGAAAAAAAACTTATTCGCTCTACGGTTGATTTGATCGGGAAAACAATAGTTGTTAGAAATGCTTCGGCATATCTGGAAAGATTGGCTCATCTATCGGAAGAAATCGGCGGAAATATAAAAGTCATAGAAGCAGACCCCGAATTAACAACTGACGATTTAATTGAAATGGTTGCTAACGGTGAAATCGATTACACTATTGCCGACAAAAATGTAGCAAGACTAAACCAAGCTTATTATAGCAATATTGATTTTAAAACCGACATTTCATTAGATCAAAGAGTTGGCTGGGCAGTTCGCAAAAATGCTGTTCAACTTAGAGATACAATAAATTACTGGCTTGGCAAATTGAAAAAAAAGGTGGATTACTATGCCATTTATAATAGATACTTTAAAAATCGAAACGCTTTTAGAGTTCGACGAAGTAGCCTGTTTTTTGCCAGTACCAGCGGTAAAATATCAAAATATGATGAATTGCTTAAAAAATATTCAAAAAAAATAAATTGGGATTGGCGACTGATAGCATCACTAATTTATCAGGAATCACAATTTAACCCTAACGCAAAGTCTTGGGCCGGAGCAGTTGGATTAATGCAATTAATGCCAAGCACAATTAAACAATATAAAGTCAATAATCCGCTTGACCCCGTACAAAATATTAAAGCGGGAATTAGACATTTAAATTGGTTGGATCGGTTTTGGAAAAAGAATATTAAGAATAAATTTGAAAGAGCAAAATTTGTTTTAGCATCTTATAATGTTGGCCTGGGACATATTTTAGATGCCAGAAGATTAGCAATTAAATTTAAAGCCGATTCAACAAAATGGTATAATAATGTTGAAAAATATCTTCTAAAAAAATCACAAAAGAAGTTTTACAACGACCCTGTTGTAAAATACGGCTATTGCCGTGGAATTGAAACTTCAAATTACGTAAAACAAATTTTTAATAGATACAGCCACTACAAACAATTTGTAATTAAAGACTCGATAAAAACTCCACCCGCAGATTCATTAGCAATTCCTAGGAAAAACAACAGTAAAGGTTGACCCTTTCCCTTTTTCCGAATTAACACTAATCTTGGCGTTAATTATTTTTGAATAATTTTTAACTAATGATAACCCTAATCCGTTGCCCTCAAATTTTCTTGTATATCCGGAATCTTCTTGCGAAAAAGGCTCAAATAATTTCGGCAAATATTCTTTTGCTATTCCAATGCCTGTATCCGTTATCTTAAAACAAATATTTTTCTCTTCAACATTGAAAACCTCAATTATAACTTTACCGTTGTCTTTATTGTATTTAATTGCATTATCAATTAAGTTTTCCACAATTTGTATTATGGAATTCTCATCTACATTTATTTCGTCATTAATATCATCTTGGACTAATAGTTCGAACTTAATATTTTTAGAAGACGCAAAATTTTTCATTTCGCTTAATATACTTTTAATTACATCGGCAATCAGATTCAATTTTTTTATACTGATGGAATAATTACCTGTTTGTATTTCAGACATATGTAAAAGTAAATCAACCGTTCTAATCAACCTTCGTCCGCCGGAATCAATAATATCAAAACTTTCCTTAATATCATCATCAACCTTATCTTCCAAATCATATTTTAAAAGTGAAGTAAAACTAAGAATTGCATTGATTGGTGTTCGGATTTCATGGGACATCTGAGCCAAAAACTCTGTTTTTAATTGTTCGGATTTTTCAGCCTTTTCTTTGGCAATTCGCATAGCTTCTTCGGCTTGAATATTTTCGGTAATATCCAAACAAGTACCAATAAACCCTGAAAAATATCCATCCAAATCGTGAAACGGTTTAGCAAATTCTTTAATCCACCGATATTCATTTGTTGATTGCTTTAGTCTGAAAGTAGAAACAAGCGGTTCTCTTTTTTCCAATGCGTTATTAAATTTTGTTAAATATTTTTCAATGTCATCAGGGTGAATACCGTTTTTCCAATTCTGGTCAAGCTCTTCATCCAAAGAACAACCTTTAAATTTCAGCCAAGTTTTATTAAAATAATCACGTACACCTTCTTTGTTACAACGCCAAATCATAGTCGGGGAATCTTCTAGCAAAGTAAGGTAAAATTCGTTTGCCTTTTTTAGCTTTTGTTCATTTAATTTTTTTTCCGTTATATCTTCTTGTGCAGCAATATAGTGAGTAATTTGATTATTCTTATTGAGTACCGGAGAAATTGAAACACTTTCCCAATAAAGTTTGCCCGATTTACTTTTGTTTTGAATTTCGCCTCTCCAAGATTTACCATTAGTAATTGATTCCCAAAGAGATTTATAAATGGAACGCGGAGTATTGCCCGAATTAAATACGCTTGGAGTTTTTCCAATAATTTCTTCCTGTTTATATCCGCTTACCTGAGTAAAATGAGGATTAACATATTCGATACGTGCATTTGTGTCTGTAATAATAATGGAAACAGGACTTTGTTCAATAGCAACGGAAAGTCTGCTTATTTGATCTTCGGCAATTATTCTTTCGGTAACATCCCTAAGGTTTAATAAAATACCATTAATCTCGGTGTTGGCAAGTAAATTATTAAACGTGCCTTCTAAAAAATGAAAAGTTCTATCATAACTTTTAATCCGGAAAAGAGTTGATCTTATTGAAGCATTATTATTCTTTATTTCTTCAAAAAAATTTTGCAATCTAATTTTATCTTCGGAATGAATATATTCAAAAAGATTTTTCCCTAAAAAATCTTCGGGATTATATCCCAATATCGAACGAATAGACGGAGATTGATAATTAACAAATCCGTCTTTATCAATAATAGTAATTAAGTCCGAAGAGTTTTCAATTAAGTTTCTAAATCGGATTTCACTTTTATATAAATTATTTTTAGCCTCATTTAATTTAAGCCCCAGTTCAATTTTTTCTTTTGCCTTTTCAACAACGGGAACAAGTATTTCGAGGAAATTCTGATCTTTCACCAAATAATCATAGGCACCAAGTTTCATCATTTCAACAGCAATTTTTTCGTCACCAAATCCCGTCATAATTATAAAAGGAATCTTAATACCTGACTCATGCAATTTTAAAATAATTTCTTTGCTTGAAAAATCTACTAATTTATAATCCATCAGCAATAAAGAAAATGTCCTGATTTTTAAAGTGTTCAAAGCTTCTTCTCCGGAATTAACAACCGTAACATCAAATCCTTTTCTGGATAACCTTTTTTTTATCAGAAAAGCCAGATTTTGATCATCTTCTACAACTATTATTTTAAACAAGCTTTGATTATTTGGCATTTTGGTAAACCTTATTTATAACAGGAACTTCTACTACTGTTAAGAACAATCCCAATTGAACAATAGCATCAATAAACTGTTTATAATCAATAGGTTTCACTATGTAAGTAGAACACCCTAACTTGTGACATTCATTAATCTCCTTCGGATCATCGGTTGTAGTAATAATGATGATTGGAATTTTCTTTAATTCCGGATCTTTTTTCAGTTGGGTTAAAACTTCAACACCATCCACCTTGGGCATTCTTATATCAAGTAATAATAAAAAAGAATTTTCACTTGTATCTTCAATTTCCTTTTTTTGGAATAAAAAATCCAATACCTGTTGCCCATCCACAAAGTGGACAATATTATTTGAAATTCCGGCACGTTTTAGATTTTTTTTTATTAAAGCAGCATGCCCTGCATCATCTTCAGCAATTAATATCGTAACTTCTTTTTTCATTTTTGCCTCAAGAATTTTTCGGATTTCTTAAAGATAAACTATTCTCTTTAAATTTGCTCTTTAAACTTGCATTGAAAACTTCAACTATAATCGTTATTGATAATGATATTTTAAATATTAAATTAAATGCAATTAATTGAATATTATTGAGAGATAAAGGGATAGGAATTGATTGCATTTAAAATTTAAAATATTATTTTAATAATCTTACTGTAAGTTTGTGTAATAAATCTTTTCATAAAAAACTTGAATAAGTAAAAGAATTATAATTTAAAAAGATTTTTTTTTAATCTTCATGTTAATTAATTAACAAACTATAATATAAATGTTGGAGGATTAATGAATTGGCTATTTCGCAGCTTAAATTCATCAATCGGGAAAAAAATATTAATGGCACTTACCGGGACGTTTTTAATTTTATTTCTGATTGGTCATCTTTTAGGAAATTTGCAATTATTTGCTCCTAACGCAGAAGAAGCTTTAAATAATTATGCTCATTTCTTAAAACAATTTGGAGCAATTCTGGAAGTAATTGAAATTGTTTTAGGATTAATTTTCTTGTTTCATATAGTTAATAGTATTGTATTAACCATTTCGAACAAAAAAGCAAGACCACAAAAATATGCAGTAAATGCATCTTCTAAGAATAGCACCTTTTCGTCCAGAACAATGATTTGGACGGGAAGCATTGTCGGTATATTTTTAATTGTGCACCTTAGAAATTTCTGGTATGAATTTGCATATGCCGAAACAGCTTCAAATTTATTTGAACTTGTTGTGAAAACATTTCAAGATCC
>Ga0256846_1000653_pt1 | contig 13176 bp, 8 predicted proteins | sample TevniametaG_FD_189098 | JGI IMG/M metagenome (GOLD analysis project Ga0256846, IMG submission 189098) | Tube worm associated microbial communities from hydrothermal vent at the East Pacific Rise, Pacific Ocean - Tevnia | ecosystem: Host-associated > Annelida > Integument > Unclassified ...
AAGCCGAAGCCGAAGCCGAAGCCGAAGCCGAAGCCGAAGCCGAAGCCGAAGCCGAAGCCGAAGCCGAAGCCGAAGCCGAAGCCGAAGCCGAAGCCGAAGCCGAAGCCGAAGCCGAAGCCGAAGCCGAGCCCATCTCAGCTGAAGAGTTCGAGAAGTTGCCTGACGAAGAGGCGGAAGAACTGTTTATCGCCGCCGGTGATGAAGCCGACTCGGCGCTGATTGAGCGGGTTGAAGAGGAGGCGCTGAGCCAGGTCGAAGAGGATGGCATGTTTGCCGTCGCAGAAGACCCAGAGTTGGTCGAAGTTTTCGTCGAAGAGGCGAAAGAGTTGCTGGAGCAGATAGAATCGAGCTATCAGCATTGGATGGATAACCAGTCCGATGAGTCGGCCATCGACGCTATCCAGCGCATTCTGCATACCCTGAAAGGCAGCGCGCGGCTTTCAGGGATCCTGCCAGTCGGTGATCTGAGTCATGCGCTCGAGTCTCTGTTCTCAAAGATTGCCGATAAAAATGTTCTGATAACCGGAAGATTGCTCGAGCTGACCCGACAGGCGATCGACCGTATTGCGCACCAGATCGACGAGGTCGCAACCGGTGGCGCCCTTTCCCGTGCTGGCAAGCTGGTCAAACAGCTGGAGTCGATCCTTGGATCAAAAGAGGCCAGCGCAGAGATTTCGTCATTTGCCGCTGAGTCGACAGATAGTTTGCTGGCGCCCAGTTCCATCGATGAATTCGAGGCCGACAGTGACTTTGCGATGCTGGATGCCGGCCTGACAACAGATCTTGCGGAGGAGACGACTCAGTCTGAGGAAACAGCGGAGACTGAGGGAGCGGAGTCTGCGCTTGAACCGGAAGTGGAGCCTGAACCTGAGCCGGGGGAATCTGAAGCGCTGAAGCGGATTATCCGTTTTCCCAAGCAACCACAGCAACCACCCGCGCCCGCGCAGGAAAATCTGCCGCAGGGGACGGCGTTTCGACCTGCCCGTGACCAGGTGCGTGTCAGTGCCACGCTGCTGGACCGCCTGGTAAACAATGCGGGTGAGATCAGCATCTACCGGGCGCGTCTGGAGCAGCAGAACGGTGTGCTCGGCTTCAACCTTGCGGAGCTGGAGCAAACCATTACCCGTCTTTTCGATCAGTTGCGCAAGCTGGAGATCGAGACCGAGGCCCAGATTCTCTATCGTTGGGATCGCGACCATGGGCAAGATGACAAGAATCGGGCGGAGTTCGACCCGCTTGAGCTCGATCGCTTCTCCACCATGCAACAGCTCTCGCGGGCATTGATGGAGACAGTTAACGACTTGGGCAGCATCAATGGATTGCTGGCCGATCTGCAGCGGGAGACCGATACTCTGCTGCTGCAGCAGTCGCGTATTTCCACCGACCTGCAAGATGGCTTGCTACGCACCCGTATGGTGCCGTTTCAGCAGCTGGTGCCGCGGTTGCAGCGCGTGGTGCGTCAGACAGCAGATCAGCTTGGCAAAAAGGCCAACTTGGAGACCTACGGTACAGATGGCGAGATGGACCGTACCATTCTTAACCGAATGATCCCGGCGCTTGAGCATCTGCTGCGAAATGCCGTGTCACACGGTATTGAAAAGCCTGAGGCGCGTCGTTTTGCCGAGAAGGATGAGGCTGGGCGGATCTCCCTCTATATGACCCGTGAAGCGACAGATATTGTGCTAACGCTTTCGGATGACGGCAATGGTCTCGATATCAATGCGATTCGTGAGAAAGCAATTGCGCAGAATCTGATCGATCCAAACGCCCAGGTCGAAGATGACGATCTGATGCAGTGTGTCTTGATGCCGGGATTTAGCACTGCTAGCGAGGTTACCCAGATCGCTGGACGTGGCGTGGGGCTCGATGTGGTCTCCTCCGAGGTGAAACAGCTGGGTGGTTCACTCGATATCGACTCCCAGCCGGGACGCGGCACCAGTTTTACCATTCGTTTGCCGCTGACCCTGGCGATCACCGACGCCTTGCTGATGCGCGTAGGCGATGATGTATTTGCCATTCCCCATGGCAGCGTCGAGGGTGTGGTCCGGATCAGCCGCAGCAAACTGATTGCCTGTGAGTCGGGCGAGGAGGAGGGTTTCTCCTACGCAGGGCGCACCTACAAAAATTTCTATCTGGGCAGCATGTTGGGCTTAAGTGACAGTCTGCCCCACGAGACTGAAAAGTGGATCCCTCTGCTACTGGTCCAGTCTGGAGAGCGTCGCGTTGCCTTGCGTATCGATGAGTTGCTCGGCACCCGCCAGATCGTGGTGAAATCGGTTGGCAAGCAGGTCAGCAGTGTGCCCTGGATCACTGGTGGTACGATCCTGGCCGATGGCCGTGTCGCCCTGATCCTCGATGTCGGCGCACTGGTGCGTCTGGGCACTGCGCACCTACAGGAACAGGTTGAAGAGGGAAGGAAGGCTGCCAAACGGGAAGAGGAGCGTCGTGTGCGGGTGATGGTGGTGGACGACTCGATCACTGTGCGCAAGGTTACCAGCCGACTGTTGGAACGTCACGATATGGATGTGGTGACAGCAAAAGATGGTGTGGATGCGGTAGCGCTGCTCCAGGAACAGATTCCGGATATCATGTTGCTGGATATTGAGATGCCGCGCATGGATGGTTTCGAATTGGCACGGCATGTCCATAATTCAGTCGAGTATTATGGACTGCCAATCATCATGATTTCGTCGCGTGTTGGTGAAAAACATCGCAAACGTGCCTTTGCTCTTGGTGTCAGGCGCTGTCTCGGCAAGCCTTACCAAGAGGCGGAACTGCTTGAGAATATTAAAGACGTGTTGGCGGAATCTGAGACATGAGTGAGGCGATCGCAGGCGAGGTTCGGAGTGTCCTGATTCCGTTGGTGTCGGGGCGGTTGTTGCTGCCAAATGCCGTAGTGGCGGAGGTTGCTGCCTACCAGCAAGCTGAGCCTCTGGACGATGCTCCGGCCTGGCTGCGGGGCATTGTCGAGTGGCGCAGGATCAAGATCCCGCTGATCGCCTTTGAAGGGATGCTGGAAGAGGAGTGGATCAGGGAGCCCGGCAACCGGGGACGTATCGCAGTTGTCCACACACTCAATGGAGATGCTTCGCTCCCCTGTTTTGGAGTTGTCTGTCAGTCTGTGCCTAGTCTGGTGCGCATCACCACCGAGAACATCATGCCGAGCGAAAGCGATGGTGAGATCAGCCCGGTGGTGCAGAAGTCGGTATTGGTGAATGGTGAGACGGCGATGATCCCCGACCTGGACGAGGTGGAGTTCATGCTGCTTGAAGCGTTCGAAACGAAGTGACCAGATTCAGGTCATAAAGTCCCCCCACAGGGTCTGGATGGCTGCGAGGGCGGCCAGTGGCGCGGTCTCTGTCCGCAGCACTCTGGGCCCCAGCCTCACTCCTTTGAATCCCGCCTGTTGCGCTAGGCGTCGTTCTTCCGGGCTGAGTCCCCCTTCAGGCCCCACTAGCAGGACGATTGCGTCCGGCCTTGAAGAGAGGTCATGCAGGCTTTCCGAGGCTCGATGGTCGAGCATAAGTCGCATTGTGGCGGGCAGTTGCTGCAACATCTCGTCAAACCGGCCTGGTTGTTCCAGCTGTGGGACGCGACAGCGTCCGGACTGCTCGCAGGCGCTGATTACAATCTTCTGCCAGTGAGTCATCCGTTTCTGTTGGCGTCGTGGATCAAGGCGCACCACACAGCGCTCCGTTACCAGTGGAACAATGGCACTCACCCCAAGCTCTACTGACTTCTGCAAAGCAAAATCCATACGCTCCCCACGTGAGATGCCGATTGCCAGTGTAATTGGCAGGGAATCCTTCGCCTCTTTCCGCAGGCACTGATGCAGTTCAACCTCGACCCGATTGCGGTCGCTGCTGATCAGGCTGGCGGAAAACTCGCGACCATCCCCATTAAATAGACGCAACTGCGCCCCGCTGCGGAGTCGCAGTACTTTGAGCAGATGGTGGGAGGGCTCGGCCTCCAGCTGAATATGATGGCCTGTCTGCAGTGGTTGCGAGGTGAAGATTCTTGGCGTGCGCACACTCAGGTGGCCGTTTCCGAGTTCGCCAAGTGGCTTGATTTTGCAAGGACACGCTGCTGCAATCGCTTGTCGATCACGCTCTTGATGGCAATCAGCAGCCCCAAGCCGATGAATGCGCCGGGTGGAAGGATCGCCAGCAACATCCCGTGATACCCCTCTCCCAAGGTGAGGGTTAGCGCTTCCGCTCCGCTGCCGAACATGAGGTGCGCCTGGGAGAATAGTGTGCCCTGGCCGATCAGTTCTCGCAGTCCGCCCAGAGTCAGCAGCACCAGGGTAAAGCCGATACCGATACTCAGGCCATCCACCAGTGAACGCTGCAGGTTGTTTTTCGAGGCAAACGCTTCAGCGCGACCGATAATGGCGCAGTTGGTGACAATCAGCGGGATAAAGATGCCAAGAATCTTGTGCAGCTCATGGAAATAGGCATTCATGCCCAGTTCGATAGCGGTGACAAAGGAGGCGATGACCATCACAAACACTGGCAGTCGGACCTCGTTCCTCACCAGATTGCGAATCAGTGAAACGGTGACATTGGAGGCGACCAGCACCGCGGTGGTGGCGATGCCCAGCCCCAGGCCATTGACCGCAGTATTGGTGACAGCGAGCAGCGGGCAGAGCCCGAGCAGGGCCACCAGCGCTTGGTTGTTGCTCCACAGACCGTCCTGGATGATTCTTGCGTAACTCGCACTAGCCATCGTTATTTTCTCCTGGAGTGGCCTCCTGTAACGGCGTGCGGTCATAGAGCCGCTGCTGATGCTGTTGGACATAGAGCAGGCTCTTTTTTACCGCAGCCACGATCGAGCGTGGCGTGATGGTGGCGCCGGTAAACTGGTCGAATACGCCACCATCCTTCTTCACACCCCACTGTGCCTTGGGCGGGTTGTTTAATGACTTGCCGGTGAAGCTATAGATCCAGTCAGAGCGGCTCTCCTCGATCTTATCGCCCAAGCCGGGTGTCTCTTTGTGGGAGATGATTCGTACACCGCCCAGGGTGCCGTCGTAGCGCACCGCCACCAGCAGCTTGATCGGGCCGCTGTAGCCGTTCGGCACCACCGGCGTCAGCACCACCGCCACCGGTTGGCCGCCAGACCGCCCACGGTAGACAGTCGTGTTTTCAGAGCCCAGGAGTTCTGGGTCGCTGACCGTCATGACATCGGAGATGATGTCGTTGTCGATACTCGCCGCCGGGACTAGCGCCGTGAGACTTCGCAGTAGCGCCTGGCGCTCATTACTGGCAATGCGTGCCTTGGTTGCCTGGTGGGTGAAGCTGACCAATGCCGTGCCAGCCACTGCAAACATGGCAAGCACAAAGCCAGCAATTACAACAGGGTGCTTGGTCAACGGGCACCTCCGTGTCCAAAGGTGCGTGGCTGAGTATAGTGATCGATAGTGGGGACAGCCATATTCAGCAGGAGCACGGCGAAGGCAACCGCATCAGGGTAGCCGCCCCAGGTGCGAATTACATAGACCAACATGCCGATCAGGGCGCCATAGATGATTTGACCGCGCCTGGTGGTACAGGCGGTGACAGGATCAGTGGCGATGAAGAAGGCGCCGAGTATCACGCCACCACTGAAGATGTGGAACAGCGGGAAGGGGTGGCTCTCTGGGTCGAACAGGTAGAAGAGCAATGCAAGGCTGAAGAGTCCCGCAAACAAAGAGAGCGGAATATGCCAGCTGATGACCCGCTTGTAGATCAGCCAGAGCCCACCCATGATGAACCAGTTGCCGACCCACTCCCAGCCTTGCCCGCCGAAATCCCCCCATAGAGGGTTCTGCATGATCTCGCTGATCATCCGGTTCTGATCCAGGCTGGTGCGCATCTGGTCCAGCGGTGTGGCGCTGCTGATGGTGTCGAAGCTGAGCCCTTCTGGCAGGCTGTTGAAAAATATCGCCTGAACGGTTTGCAGCAAGCTGAGTGGCTGGGTATTGAGCATCTCCGGCGGCAGCCAAGTGGTCATCTGCACCGGATAGGAGATCAGCAGGAACACATAGGCGGCCATCGCCGGATTGAATGGATTATAGCCGAGGCCGCCGTAGAGCTGTTTAACCAGGATGATGGCGAAGGCCATGCCGATCACTGTCAGCCACCAGGGCAACAGTGGTGGCGCGGCAATGGCGAACAGCATCGCCGTGACCACAGCGCTCAGATCCATCAGTGCTGGTGTTACCGGCCGCTTGCGCAGCCGCAGCGCGAGCGCCTCGAACAGCAGGGCGCTCGCGATGGCGATAACGCTATTGATCAGTACACCCCAGCCGAAAAAGATCACCATCGCGAGGATGCCCGGCAGCAGAGCCAGAACCACCTGGAGCATAATTCGGTCGACTCGGTTGGGGCGCGGGCTATGGGGTGAGCTGAAAGTCTGGAACTGCATTGGCTAGTTGCTCTCTGGCGGGGTATCGGTAGTCGGCTGTTTTTTAGGCGCTGAGGGCCTGCGTCGCTGGCCGGCGGCCTCGATACGAGAGAGCAGCGACTCGATGTTGGGTTCAGCCTGACTCTTGTCGAACAGCCAGGCGATCAGTGCTTTGCCGGTATCCACCCCATCCTCCATCAACGCGAGTGCAGTCTTGTCAGGTGCCTGCTGCTGTTCCACCAGGCTGTCGGTATAGAGCTCCAGTGATTTGTTGAGGCTGGCCAGGGGCATCAGACCGACCATCCGGGCACTGCCACAGATGGTGTGGAAAGCCCTGGGGATCTCGGCGGGGATCTGTGCTGCATCGTTGTTCCCCGCACGAGTCTGTTCGATGAAGCCGCTGATGGTCGCAAAGTGTGAGCTGGTCTCCTGTTTGAAGATCTCCTGCAGCTCTGGATCGTTCTCGATGCCGCCGCTGGCCGGTGGCGCCTCCTCCACGGGTTCTGCCTGCTGACGGCGCTGTTCGGCGGCATCGATCTGGGCCTGCTGTGCGGGCTGCAGATGGTCGGTGTTTTTTGGGCTGCTTTTATTGGCGGCCTTTTTCGCAGCAACACGTTGCTGCGCCGCCTCGATAGCGGCCTTTTTTGGATCCTTTGCCGCAGCTTTGCCCTTGGCTGGTTTCTTCGCCAGGTCCTCTTTCTTTTTGCGCAGCCGCGCCTTACGTTCTGCCTCCATCCGTTGCATGCGGGCGAGGCGAAAATCGTGGCGCATCTTGGCGTGTTCAGAGCGCCGCCGCTCCTCCTCCTGCTCCCAGCTTTCGGTCTTGGCATAGCGGAAGTAGTGGACCAGTGGGATGTGTGAGGGGCAGACGTGGGAACAGCAACCGCACTCGATGCAGTCGAACAGATTGTAGTCCTGCGCCTTCTCCAGCTCCTTGGCGCGGGCGTACCAATACATCTGCTGCGGCAGCAGTTGCACCGGACAGACATCCGCGCAGCGGCTACAGCGGATGCAGGCGCGCACCGACTCGGGGGGTGGGCTCTCCGCGACACTGGGCAGTAGCAGACAGTTGCCCCCCTTGGTGATTGGGATCTGGTCGGTACTGAGCCGAAAACCCATCATTGGGCCGCCATAGATGAGTCCACTGGCAGCATCGGTGTAGCCACCAGCCTGCTCGATCAGCTCGCCTGCAGGGGTGCCAATCAGTACCTCCAAGTTGCAGGGCTGTGCGACCCCTTCGCCGGTGACTGTGACCAGTCGGGAGATCAGAGGTCGGCCGGTGAGCACCGCATCGGCGATGGCGGCAGCAGTGCCGACGTTATGGCAGATGATGCCGAGTTGGGCGGGTAGTCCGGCGCTGGGGACCTCCTTGCCGGTAAGAATGCGAATCAGCTGCTTCTCGCCGCCGCTGGGGTAATGGGTGGGGATGCGCACCACTTCCGCGGTATCCTGATTGCGCAGTGCCTGGCGCATGGCGAGGATCGCTTCGGGTTTGTTGTCCTCGATGCCGATCAGGCACTCTTCGGCTCCCAGCAGATACTGCAGGATGCGGATGCCGTCGATCACCTTGTCGGGAAAGTTGAGCATCAGCCGGTCGTCGCAGGTGATGTAGGGTTCGCACTCGGCGCCGTTGATGATCAGGGTCTTGATCGGCTTGCCGGGATCGAGTTTCACCGCTGTGGGAAAGGTCGCTCCGCCCATGCCGACGATGCCGCACTCGCGAATCCGTTGGCGCAGGATCTCAGCAGGGACGGTGCGAAAGTCACTGATCGGCTCCGGCAGTTCGCCCCACTCATCCTTGCCATCCGGCTTGAGCAGGATACAGGGGCCACTCAGCCCGGAAGGGTGGGGTAGCGGTTGTTGGCTGATCCCGCGTATTTCACCTGAGGTGGGCGCATGGATCGGCGCACAGACCGGTTCATCACTGTCGGCGATCTTCTGCCCCTTAAGTACCCGTTCGCCTTTTTTTACCAGAGGGATCGCCGGGCTGCCGATATGCTGCTGCAGCGGCAGAATCAACAGATCGGGAAGCTCGGCCTGGCGCAGCGGTGTGCTGAGTGACTGAGCCTTGTTGTCCGGCAGATGCAGCCCGCCACGAAAACGCCAGATCTGACGCGCCTTTCCTTTGGATGATTCGACGTACATACGGCTAGTGGGGCTGCGGTTGCGCAGCGATTTCTGGGTTGTTGTAGTCGGGAAAGGGCCAGTGCCAATTGTCAGCCGCTTCCGCGATCGGTTCCATGACGATGCACTCCACCGGGCAGGGTGCGAGGCAGAGTTCGCAGCCAGTGCACTCTTCGCTGATCACTACATGCATCTGTTTGGCGGCGCCGAGGATGGCATCCACCGGGCAGGCCTGGATGCAGAGGGTGCAGCCGATGCACTCCTGCTCCTTGATCAGCGCGACCGCGCGCGGCTTATCGGCGTTTAACTCGGCATCCAGCGGCACTGGGTCGCGCCCGAGCAGGTCGGCCAGCGCGACCATGGTGGTCTCGCCGCCGGGGGGGCAAAGGTTGATCTCCGCCTCGCTGCTGGCGATCGCTTCGGCGTAGGGGCGGCAACCGGCGTAGCCACACTGGCCACACTGGGTCTGTGGCAGCAGCTTCTCGATCTGGTCGGTGATCGGATCCCCCTCCACATGGAAGCGGATACTGGAGTAACCCAGTAGCAAGCCAAAGGCGGCGGCAAGCCCGGTCATGGCAAGAATGGCGATCAGCACCGCGTCATCCTTAATTCGCCACCAGGCCGGAGAAGCCCATGAACGCCATCGACATCAGGCCGGCAGTGATCAGGGCGATGGCGTTGCCCTGGAAGGGTTCCGGTACGTCGGATACCGCCACCCGTTCGCGGATGCCAGCAAACAGCACCAACACCAGGGAGAAGCCGGCAGCAGCGCCAAAGCCGTAGAGTGCCGACTCGACGAAGCTGTGTTGCTCCTGGACGTTGAGCAGCGCGACGCCCAACACAGCGCAGTTGGTGGTGATCAGTGGCAGAAAGATGCCCAGCACCTGATAGAGCATCGGGCTGGTCTTGTGCATCACCATCTCGGTGAACTGCACTACCACGGCGATCACCAGGATGAAGGCGATGGTGCGCATGAACTCCAGCCCCAACGGGGCCAGCAGATATTCGTTGGCCAGGTAGCTGCAGATGGAGGAGAGGGTGAGTACAAAGGTGGTCGCCAGCCCCATCCCCGTGGCGGTCTCCAGCTTGCGCGAGACCCCCATAAACGGACACAACCCCAGGAACTTCACCAGCACGAAGTTGTTTACCAGCACCGTGCTGATCAGTATGAGGGCGTACTCTTTCATTAGATCATGAGCTGTCTGTTTAAGCCGCTAAGCATAAGCGCCAGATCAGACGCTTACAACACCACGGCCTTTGTGTGTTGGCGATTGTTGTTGTTTTCACGCTTCTTTACATTGAAAAAACGCAAACATGCATCAGGGAGGGGGATATCACACGAGATAGTTGCCGAGATCCCGAAGCGCATTTTATGTGCTGCCCCGGCTGCTCACCATCACGATGCGTCAACTGCCAGCAAACGTTCGGCATCAAGGGCAAGCTGGGCATGAGAACCACGTCACACTTTATCGATGCGTTGGAGAATGGCGTTGATCAGCCACGAAAAACAGTGACAATCCTGTGTAAGAAATAAAATCCTTATCGACATCAGCTCGGCACTGACATGGAAAAGGCATACCCTCTTAAACGGATAACCTCCATCCTACTCCTTCCAATCTTGCTGTTCGCAGGCTTCAGTGTCTTTGCGGAGGTGCTGGTCGAGGACGGATTTGATAACGACAGCGCCGGCTTCACTTATGTCGACGATCCGTTCCATGGCAGTAGTGCCCCTGGCTATGCCGATGGCAGCCACCTCAGCGTCGGCGGTTATAGTGGCGGCGCGCTGCAAGTCATCTTGGGTGGGCGTGACACAATTGACCTGTTCGGCCTCTCCGGCGGCTGGCAGCAGGAGTTTGAACTTGCCGGCCTGAGCGAGGTGAGTCTTAGCTTCCGTTACAAACTGAGCCAGAGCCCTTTTTACGAGGGAGATGAATACAGTCAAGTGCTGGTGAGCATCGATGGGGTACTGGTTGGTGTCTCGCCCAATGACTACATCGACCAGGTTAGCGGCAACGGCAACGGCGGTGCCGAAGAGACCACCGGCTGGCGTCAGGTGGAACTCAACCTAGGTGGCCTGGCGGCGGGTCGCCATCGGCTGATCATCGGCGGCTACAACAGCCAGAAGACCGCAGCCAACGAAACGACCGAGGTATTGATCGACGACCTGCTGCTGAGCAGCGGCAACAGCAATCTTCCGCCACGCACAGTGGTCGGCGCCGACCCGACGGCTGGTGTGGCGCCGCTACAGGTGCAGTTCAGCAGCGAAGGCTCCACGGACCCTGACGGGCGCATCGTTGGCTATCATTGGGTGTTCGGTGATGGCAACAGCAGCACCGAGATTAATCCGCTCCACAGCTACGCCACAGCAGGCAACTACACTGTCACCCTGATCCTGACTGACGATCAGGGCGCTACCGGCAGCGCCAGTATAATGATCAACGTCAGCGGCCTGTCTGACACCGCAGCGCCCGAAATCCCGGCTGGCGTCAGCGCCATCCCCTCCGGCGCCGATACCATCCAGCTCAGTTGGCAGGCGGCGAGCGACAATGTTGGCGTCACCGGCTACCGGGTGTTCCGTGATGGCGTTGAGATCGCCAGCAGCACCACCACCAGTTACCGTGATACCGGACTCAGCCCGCTGACCCGCTACAGTTACCGGGTCAGCGCCTACGACGCCGCGGGCAACGAAAGTGAGCCCGGCGAGGTGGTGGCCGCCACCACCGGCAATCAGTTGGTCCCCCTGATCGAGAGCGGCTTCGATAGCGACAGCGCCGGCTTTAGCTATGTAGACGACCCGTTTCGCAACACTAGCGCACCGGGCTATGCCGATGGCAGCTATCTCGGCGCCGGCGGCTACAGCGGCAGTGCCCTGCAGATCACCCTCGGCGGTATCGACGGTGATGACATCTTCGGCCTTTCCGGCGGTTGGCAGCGCGACTTCGAACTCACCAGCCAGAGTGAGCTGAGCCTCAGCTTTCGCTACAGACTGAGCCAGAGCCCATTCTACGAGCAGGATGAGCAGAGCCAGCTGCTGGTGAGCATCGACGGGGTACTGGTTGGTGTCTCGCCCAATGACTACATCGACCAAATTAGCGGCAACGGCAACGGTGGTGCCGAAGAGACCACCGGCTGGCGCCAGGTGGCGCTGAGTCTGGGTAGCCTTGTCGGCGGTAGTCACCGACTGATCATCGGCGGCTACAACAACCAGAAGACTGCGGCCAACGAAACGACCGAGGTACTGATCGACGATCTGGTGCTGCGCAGCGACAGCAGCAATCTGCCGCCGAGTGCCGTGGCCAGCGCCGCCCCGACAGCCGGTATTGCACCGCTGGAGGTGAGTTTCAGCAGTGTCGGATCCAGTGATCCTGACGGCACTATCCAGCATTTTAGCTGGGCGTTTGGGGATGGCAGCAGCAGTACCGAGGCCAACCCGCTCCACAGCTACACTACGCCCGGCGACTACACCGCGACCCTGAGCGTAACCGACAACCAGGGGGCGACTGCCAGCGCCAGTGTCGGCATCAGCGTTAGCGACCTACCTGACACTGAGGCTCCTGAGATTCCGGCCGGACTTAGCGCCATCCCCTCCGGCTCCGACACCATTGAACTCAGCTGGCAGGCAGCCAGCGACAACGTTGGCGTCACCGGCTACCGGGTGTTCCGCGATGGCGTTGAGATCGCCAGCAGCGCCACCATCAGCTACCGCGATAGCAGGCTCACCCCGTCGACCCGCTACAGCTACCAGATCAGCGCTTACGATGCCGCGGGTAATCAGAGCGAGCCGGGCGTAGCGGTGGCGGCTACCACCGGCGCACAGCCGACCCTGACGAGTCTTAGTCTCACCCCGGCCTCTGCTCAGCTGAATATCGGCCTGCGTCAGCAGTTCAACGTCAGCGGGTTTGACCAATACGGCAACACGATCGTGGTCAACCCGACATGGAGCGTCAACGGCGGTGGCGTCATCGACAGCACGGGGCTGTTCAGCGCCAGCCAGGCAGGCGGGCCTTTCACCGTGTTGGCCGAACAGGATGGTGTCAGAGCCACTGCCAGCCTGACCGTGATTCGCCAGTCCAACCTGATCGATAGCGGTTTCGACAGCGACAGTGCCGGATTCAGCTATCTCGACGACCCGTTTCGCGGCAGTGGCGCACCGGCCTATGCCGACGGCAGCTATCTCGGTGCCGGCGGCTACAGCGGCGGTGCCCTGCAGATCACTCTCGGCGGTATCGACGGTGATGACATCTTCGGCATGTCGGGGGGGTGGCAACACGACTTCCAGCTTAATGCGCTGAGTGAGGTGAGCCTCAGCTTCCGCTACCAGCTGAGCCAGACTCCCTTTTACGAGCGCAACGAATACAGTCAACTACTGCTAAGCATCGACGGGGTACTGGTTGGTGTCTCGCCCAATGACTTCATCGACCAAATTAGCGGCAACGGCAACGGTGGTGCCGAAGAGACTACCGGCTGGCGTCAGGTGGAACTGAATCTGGGGAGCCTGGCAGCAGGCAGCCACCGGCTGATAATCGGCGCCTACAACAACCAGAAGACTGCGGCCAACGAAACGACCGTGGTATTGATTGATGACCTGCTGCTGCGTAGCAGCAGTAGCCTACCGGTCAATCTGCCACCGAGTGCAGTGGCCAGTGCCGACCCGCAGACAGGCGTGGT
>Ga0256846_1000654_pt1 | contig 13159 bp, 11 predicted proteins | sample TevniametaG_FD_189098 | JGI IMG/M metagenome (GOLD analysis project Ga0256846, IMG submission 189098) | Tube worm associated microbial communities from hydrothermal vent at the East Pacific Rise, Pacific Ocean - Tevnia | ecosystem: Host-associated > Annelida > Integument > Unclassified ...
CAAAAGCTATCCAAAAGTTACTCAAACCTTCGGTTTGAGTTTAGGAGTTTTGTATGAGCAAAACTCCACAGGCATTACACATAAGTATCTGACTAAACCTTTGCTTTGAGTCTATTACAGAATTCACCACAAAGTTGTGGTCTGGAATTGTCATTATGACTTGATAGCTAGGTTGCGCGGATGAATGAGAGCAATCTAATCTGTCCCTATTATGTCTCTTCCCCCTCCCCTGCGGCTTCTTTTGAGCCGCTTCCCCCTCCACAAAGGGAGGGGGGGAGCATGTATCTAAATAAAGTAAGTAGGGGCTGACCTTTAGGTCTGCCCGTATGTTATCTAGGTTGACTTAAAATAACTGTAGAATTCACCACAAAGTTCACAAAGGACGCAAAGTTGTGGTCTAGAATTGTCATTATGACTTGATAGCTAGGTTGCGCGGATGAATGAGAGCAATCTAATCTGTCCCTATTATATCTCTTTCCCCTCCCCTGCGGCTCTTTTTGAGCCGTCCTCCTCCACAAAGGGAGGGGGGCATCATCTAAGAAGGCTGAGACATCGGAGAAAATTGAAAAAAGATATGTCGCTGTTTTTAAGGATGGAAAATTTTACAAAAATGCGGACGTAACCGGTTTTGAAGCCGGCAAGGATTTTATTTCCATCTACAGCATATCTCATATCCCATGGGATGGTGAAGATACAATTAGATACTCTTGGAAAAAAGATTTACTGTATGTAAACGATGAAATTGTTGGGGTGAGGTTTCCAGAAGTGTCCTTTGCGGATATTCCTAATCCCGAAAAGATAGTTTATGTCGCCCTGTATTTAATTGAAGATTTTAAGCTAGAGAAGTTCCCAAATCTGAGAGCTTTAAGCGTGTACAACGCTACAGATGAAGATTTAGTTCCACTTGAATATATGGATAACTTAAGTTTATTGGATTTAAGAGAAACACCAATAACCAACGCTGGGCTTAGCTATCTTAGTAATTTAACTAATCTAAGGGAGTTATATTTAGGGGAAACATCCGTTACCGAGGCTGGAGCAGATAAGCTGCAAAAGGCTTTGCCAAACTGTTATATTCTTTCTCCGCATTAATAGGATGCAGCCGCGTTTGCTTGACAGTATTCACGCTTCATATATAATCGGCTAAGTTAAGCAAAGTTGCTTTCAGTTATAAAATCAAATTTGTAGTTATAATAGTTGACGTCAGGAGGAATAATGGCCAACGTCCCTGATGAGTTAAAATACTCTAAATCCCACGAGTGGGTAAAGGTCGAAGGGAATATTGCAACAGTGGGCATTACCGATTTTGCCCAGGGCGAACTCTCCGATATCGTTATGGTTGAACTTCCTGAGCCAGGTCGCGAAGTAGCCGCCGAAGATTCCATTGGCGTAATTGAAGCGGTTAAAGCGGTATCTGACCTTTACGCTCCGGTTGCAGGTAAAATTGTTGAAGTAAATAACAATTTGACCGCTAATCCGGAAATAATAAATAAAGACGCGTTCGGTGAGGGATGGATTGTGAAAATAGAACTCAAAGACGAAAACGCAATTTCAAACCTCATGGATGCTGCAGGCTATAAGGAGTTTCTTACCGCGGAAGGACATTGATGGCTTCTTTCGTCTCCAATACCCCTGAAGATATCCGCAAGATTTTAAGCACCATCGGTGTTTCAAGTTTTGAAGAACTTATAAAGGCGCTGCCTGAAGACCTGCGTCTTAAGGGTGAACTTAATCTTCCGCCGGCGCTTTCAGAATACGAAGCTCGTCAGTTGCTTTCTGGAATGTCAGGTTGTAACTGCAATTCGTCGCAAATGCCAAGTTTCCTTGGAGGCGGGGTATACGACCACGCTGTACCTGCACTGGTTGACTACGTTATTTCACGTCCAGAATTCTATACAGCATATACACCCTATCAGCCTGAGGTAAGTCAGGGTACATTGACTTCTATTTACGAATACCAGTCTATGATTTGCGAATTGTTCAATATGGATGTATCTAACGCATCGGTATACGATGGCGCTTCGGCTCTTGGTGAGGCGGTGCATATGGCGCGCGACCTTACCCTTCGTCATAAAATATTGGTTGCCGGCAGCCTGAATCCTTATCACAAGCAGGTTCTTAAAACCTATTCAGCCGGACTAAACATTCCGGTGGAAGAGATAGCCTGTGAAGAGGGGATTGTTGACGTTTCCAAATTGACAGAGCAGCTTACAGATGATGTAGCCGCAGTTATTATACAGCATCCAAACTTTTTCGGTAACCTTGAATCCATATACGAAATATCCAACAAGGTTCATACTGCGGGTACGTTTTTGGTTGCCTCTGTTGATCCCATCTCCTTGGGACTTCTTGAGCCTCCCGGAACCTATGAAGCCGATATTGCGGTTGCCGAAGGTCAGTCTCTTGGACTTGCCCAAGGGTTCGGCGGTCCCTATTTGGGAATTTTTACCGCCCGTAAAGAATATATCAGGCGTATGCCGGGTAGAATTATTGGCAGAACCCGTGATTTGGACGAAAAAGACGGCTTTGTTATGACCCTTCAGACAAGGGAACAACATATAAGACGTGAAAAGGCTACCTCGAATATCTGCACCAATCAGGCGCTTTGCGCACTTGCCGCCTCTGTTTTTATGGCCGTTGTCGGCAAGGAAGGAATAAGTGAAATGGCTAATCTTTGCGTTCAGAAAGCTCATTATCTGGCGGAAAGACTGTCAAAACTGCCTGGTTGCGAAATGGCTTTTCATAGACCTTTCTTTAAGGAATTTGTAATTCGGACACCTAAGCCTGCTTTAGAAATTGTAGACGCTATGCTGGAAAAGGGTTTTCTTGCAGGAATAGACTTGGGGCGTTTTAATGAGGCTTATTCAAATCTCCTTCTTGTAGCGGTTACCGAAAAACGGACTAAGCAGGAGATGGACGCCTATGTAGACGCCTTGGCGTCAGTAGTCTAGGGTATTGTCAATTTTATTTAGCTTCAACATATCGCTTTCACCTTACCTGCCGAAGGGGTTTATAAAAACTGTATCCTTGAACTATTACAACGATAGAGTATCCCAGCTTTCAAAGTTTTGGGTAGGGCTTAGCCGTTTTCCAAATGGGCTTAATAATATAGATCTTCTCACAGTAGCTTTATGCAATTCTTGAGCTTTGATAATTTGTTTGAACACGAAAGCTTGGGAATTAGGTATCGTGCGTAAACGGTATTTTAATAAAGGTCTTCAGTTTATTGTTGCAAACAAAGGCGTCCTAGTCTGGCGCAAACAGTGTAGCCCTATATCTCACCATCTAACTTGTGAGAATACGTCGCTTAGTCTTGCAGAACCCGGTAACGCTTGCTTTACTGAACCTTGCTTTAATTACCGGCCATATAAATTGGAGCCTTGCTGTCAATTTGTTCCAATAAAGGAGTTTGCTCTTGGGAGCTAGGCGGAGTTTGGAGCTTCCTCAGGCGATGCTGGCCAGATTTAGTGAAATGGGTTTTAATATTGATGATTTTGTTCCGGCTTTGCTTGCACCTCCATCGCAGACCTTTCGTATAAATCCTCTTAAAGGCAGCAAGGAGAAAACGCTTGAAGCGCTTGCCCATCTTCAACCGCGCCAGACAGGGTGGAATGAGCTTGTTTTTCGTACAGGTGTGCGTACTAAGTTGGGTAATCTTATTGAACATTTTCTTGGTTTGATATACGTTCAGGACGCTTCTTCAACAATTCCTGTAACCGTTCTAGATCCGCAGCCTTATGAGGAAGTTTTGGATATATCCGCAGCACCAGGTTCAAAAACTACTCAAATAGCGGCTGCAATGGAGAATACAGGACTTTTAGTGGCCAACGATATATCAATTAAACGTATTCCTCCTTTGACAGGTAACCTTGACCGCTCTGGGGTCATAAATACCGTTGTTACAAGGCTCCCGGGCGCGGCATGGGGACATTTTGCCGCCGAGAGTTTTGATAGGGTTTTGCTTGACGCTCCATGTTCTTCAGAAGGTACACTGTGTCGGTCGCTGAGAACACTTGACCTGTGGAGCGAAGGAACCATCAAGCGGGTCTCTGCAACTCAACGTAAATTGATAATGTCTGCCTACTATTGTTTGAAGCCGGGAGGGGTTATGGTTTATTCAACTTGTACATTCGCCCCTGAAGAAAATGAAGCGATTGTTAGTCATCTTTTGAATAAAATTCCTGAAGCGATAATTGAACCTATTGAATTACAAGGACTTAACGTATCGCCAGGGTTTTTTTCATGGCGCGGTGAGGAATTTAATCCTCAGGTTAAAAACATTTTGCGTCTCTTTCCTCATAAGCATGACGGGGAAGGGTTTTGTGTGACGAAGATAAGAAAACCTTTGCCTAACCACACCACCCGTAACACCACCCGTAACACCCCTCGTAACACCACTCGTAACATCCCCCGTAATACACCCCGTAATACCCTCCATAATATCCGCAACACAACCCTCCTTCACTCTAACTCCCAGAACATCCTCCGTAACACCCGTAACACCCGTAACACTCGTAACACCCGTAATACCCGTAACACACCTAATACACCTAACTCATCCCGCAGCATATCTCATGATATCTTCCGCAACATCCTTCCTAATACCTGTAACATCTGTAATCTCCGTAACTTAACTTGCAGCCTACCCGCCGCATCCCTGCGTCTGTTACCTGATAAGTTTGAAGCCTTAGTTGTCAATATACTCTCCAGTACACTTGCCGGAACAAAATACAGCGATATCTTCAACAGTCTGAGGTGCTTATGAGTAAAACTCCAAGGGATAGCTATCCTTCCTCAAAGGAAATGATATCACGTACCCTTAAAGCCTACGCAGAGCGTTTTGGTATTCCGTTAGAATATTTTCAAGATTATCATCTATTTACTCGTAAGAATAACGTTTGGCTGTGTACTAAGGAAGCCGGTGAGGCCGCTTTGCCGCAGATTGTGCGTAAAGGATTGCGTATTGCCAGAGTTTTTGACTTTACCGTTAAGCCGACTACTAACGCTATTCAGCTTTTAGGGCATTTGGTTACAAAGAACCGGATACTGCTTAATCTAAAAGAAAGTCAGCTTTTTATTGCAGGACAAACCCAAACTGTTGAAATCCCTGATGGAGCAAGTGATGGATTTGTTGTAGCTTATTATGATGAATATGCTCTGGGGATTGGTCTTCTGAAGATAGATGTGTTAAAAAGTCAGGTCCCGCGTTCTCGCAGACTCCTTGCTTACTAGCAAACTCCTTGCTTACTAGCAGCATCCTTGCTTACTAGCAGCATCCTTGCTTAACAGCAAAGTCCTTATCTATCGCAAGCAAAGTTCTCTGTCAGCTTTCGCCTCAACCGTTTACTTTTTCTCGACCTATATCTTAAATTGCCCTTAGTTGAGCGTTCTTAACAAAGTCCTGTTTTACAGCAAAAATAGTTGATAAGGGAAAAAGTTGCAAAAGATCCTTGACTTTTTGCCAAAAGTGCATATCCTGACTTCAGGAGGAATTAAATGAAACGAACGAACACATTGTGCTTGAGGAAGCGTCTGTCCGTAATATTGCTTGCTTTGGCTACTCTACCAGCCTTAAGCTATGGGGCATCTAGCCCTAAGACAGAAACATCCCCCAAAAGATAGGTTGCAGTTCTATTTGTAGTCCTTTTTTTGAATGTAACACATGCTAATCCCATGCTTATTGAATCTCTTCAATAAGCATAAATAAGGATTAAATTACTTGACAAGGCTTAATCTAGTTGTAATATTTATTTAGAGAGAATATAAACAAGGGGTTTTTTAAGATTAAGCGAGTGTAACCCAAGTGGCTATAAGGAGGCATTATGGCTAAAAAAAGTTTAAGTATAAAGTTAAGCCTGTGGGGAATTATTATTTTATTCTTTGCTGCAGGCGGAGCGCTGAATGGACAAATATGGGAGGCCAGTAAACGTTTGACTAACGCGTCAGGCAACTCATATACCTATAACCGTAGTGTTGCCGTTTGTGGAGATAGTGTTCACGTTATCTGGACAGATTCCCGTAGCAGCAGCGAGAGCCGGTTGTTCTACAAACATTCCACCGATGCCGGCGCCAACTGGAATTCTGATATGGACATTACAGGTTTTGGAGATGTAGATTTTGCCTCTCTTGCCATATCGGGTTCTACTCTTCATACAGCATGGAGTGGTAACCATCCTGGAAATCGCGAAATTTCCTACAAGCGCTCAACCGATAACGGAGCTACATGGACTCAATACGATACCCTGACAGAAAATGACTCAACATCCCGTACACCTAATATAGCCGTGAGCGGTAATAATGTGCACGTTGTATGGTCGGACAACCGCGATGATAAATATGAACTCTACTATAAACGTTCAACTAATAATGGTGTTAATTGGGATGTTGACAGAAAAGATACTAATTCCACAGGCGAATCGTTTACTCCGGCAATTGCAGTTACGGGCGATACAATACACGTTGTTTGGTCGGATACTCGTGACGGCAATAATGAAATATACTACAAGCGTTCAACTAACAATGGCGATGATTGGGGAAATGCCGTGAGGCTGACGAATAACGACAGCGCTTCCATTGATCCGGCAATAGCTGTTTCAGGCAGAAATGTACACGTTGTTTGGGAAGATAAAAGAAATGGCGAAGCGGAACTTTTTTACATAAGGTCTGTGAATGCCGGAACAACATGGGCTGCAGATACCGCGCTTACTAATGATGCCGTTGCCGCAGGTAGGCATTTGAAACCTTCAATAGCGGTTTCCGATACCAGCGTTCATGTTGTATGGGGCGATGATTTCAGCGGCACATCTCATATTTACTATAAACGTTCCCGTCATAATGGAACCGGATGGGAAGATAACATAAAACTTACTGATAACGCATCAACGAAGTACTCGCCTTCAATAGCTTGTCGTGATTACGCCTTACATATTGTATGGACTGATGAACGTGACGGTAACCCGGAAGTGTACTATAAGTCAGGTTTGAGCGGTGAGTTGCAACCTGACAATCTTATTAAAAATCACTATGAACATGTCTATATCGGCGACGGAATATATAACAACGACGGTTTGAATCAAGTGGAAGAACAATCTACAAAGCCTGGCGATCCTGCTATTTATCACATTCGCATTACTAACGATGGCGATATTCCTGAAAAGCTTCTTGTAGGCGGAACAGCAAGCGATACAATGTGGAAGATTGCTTACTATGATTCTCTCTCGGGCGGTACGGATATTACTTCTCTTATCGCGTATAATATGTGGTCAACTCCTACGCTTGCAAGCGGTGAATTCGTTGAAATTCGCGCTGAAGTTACTCCTAACGCTTCTATTCCTAAGGATTCCACTTTTGCAGTTCTTGTTACCACAAGATCGGAAAACGATACCACTAAACTTGATGTTGTTAAAGCATTGACAGTAACTAGCGAGAATCCTGGGGTTAAGGAGGCTACTCCTGACTTAAGTTATAGCCTTTCTGCAACTCCGGTTGATGGCTCTGTGTTAATTGCCTACTCTGTTCCTCAAACCGTGCAGGCAAGACTCGTTATTTGTGATGTATCAGGTAGGGTTATAAAAAATCTTCTTGATGAATTGCTTGTTTCGGGTGCGCATCACATTTCCTGGAATGGATTAGATGATGCCGGAATGAAACTTCCCAAGGGTGTTTATTTTTGCAAGTTGAATACTGAAACCGAAAGTTTATCAGATAAGTTTTTACTGTTGAACTAGACTGCTGTAGTATTCCTGTATTAAAAAACAAATTATAGGGGCAGCCATTAAGGCCTGCCCCTATTTATCCTATCGCCTAATTGGACAGTTAAATAAAATTGCCGATGCAAAAGTTAAGCTTAAAGTTGTATCCCTATACTCTATTCACTGAAGAAAATTAATATCCTAAGCTGTAAAATTATCGCCAAAGGGTGCATCCTTACCATATTATTTAAGCAAGCAGCTGCAAGAGTAGCAAAACCTTAAAGTCGGCAAGCTAGACATTCCATTTATCTCATCTTATCTCGTCGTTGTCCTGTTGACAAAGGGTTTCTTTTCTGTAACATACCGATTCAATATTGCGAAAGGAGATTATCTAAGATGCCTACACCAAAGAGAAGACATTCAAAAACTCGTAGTCGCAAACGTCGAACTCATTGGAAGTTAGATGTTCCGGCGATCTCTGAGTGTCCCCACTGCCATGCGCCGAAGCAGCCCCATAGGGTTTGCCCAAGTTGCGGCTTTTATGGTGATCATGAAGTAGTGGTTGTGGAGAGTAAATCTAAGAAGTGAAAATCGCTCTGGATGCGATGGGGAGTGAGGAAGCTCCGTTACCGGAAATTAGAGGAGCAATAGAAGCTCTGAAAAGGGAACCGGAGCTTTCCATTGTACTTTTGGGTATCAGGGAGGCTTTGGAGCCTTTCAAAAAAAACATTGACTCAAACAACCGACTGGAGTTTATGGAAGTCTCGCAGGTAGTCAAAATGGATGAGGCTCCATCAGATGTTCTTAAAACCAAAACTTCATCCAGCATGGCTAAAGGAATGCAGTTGCTCAAAGAGGGAGCGGTTGATGGTTTTGTAAGTGCGGGTAACACAGGTGCTGTTATGGCCTTTAGCCTGTTTCTGCTTGGACGAATTAAGGGTGTTCAGCGACCTGCTTTAGCAACCCTTTTTCCTACGCCCTATGGGCAAACCGCTGTTCTGGATGTTGGGGTAAATGTTGAGCCGAAACCTTTGCACTTAAAAAATTATGCTGTAATGGGTAATGTTATGATGCAAGGAATATTCCACATCAACAACCCAAGAGTTGGTTTACTTAATGTTGGGCACGAAGAGGGTAAGGGAACTCAAATGATTCAGGAAGCCTATAACCTCATCAAGAACACTAACCTTAACTTTATTGGAAACATGGAGGGAACAGATATATTCAAAAATAAAGCCGATGTTATAATTACCGATGGATTTACAGGTAATGTTATGCTTAAAGCTGTTGAAGGTATGGGCGCCGTGGTACTTTCGATGATGCGTGATATGGGAAAGAAGTACAGGTTTAGGGGCTGGGTATCTAAAAAAGTGTTTAAGGATTTCCTTGTTGGTCTTAATTATGAAAAATCAGGTGGTGGTATACTTTTGGGAGTTCAAGGGCCGGTTATTATTTCCCACGGTCATTCAACGGCCAGGGCAATAAAAAACGCCGTTCGTTTAGCGGCGTTCGCTGCTAGGGAAAAAGTAGTGGAAGCCTTAAAGGAGGAATTTAGTGAATAAGTTGTTTAAGATTTGCATGTCCGCCTTTTTTGTTGCTATCTTTATTTCTATGGTTTCATGTGAAGATGATTTGCTGGGTTACGGTCTTTTGGGGCGTGGCGATTTGAAAGTGCATCAGCTTACCCTTGAGGCGGTAGAAGTAGAGAGTTTTGCAGAACAGATTCCACTGGGAAGGGCATTGACTTTAATTTGCGGTAAGGATTCCCTTACGGAGTCACGAATACTTCTTTCCGTCAAAGGCCTTGATTCAATAGCAGTGTTCGATTCTGTAAAATTGGTTATGAGACGTTATCAACCAAATAACTATACCCAAGATAATATGAACATAAATATCTATCCGCTTACAGATGAATGGAAAGAAAATTCCTGTACATGGGAACAAAAGGATGGTTACACTAAGTGGGATGTTTCCGGTGGTGAGTATGATAGCAAAGACCTTATTGGTAAAATTAATGTAAACAGCGATACTGTGGAATTGCTTCTGAAGCCCGATAAGAAGGAACAGTATAATAAAGGGATAATTTTCGTTCCACAAAATAAAGGCTTTTGTTATCTAGGGGCTTCCGAGAATCCGACTACTTCAGATTCTGTTAGGTATTTTAAACCCGATATCGTAGGCTTCAAGGGCAGCGATAAAACCAAGTTTTCTTCAGCGAAGACTAGTAAGTATTATGCAGAGGTTCTGGATGCTACTATTCTTGCACCTTATCAGAAACCTAGTTCAGATACCTTAATAGGTGCAGGCTACGCCTGGCGTGTGTATATAAAATTTTCCTTAGCCAACTTGCCAAGTATTATTGATATAACCTCAGCCGATTTATCCATCAAATATAATAACTACTTTACGCCTGATGATACTCTTCAATTTGGTATACATCGTCTTAAAGAGCCTTATATTGGACGCCATACTAAAATATCTGCATCTTTAAGCGGCCGGGATTCTCTTGCTGTAAAGAACGATTCCTTTACTGTTTCTATGGTCAATTTGGCTCAGTTGTGGGTTGATGAACCCGATTCAAACTTTGGTTTGCTTGTTGCTCATACTTATCTTGAATATAGTTCCATTTTTGGTCAAGAGCGTAATATATACGCTTTAGGACGACTTCTCGGAAAGCCAAAACTTGTAATTACATATACCAATCCTCCTGAAGGAAGATTCAAAGGGAGTGAGTAATGAAGCGTTCCATTATCTCTATCTTATCATTCATCCTATTGGCAAAAGTTGGTTTTGCCTACTCCCTGTTTAACACAAGGGGGCTGGGGATGTATTACCCGCCGGCTGAGTTTCAGAAAATATTCTCACGCGCTAAAACCCGAATGGATGTGGGTTTTGTTCTTGAATATAACTATGCAACCAATAATACGGCAGTGCGTGATATGTTAATGTTTCGACCGCAAAGAATAACTTTTTTTACTCCTCTGCCATGGAAATTTGGCTTGTCGCTTAATATATGTGAACGATATAACCTCGATTTTTCGGTGCGAAGCGATTCAACTAGCTCTGGTGATTATACCCTGATTCGTGCAATAACCGGTAGAGGAGGTGTTGCAGGTTTTCGAGTTGCTTTGGATAAAACCATTTTCAATATAATCTATCTTGGAGGTGGTTACGAAAGATATTTTGGAGGAGCATGGGAACGTTGGGATTCAGAAATTATTGAGTTAAAAGAAAAAACGGTTGATTCGCTGCTTTATCATTTTCGCGGAAATGGCGCGTGGGCTATGGCAGGCGTCAATATAGGAACTTTTCAGCTCAGAGGTTTCTACAACCATAGCTTTGATCTAAATATTGATACAGAAGTGCAAACATCGCGTGACACTTCTCTCCTTGATTCGGCAAGTTATCAACCGCCTGCTGAGTTTGGAGGAATACTTACCTATAGGGCTAGGGATTATTCCTTAGGTCTATCCTATATTCAGCAAACCGGTGGTAATGCGGGGCGGCTGGAATTTGTACCGGGCAGAATTGTTGAGTTGGGAGGCGGATATAAATTTGATAACTTCTCAATAAACGCAAAAGCCGGTTGGCATCAGTGGTATGTTAGAACTAATGATAATCAGGCGATTTCCGATATCTACCTTGGGTTTGGAACTCGTATACCCCTTAAACAATACGGCGTTGCTTTATTAAACTTAACCGGTGGGTATCGAACCGGAGGAGAGCTTTCCGAATATCATGCAGAACTTAATTTAGGCATAGAGTTCAATGAACTTTGGAAGAAACGTGAAAGGAAATGGGGTGGTTAAGGAACGCCTTGAGCAAGTTAAAGAACGTATTGCCGCCGCTTGTCAAAAAGCCAATCGCCATCCTTCGGAAGTAAAAATTGTAGCCGTTACCAAAACTCATCCTGTAGATGTAGTTCGTGAGGTCATAGAAGCTGGCATCAATGATATCGGCGAGAACCGTGTTCAGGAAGCGGAACAAAAATATAGCCAAATAATCTCCGATTATTCCAATACAGAAAAGGGAATTTCCTCCAATCCACCTAATCAAGACAATTTGCAATGGCATATGGTTGGTCATCTTCAGCGCAATAAGGTTAAAAAGGCGGTTTCAATATTTTCAATGATTCATAGCGTTGATTCGCTTCGTTTGGCAGAAGAAATTGAGAAGGAAAGCGTTATCCGTGATAGGCTGACCCCTTGTCTAATAGAGGTGAATTGTTCAGGTGAGGAATCTAAATTCGGGGTTTCTCCTAATGATTTGGCGACTCTTATGTCCAATATATTAAAAATGGAACATATTAAGTTAGTTGGTTTAATGACGATTGGGCCTTTATGCGAGGATTCAGGCAGAATACGCTCCGCGTTTAGTTTGTTGCGTGAGTTACGTGATCGCGCCGAGAACGTTTTCGGTTGCTATCTTCCACATCTTTCTATGGGAATGAGTGATGATTTTGAGATAGCTGTGGAAGAGGGAGCAACTATAATTCGGTTGGGAAGGGTGTTGTTGGGACGTCGAAATAGTGCTGAAGGCTTGACAAGCCCCTAAAAAATCAGTATATTATGTAATTATAAGCCGAGGTAGCTCAGTTGGTAGAGCACGGGTCTGAAAAATCCGGTGTCCGCAGTTCAATTCTGCGCCTCGGCATGCCGAAAGAAACAAAAAAAATAAAGAGTTATGAAAAAATGTCAAACAAATCTAGCCCTTAAGGAGGGAATAATGAAGAAAACCCTTCTTCTTACACTCCTTTTCGCAGTGGCCGCTAGCGCAGCCATTACCATTACTTTCCCTGATAATCCACCTCAAAAGGTTGGTGTTGCGGTAAAGTGTCAAATTACTGCACAGAGTTCTAATAATGTAGATCTCTTTGTAAAAACAGCTACCGGAACAGAATCATGGGTGTATCCGACTAATGTTAATAATGGCTTTAACGGCCAAATAGAGATTACGCATCCTGGAACCGGTTTTGTTCTCTATGCCAGTAAAGGTGTGGAGAATGGCACTTCAGTGTCTTTCGATGTTGCAATAGGCGATCCTAACAGATGGCAGCTTGTTGCTCCGGGACAGACCGCAGTTCCTGGCACGCAAAAAGGTAAAACAGGGACAGGCTCTGTAACGGCGGGTTCATCTGAAGCCTATACTGTGAATGAATGCGACAAGTGGTATAATGTTACTAACAGTAATCCTTCTGGTTATACTGTAACTGCTACCGATAAATTTGCCCGTATTTCAGGTAATACCGTTGAACTTCGTCGCGTTGAAGGCTCATCTGGTTCTTATAACCACAAGGTGGTAATGTCAGGCGGTTCTTACGTAAATGATACTGCCGAAGTTACTGTAAAGGTTGGTGCAGCAAGTCAACTTTTGGTTGTCTGTAGTGGTCAGACGCATGAACCTGGCGATACTTTGACTGCAACCGCCAAAGGTGGGAAAACAGGTGATCCTGTTAGCGCAGCTGTTGG
>Ga0256846_1000655_pt1 | contig 13153 bp, 11 predicted proteins | sample TevniametaG_FD_189098 | JGI IMG/M metagenome (GOLD analysis project Ga0256846, IMG submission 189098) | Tube worm associated microbial communities from hydrothermal vent at the East Pacific Rise, Pacific Ocean - Tevnia | ecosystem: Host-associated > Annelida > Integument > Unclassified ...
CTTTTTTCCAAACTGCTGACAAGGCAAAACTCTGGTTAGATGAAATTTCGATGAACTAAGAATGAAAGTGTAGAATATTATGACTTCTAAGGAAACAAGGGTGATAATGGTAAGGCAAGTGGAAGCTTTTGATGCTGAATGTGAACGCTTTATTGAAGAGAACTGTTGGAATATTGCAGGTAACGGTAAGCTAATACTAATGATTTCTAATGAACGCAAAATTGATCCAAGAGATAGTGTTCATATAATAGGCACTTATCATCGTGTAGTAGAAAACGAATGGGAAAGTGTTAGGTTTTTCAAAAATACAGGTCGCGTTGGTTTGTCTTACCTGCTGGAAGATGAGTTTTAAGAAACAATATTTAACTTGAGACCATGGTCTATTCTAGCGATTTTTATTATAAACAAGTTGTAATTTTGCCCGGAATACTTCACAGAAATAATCAGGTTCGGTAGGTGATATAACAATAGTTTGAATTCCTTTTATGACCAGTGAGTTGTCTGCATTTGTTGCGTAAGCTGTAAAAACGCCCCATTGATTGTTTTTGAATATTCCGAAATATCCAAATAGTCCTACATTGCCTACTATTCTCTGAGTGAGCCATTTGAAGTTACCATCGGTTTTTTCAATTGTTTTGAAGTTTCTTAAGGGGAACTTCTTTGCTCCCATAAATCTTCTTTTTACTATAAGTTCATTGTCTGTGATTATGTAGGCAATGGGTGAGAATCCGAAAATAAAAATGATTATTAAGGTAAAGAGAGTCGGAGCAAACCAAAGCATCCACCAAGGAGCAGTAAAACTCCATTGTTTAATTGTTGGAATAAAGGGAATAGTGAACATAAATATTGCGCATACAAGCATGGCAATGAAGTTTATTCTTACGATGAGGTCAAAAGGCATTGTTCTAAATTCCATGTTCAATCTCTCCTGTATTCTAAATAACAGATAAGCAACAATCTTTTGGTTGCTTAATGCGTTTCGGTCTACTTATTATGTATATTAAATAGATGAACATCCTATTGCTTTACAGATGGATTGTTCATTATCTCCGTCAAAGCGGTAATAAAACGCTGATTTTGAGCCTGAGTTCCAATAGATACTCGTAATGCGTTTTTCATTCCAACAGGGCGTACAATTACTCCCTTGCGTTCCAATGCTTGATGTATTGGAGCAGTTTCCTGGGGAAATAGCACGAATATGAAGTTGCCGTAGGGAGGAACATAGTCAAGCCCAATTTTTTCAAGCTCTTTTGTTAGGAATACCTTTCCTTTTTCGTTTACCGCCTTGCTTTCATCCCTGTGATTCTTATCGTCAAGCGCTTCAATGGCCGCAACTTGTGCAATGCGGTTCACAGCAAAAGGTAGTGAAACCCTTCTAAGGTTTTGAATTATTTCTGGCGTAGAGAATCCATATCCAACTCTAAGGCTGGCAAGTCCATAGATTTTAGAAAATGTCCGCAGTGTGATTATATTGTTGCCTTCGTGAATATATTGCAGTGAATTGGGGTAATCCATGCTGTCTACGTATTCGTAGTAGGCTTCATCCATGACTATCAGAATATTATTTGGAACTTGGGCAATAAAATTGTCCATTTCCCTGCTGTGAATTAGGGATCCAAGGGGATTATTCGGATTATCAACAAAAATCAATCTTGTCTTATCGGTAATTGCTTCAAGCATAGCTTGTAGGTCATGCTTATAGTTTTTTACAGGAACTACAACAGGCCTAGCTCCTGCAATATGTGCGGCTATGCGATACATAACAAAGCTAATGTCACTCATAATAACTTCCGCTTCGGGTTCCAAATAAGTAAGGGCGGTATGTAGAATAAGCTCTACCGATCCGTTGCCAACAATTACCTGATTTGTCGGAATGTTGTTGGTTGCAGAGAGCTTTTCAACAAGGTCGTGACATGAGTTGTCAGGGTAGAGATGAATTTGGTTGAGTACCTGTGATATTGCAGACACTGCCTTTGGTGAGGCTCCAATGGGGTTCTCATTAGAGGCAAGTTTAACAATTTCTCCAGATATATTATACTCTCGAATTAACTCTTCTGTAGGTTTCCCAGGTTTATAGGGACGTATGTTATTAAGAGAAGCGCGTATTTTAAGCACTTAATCCTCCTAATGGATTCTTTTAATTTTTCTTTTGTATTCAATATACGTCCAAAATAAGACCTGTCAAGCATGCAGCTGTCTTAAGTTAAATAGCTAATTTAGTAATAAAATAAAGGAAACTTACGGATTGGTTTCTTGACATCTTTAATTAAAGCAATATCCTTAAAGGATAGTAGCGGAGTGAATAAAATGGGAAGATGGATTGTATTACTGATGGCGAAATCATCTGTTTGCAAAAGCATTAGATAATCGTAGGAGGTTAATTGATGAGTCCCAACACAATAATGTTGATAGTGTGGGTTGTTGTCGCTGTAGCGTTTTTTATAGGAGAGATGGCTACGGCAGGCTTTGCCCTGATGTGGTTCGGAATTGGCGCTGTTGTAGGAGCGTTATTTGCTTTTCTTAAGCTTCCTATTTGGTCTCAATTGTTAGCGGTTACAGTCGTTTCCTTTGTTTTGTTCGCATTATCCCGTGTGTTCTTTAAAAAAATTACAAAGGGGGCTCCTCAGGAAGGAATTGCCGGAGATAGAATGATTGGTAAAACAGGGATAGTTATTGAATCAATAAATATGCTTACTTCAAAGGGTTTGGTCAGAGTTGAACATGAAGAATGGCGCGCCCAATGTATCGAGGGATACGACGATAAACCTATTGAAGTTGGAAGTAAGGTAAAAGTTGTTCGCATAGAAGGCGTTCGACTGATAGTTAAACCCAAGGAGGAATAAAATGGGTATTCTGATCACTTTGATCATAGTAGTTCTTGTTTTTATAGGTATAATTGTTCTTTCATCTCTCAGAATTGTTAAGCCATGGCAAAAGGGATTGATTGAAAGATTAGGTAAGTACGTGCGTACGGTTAATTCAGGTCTCAATATGGTTAATCCATTCTTTGAAAAGATAACTTTAGTTGACATGCGTGAGCAGGTAGTTGATGTTCCTCCGCAGGAAGTTATTACTCAGGATAACGTAGTAGTTACAGTTGATGCAGTTATCTACCATGAGGTTACAGACCCTGTGAAAATGACCTATAATGTGCGTGATTTTCGTTTGGCTGTAGTTAAGCTGGCTCAAACCAACCTTCGTAACGTTGTCGGTGACTTGACACTGGATAAATCACTTACATCTCGTGAATCAATCAATACCAAGCTTCGTGAGGTGCTTGATGAAGCTACCGATAAATGGGGAACCAGGGTTACCCGTGTTGAGCTTCAGCGCATTGAACCGCCGCGTGACGTTACCGAAGCTATGCATAAGCAAATGCGTGCAGAACGCGAAAGACGAGCCATGGTTCTTGAAGCCCATGGTGTTAAAGAAGCTACTATTAGTAAGGCCGAAGGTGACAGGCAGGCACGAATTCTTAAAGCCGAAGGCGAAAAGCAATCGGCTATATTACGTGCAGATGGTGAAGCCGAGGCTATTGAACGGGTAGCCAAGGCGGAACGTTTTAAGAAGATTGCAATAGCTGAAGGTGAAGCCGAGGCTGTTAAGGGTGTTTATGCCGCCATACATGAAGGTAAACCCACTAATGACCTTCTTGCAATTAAATATCTTGAGGCTCTTCAGTCGATAGCTCAGGGTAGAGCGAATAAGGTCTTCCTGCCTTATGAGGCAAGCAATGTGATGGCCTCTATTGCAGGTATCGCTGAGTTATTCAAAGACGATAAGGCTTTAGGCAAGAAACCTGTTAAATAAGTCGATTATCTAAGTTTAAGCTGCGACTTGTAGCATTGTTGCCTGCGGGTCGTAGCTTTTTTCTTTAATAGCGTCCTGACGGGTTTTATTCGCATTTCAAATGTTGACATTCTATAAAATCAATTATAATTAAACATAGAGTAAATATAGGAAAAATTATAGTTAAGTCGAGGAGGTATGATGAATGATAGGAAATTTAATAAGGGAATGGTAAGGGTGGCTGTGTTTTATGACGGAGGGTACTTAAATGAAGTAAGCAATTACTATAAATTTTATCACGATAGAAAATCGCGAATATCTATCCATGGAATTCATGAATTTGTGCGTCAAAAGGTTGCCAAATTTGAAGGTCTTGATGCTCAATATGTTCATATAGTTGAGGCGCATTATTTTAGAGGTCGTTTCTCAGCCGATGCCGCTGAACATGCAGGTAAACTTAAGGCGGAGCGCATGTTTGATGACGTTTTGATTAGAGCGGGTGTTGTTCAACACTATCTGCCTGTTGATGAACGTTCGTTTCGTCCTCAGGAAAAGGGCATAGACGTTTGGCTTTCTTTGGAAGCCTTCGATTTAGCTGTACATAAAAGACTTGATGTTGTAGCGCTTTTAGGTTGTGATGGCGATTATGTGCCTTTGGTTCGAAAACTGAATGGTATAGGAACCAGAGTAATTCTTCTTGCCTGGGATTTTAAGTATACAACTCCCGATGAAAATATTAGGGAAACCAGAACTTCAAGGGCCTTGCTTAACGAAGTAACTTATCCAATATTGATGAATGAAATTATTAATGAGGGTGAGGGCAGAGAAGATAAATCTGTAAATACACTGTTTATTGAGGGCTAATTAGAGTTAAGCCTTGCGAACGTTTTGTCCTTTGGAGGGAATACTTCATAACTCTGTCAGTTGTGATATTTATTGATACATCAATAGCTGTTATATCTCAATATTAAACATAGTGAAACAAACTCTTGCATAAATTTAGAATCGTACAAGAAGTTCGGAACATATATCTTGATGATATTGCGCTAATAAGGGATAAAGAATACATACTGCTGCAAGGTAAATCGACTTCATCAAAAGTTTGTTCGCTAATAGTTAATTAAAGAGTACATTTTGCTCAATACGGCTTGCTTAGCTGATTTCGACTTCAAAATACAAGAAAAGGCTTGTGGAATAATTACTCTCTTTTTTAACCTAAAGTGAGTGTATAGTTTCCGTATTTCCCTCTATTACTAAAAGCTTAATTGCTTGTAGTATTTTATCTCTTGTTTTATAGTAATCAGTTTGGGTCAGGGGTAATGGTTTTTTCTTTGGGGAGTTCTGTGGTGCTTACCTTTGGGGGATGCCCGAACATTTTTGAATACATTTCCGGGTAGCTGTCTTTTCCGCCTGTAAGCATCAAAGTTAAAGGCATGGCCATTCTGGCAAGGTTAACCATTTGATTAGAAATATCCTGAATTTCCCATTGAGAATGAGCATCTGAACGCAGGCGCGAAAAATGGTAGAATTCCCTTGCATTCATGGTTATAAGTACACGTCTACGATGGGCGTTTGTTAAAGCGTAGGGGGCAGCTTCAAGATTTTGCTTTGCAATATCGCGATACAAATTAGCGCTTTGTTCCATAATGCGGCGGAAATCATCGGCTCTTTTGATATTTACTATCGATTCAGGTAGAGTGTAGCCCAGTTCAGGGGTGTAGGCTTGAGGAGACAGGGAAGTCATGCGATGCCTTTTTAATTGGGCAAAACAAGAGGCGGAACAAGTTAGCTCAAATGTAAGTGAAACATGTTCAAATTCACGTAGCATAGAGTCGTAGAGTTCGGCGCGTTCAAAGGCTATTTTTATCAATTCAAGCTTTTGTTCATTAGGCATATTTTCAACAGTTTTCATACACGAAGCGTATGAAGCGTCGCTTACCCTATGCAGCAGGGCGGCTAGAATTCGACGGTCGGCTTCATCGGTCGCCTTAATTAATTCTACATCAGCCTGAGGTTCATGTTCAAACTCTAAACGCTTGGCATAAGTACGCAATGCAGGGTAGGTGTCGCGGTCAAAGTCATTATCTTGACAGAAAAGAAGTATGGAGGGTGCGATTGTTTTAACTTCATTGTAGAGTTTTTGTCCAAGTTGCTTTACTTCAATAAGTGGATGTGAGGCGAAGCGTCGAACCATTAGTTCCAGTTCTCTTGCATTAAGGGTCATTCCCAGCTGACTTTGTGTCGCTAAGGAGGCTATGTAGCGGGCGTCTTCCTTTGCCCTGTTCGCTAATTCTCTTTTGTTATCCGCCAGGGTTGGGTCATGGTCGGCATGGTAGGTTTTTAGTTCATCAAATAATGAATGATAGAGCGTATTCTGCATCTCAATTAGGTTCTTGAATTCGTTTTCCTTGGCAAGTTTGGCAATTTCGAAAGGCAGTATGTAATCATCCTTAAGGGTTATATAGCGTTGAGATTTCTCGGTATATGAGGCTAGGCGGAAATTTTGCAAGGCCTCCACAGCTAAACGTGAGATGCCGATAATGTCAAAGTTGAGGCAGGTGTGTTCGGCTACAGAATGGTGTCCCATCTCAAAGATAATGGTTTTGTTAGATTTCCGTGATTTCTCCACCTCTTCCCTTGATTTTTTACGCAGCTCATCAACTGGTTGTGGGTAGCGGCTTATACGGGCGTATGCAGCTGATAGGGTTTCAGGAGTAACAGGAACATTGGTGTTGCCTTGTTTTAACTCCCTTATGATGGTAGTATCCAAATTGTAGCCAGCAAGGATTATTTTCATTGTTGGATGATACCGAATTAGAACTGAAGGTCAAGGTAGGCGATTGATGTCAATATCCTCAGCTGCTCAATTGAGTTTACCATTCTCTCCAATTGTCCGTCCTCACGATATACTAAACGGTATAATAATCCCACTGTCGAGAGTTGATCAACTTTTGGATAGCTTTTGACTAATTTCTGACTATCTTTTGACTAGCTTTTTAGGGACGCATAGCATATAAACCTGACGATATCGTAGCACGAATTGCCTAAAAGAAGAGGCCGACTATATGCTAAATAAGGCTTTAACATAGCAGTCGGCCACCTTTGACATCTGGTTAAATTGCGTTTTGTATAAGTCGCTTATCGTCGTAAGACGCTTTTATTCAAGCGCTTAGCTGTGTTAAAGAGAGGCGCGTTATTCGTCGTCTACCAAAGTGGAGGTGTCACCAATGTCTTCGCCCCATTCCTTGGCGCGTAACACGCGGCGCATAATTTTACCAGAACGGGTTTTTGGCAAAGATTTCACAAATTCAATTTCCTGAGGCATAGCCAAAGGCGACAACTTTTTGCGGATAAAGTTCATTATGGAAAGTTCCAACTCGTCAGACGGCTCATTGCCCGGTTTGAGTGCCACGAATGCCTTAACTACTTCCATATTAATTTCATCAGGCTTGCCAACTGCAGCGCTTTCAGCCACAGCAGGATGTTCTAATAAAGCGGATTCAATTTCAAATGGCCCAACAAGATGTCCGCCGGTGTTAATTACATCATCATCTCTGCCTACAAACCAGTAATATCCGTCTTTGTCTATGGATGCTCTGTCGCCGCATACGTACCAGCCGTTGATGAATTTAGAATCGTAGATATCCTGTTTTTTCCAGTAGGTGCGAAACATTGAAGGCCATCCAGGTTTTAAGGCAATAAGGCCGACTTTACCGGGGTCTGTAATAGGTTCGTGGGTCTCTAAATCAAGAACTGTCGCTTTAATGCCAGGGAAAGGTTTACCCATTGAACCAGGTTTTATTTCCATATCAGGATAGTTGGTTATAACCATAGCGCCGGTTTCTGTTTGCCAGAAGGTATCGTGAAAGGCTAGGCCGTAGGCTTCCTTTGACCAGATTACTGCCTCGGCGTTTAGTGGTTCTCCTACACTGCACAGATGTCTCAGGGATGACAAATCAAACTTTTTAACGGTGTCTTTGCCCTGTTTCATTAGCATACGTATTGCTGTTGGAGCGGAGTACCATACGCTTACTTTGTGAGCGGCAATAAACTTGTACCAACGCTCCGCGGTGAAACCTGCATCCAATACACATTGGGTAACGCCAAGCGACCAGGGGCCTATAATTCCATATGATGTTCCTGTTACCCAACCCGGATCAGCTGTACACCAGTAAACGTCATCATCATTCAAATCCAGAACCCATTTAGCGGTAACGTGTTGGGCAAATATTGATGAATGTACGTGTAGCGCACCCTTAGGTTGACCTGTGGTTCCTGAAGTATAGTGAAGAACAGATGGAGTTTCCAAATCAGCGGCAAAGCTCTCAAATTGTTCAACTTTGTTCGCCTTTTCTAAATTGAACAAGACTTCATAGGACTCCATCTTTTTAGGTTCGCCTTCAACTATGACTACTTTTTCCAAAGCGGGCAGGTCGGCGGCTATTTTACGAAGTTTGAAGGCGTGTTTTTTAGTTGTTAGAACTACTTTAGTTTCAGCGTTTTCTAAGCGGGTTATAAGCGATTCAGGGCCAAAGGCTGAAAATAACGGTTGGGCAATTGCTCCTAACTTGAGAATTCCCAAAAAGGATATGTAGAGATCTGGAATTTTGTCCATGAACAAACATACCCTATCTCCGGACTTAACACCCAAGTCCTTTAGATACTGAGCATAGGTGTTTGAGAGGATACGAATATCATCAAAGGTATACTTTTTGACAACGCCGTCCATGCCTTCCCAAATCAAAGCCAGCTTGTCGGCCTTGCCTTGTTTGCAGATTCTGTCTGAGCAAAAGTAGCCGATATTCAAAAAATCGCCTTCTTTGTATCCCAAAATTTCACGTGCTTGAGACCAATCAAAGGATTTATAACGCTCCTCGTAATTTCCAATATTACTCATTTACTGCTTTCCTCCTTAATTAAATGTTCTAGTTTAACTTCATCAATCTCTTATAGTTAATTACATCTTCTCAATTCCCTAAAGTCAACTAAGTACTTTATTCCCCCTATGTTATGGATTTTGTTGCTATCTTTTATCATTGCTTACATTTTGTGACTGTCTAGTTTACAAGCAAGTGTAATTTATACCTTTTTACTCTTGCAGAAAGGTAAATCTGTCTTAGTATAGGCTTTTGTAATCTTTTCAATTGATATAAATACTTAAACCTTTGTACATTAATCAGCTGCTGGCATGTCGGTTTTTTCAGCAAGCCGTTCTTTTGCGGCTTTGAGTTCTGCATTATCCGGGAATAGTACTATCTTTGCCGTTTTGCGTGGGTTTGCCATAAGCATATCAAAGCCTTTTTCGTATTCCTCAAGCGCCGTAATGTGGGTAACTACAGGAGATATATCAAGTCGTTTACCTGACAGTAGACCTCGCATCCGATACCAGGTGTCGAAGACCTTCCTGCCATTGATACCGTGTATTTGTGCGCCTTTGAATACTATTGAATCATTATAGTCTATTGGAACTTGAGCTTCGGATGCTACTCCAAATGCCGTTATTCTACCGCCTTTGCGTAAATGAGTAAAGGCTTCACGTATTGGTGTTTCTCCGCCAACCATCTCAAGTGATATATCAACACCGTATCCTCCGGTTTGTTGCAATACGAAATCGCGGCGTTCTTCAAGAGATGTTTTCTTAATATCCAGGATATGGTCGGCACCCATCTTACGGGCAATATCAAGGTTGTAATCTGAAAATCCTACAACAATAATTTTGGCAACGCCGCAAGCTCTTGCAACACCTGTTGCAAATAGAGCTGTTGGTCCATCGCCAACTATCACCATCGTTTTCCCTGCAACATCGGCGTTCTCGCCCAAAACAGCATATACACCGTTGCCTAAAGGTTCTTGAACACTTGCGAACTCTGGCGGGATAGAACGGTCGTTCACCCAGCAAACTCGTTCGGGTAGCATTACATACTCGGCGAATACTCCGTCGCGATCTACACCTAAAATCTCCATATTTTTGCCAATATGTCGTTGCCCCAATAGCGATTGCAAATCGCCAGGGTTAAAGATATGGGTTTCAGACGAGATATAGTCGCCTTTTTTGATATTTTGAACGTGTGAACCTATTTCGACTACTTCGCCAGCCACCTCGTGGCCTAATATCTGGGGTAGGTTGACGGAACCTATTCTCCGGTCAGCCCAGGCATTCCATTCATATATATGTACGTCGGTTCCACAGATAGATGCAGCCTGAACCCTTACCAGTACCTCATCGGCACCCAGTGTTGGGATGTCCACATCCTGTAATTCTGCACCGCCTCTTACCGGTTTAACCTTGACAACGGCTTTCATCTTTGGCATATTATCTCCATTAATTCAAAAGTGTATTTAGGATTATCTTACCGAAACAGAAGATAGATGTCAAGCCATTTACTATCCAATACTCTTAAAACAGTATTATTTTCTTAATTGTGTAATGAAATTGAATAAACTGGTCAAAAGTTAATTATTGACATCCATTGTTAAGTTATAATGGCCTTTAAGCTTAGTGTTATCTGGTAATTATGGGAGATTTCCGGAACACATCCATATTACAAGTCGTTCCACACAGATTTTTCGGCTAAGCTTTGGAATAATTTAATATATCGGAGCCAGAGAGCGTAATTCAAAAGTTTGCGTTATTGAGTCCGTTTTGGATTGTGATGCGGTTTCGGTCATTGAATAAACAGAACTTTTTGAGTGAATGTGGTATGGTTTGCATTAATTCTTACAAAATAAATCCCTTCAGCTAAAGTAGCGCCAGTATCATCGAGGCCGTTCCATGAAACAAAATGTTGACCTTTTGATTGAACTTTGTCCAATAAATTACGAACGCATCTGCCGCTTGCATCCCAGATGGTTAGACGGATTTTATGTCTTGACGGCAGGTTATAGGAGATTAAGCTTGACGGGGTAAACAGGTTTGGGATGTTGATGGAAATATTGTTTGTTTCCGTAATTAATGCGTCATTTATAAATACCTTTTTAGGTCTACGTGGAGCTTTAATATTCACAATGGCTTCGTACAAAGTATCAAGTCCTTTGGGCAGACTATCGGGTAAAACATACCAGCAGGAGGAAAGAGGCTTAGGTTGATATGCTCCCCACCCGAAATTTAAATGCCATTCGTTGGTAGTTTGGGTTTTACGAAGCCCATCACAAACCAAAGTATGTCCTCCTTTGCTTCCAACAATTACTATTATTGCAGGCATGGAGTCTTTCATATTTTGTTCCAGCACTTGGTAAAAATTGCCGCTGTCGCCCGTGCGGAAGTCTGCTGTGGTGAAATAGAAGTGCTTTTTGAGTGCATCAGCGCAGACGCTATTTGTAAAAACCCCCGAACCCTTGCTGCTATATACGGTTTTGGTAGAAACACCGCAGGCGTAGACCAAATTGGCGCAGACTTCGTCAGACGGATTGCCTTGATTATAATTAATCCATGGAATAGACGCAGCCGGAGCATCTATTGGGATTGTTCTTCCAAGGTATTTACTTACGTAACTGTCGCTTTTTTCAAAAATTACTGAATCAGGATACTGCCAGAAATTAATTATTTGCCCCATAGCAATGGAGGGACATCCGGCCAGACAGCGTTGGTTAGTTACAGGATCCATTGGACATTTATTATTATACGGAGAGGACTGAGTCCATATCGATTCCACCCATCCGCCATATTTAGTTTGGCCTGTAGGAGGCCAAGAATTGCCTGCGTCAAGGAAGGGTGTCTCGTCCGTAATTAAAAGTTGCCAATAGTGGCGGTAAGCCTTAAGTTTTTCTTCAGGCATTTTATCTATGAAGCTCAGTCGCAGGGTTAGGTCTTCTTGTATCATATTGTAGAGTATGTCATTTTCGTCAAAAGAAAAGTTTTCATACTCTGAGTAAGCAATAATCGGAGATACATTGTCATCTGCTGCGACTACTAGAAATCCGCAAGGCGAAAGTTCAAATACCCATGCCAAGATTTCATCTTTGTTAAATCCTGGAATAGTTTGATAATTGGTAATATTCAGAATACAATTAGACGTTTCTATAGTAGCTAACCTGTTGTTCATTAATTGAACTTGAGTGCTTGCAGCTTCTTTGATTTTATTAAATTCCAGCGATTTAGTTATTGCTTCTGTTGCGATAACTAAAACGAGCAATACGATACTTAATACACTATTTTTCACAAAGCCTCCTCTGAAAGTTTTATTTAATCTAACTATTAATCTCAGCTTGTCAATATCTTTACATTAAGAGGAATGGCAATAAAATTATCAATGGCTATGTATAATGTGCGCCGTAGGATAGGGGTTGAGTTTCTGCCATGGGGATTAGCTGAGGCGCGAATGATTGAAACCTTGCTTGCGCTTCAATCAGGGGAGAGAGTGCTGGAAGTTGGTTCGTCTTCCGGTTACAGGATAGAGCGTTTTTTGAAGAAAGGGATTAAGGCATGGGGGATAGATGCTGATAGTCAGGCTGTTCAGGAAGGAATGAAGCGTCAGTCAACAGTAACGCTTATTAAGGCTGATGCGGAGGATTTGCCATTTGAAGATGGTTTTTTTGATAAAATTCTTTCGGTTCATCTTTTGGAACATCTTGTGAATCCGGTTTCTGCTGTGGAAGAGATGGCGCGTGTATTAAAGCCTTGCGGTTACGGAGTGATTGTTGTACCTTGTGAACGTATACGCGGTGATACCGCTTTTGCAGGATGGATAAAGTTCAAGAACATCCACCTGCATAAATTTAAGCCTTCCTCAATCTCAAAACTTTTATCAAGACAGTTTGAAATTGTGGAAGCATTTTTTCATACTATGATTCCTGGCCAATTTAAGCCAATGCCTTTGGACAGAACACCCCTACTTTACTATTTTTCTCTGGCAATGATTCTGAAAGTAAAAAAGCTGGGTTGATATCTATAATTTACCTAGCAGACATCGGGTTTGCAAAAGTTTCAATATAATGAAGTAAGCTGATATTTACGCTGAGAACTTATTATTGGGCCTCAACCTTATTTCAATTTTCTCAGGATAGTAGTAGTGTCAGAATCTTATCTTTGGCGGATAAATCAGGATAAAGCCAAGTTGGTTTCAAGGCTTCCAAATCCTCTGCTGGTGTCCAACCTGAATGCAGGGCAAGAACCTTTATTCCATATTCGTGGGCGGCCTTGATATCATTAGGAGAGTCTCCGATGAGTATTAGGTTTTCCTTGGGAATTTTTTGATAGGCCTCAGCTTCTCCGCGTTTATGAGAAAGTCGACATATTTCAGTACGGTTGTCTGATTCGTCGCCGAATGCGCCAAAGCGAAAATATTCGGTTAATCCCGCGTGTTCCAGTTTTATCAATGCGCCCATTTGACAATTGCCTGTAACTAAGCCAAGTATTACATCCTCT
>Ga0256846_1000656_pt1 | contig 13140 bp, 10 predicted proteins | sample TevniametaG_FD_189098 | JGI IMG/M metagenome (GOLD analysis project Ga0256846, IMG submission 189098) | Tube worm associated microbial communities from hydrothermal vent at the East Pacific Rise, Pacific Ocean - Tevnia | ecosystem: Host-associated > Annelida > Integument > Unclassified ...
GTTGGTAACTCGTAAAACATAACAAGCTGATTGTCAAACCTTAATAGATTAGGGATAGAATAATAATGTTTAAAAAAATAAAAATAAAAAAATTTGGTAAACCCATAGAATTCAGTTGCGGGCTTTAAATGCACTAACTTTCGGTCTTTCACTACACTTTGTTCAAAGTGTACAAACTTTGGATTAAACTACAAAACCGCTATTGACGGTTATATATTGTTGTGCATAGTTTATTTTAAATTATTATCAAGAGTATGCTCCTTGGTTATTATTTCCATAATTTTTTCATCAGGTTTGTTAATATAAATTTGAAAAATTCCCCACATTTCTTTTACAGTTCCAAAACTTTCATTACATTCTTTTTTTCCAACGTAATATCCTAATGCATATGGTTTAAAGTGAATGAAGGAAATGTTTTTTGATATAAATTCTATTTCATTTTCTAAATTAGGATAGCGTAGGCCTTTATAACAGCCTCCTTTTTCTTGTTGCATATTTCTATAAATTGGAACAGTAATCGTTCCATATTCTATTGCTGAATCCGACTTTTTTTTATACAAAAAAATATTAGAATTAACTATTACTCCAAAGAAATAATAATCATAATAATTAGAAGCTGGATAACAATAGCTTCCACATCCCTCAATATTTTTATAAAATTCAAGCGTTATAAAATAATCCTTTAAAAAATATGGACATGATGCAGATACAATGTTTGGGTTAGAAGAAATAGGAAATAATGATGAAAAGAGTTTTGGGTTCTTAAAAAGCTCTACTCTCCTTAGGTAAACCTTTTTAAGAGTTTGTTTTTCTTTAATTTCAAATGCAGACCAATCTCCATCTAAACTCGGTTTTAAATAAATTCGATATTCGGGTTTAAACCAATTATTAACTGTATAAACAAGTTTTGAAATTCTATAATTCCCTTTTCTAAATGGTATATTATTAATAACCGTTGGTTTGTCTGTATTCAGCTTTGGATGAAATATTCTCATTGTGTCTATTTTCTGCGAAATAATTTCAACATAACCCAATACATATCCTCCAGCTGGTGATCTGCCTGCTGACACAATATATTCATCATTTTTGTTCACTTTTATTTCTGTATACTTGCCTTGATATACTTGATAAACTTTATAGTTATTATCAGGTTCTCTCAATTTAAGTATAAGATTTGAACCATAGCTACCTGGCTGACTGAACAATAACATACTTTGAAATAGAAAGAATAATAATGTAAATGAAATTTTAATCATTTTTATACTTATTTATACTCGTTAACTGAAATATTCAACCATATTTTTTATTAGAGTAATTATGCCTAACGACCTGCTAAACGCAGTTCTAGTTTGCGAACGAAGATACAATAAATTTGTATAAGCATATTTATTCCACAGACAAAGCATTCGTTATGTTTATAATTCCGTAACGAAATTAATGATTTTTAGCAAATAATCCAAGAAATGTTAAAAATTAGTAGAAAGGAAAAAGTTTATAAAGTTGAAAGTTCGTAAAGTTGAAAGTTCGTAAAGTTGAAAGTTCGTAAAGTTGAAAGTTCGTAAAGATGAAAGTTCGTAAAGATGAAAGTTCGTAAACTTATAACTTTTTTATTCTGTGCTAAACCCTTCTGTCATGAATAATAACAATTTCACTTTGCTCAAGGGCATTGTCAACCAAGGCAGGAACATTGATACGCGAGCATTCTTGTCTGACATAGTTTAGGTTGGCTTTTGTTTCGGGTGATTTCGGGGTGAATAGTGCGCAAGTATCGTCGTGTGGCAGGATAGAAATCTGGAATGTGCCGATATCCTCTGCTTTTTGAATAATATATTTCTTATCCAATGCCACCAACGGGCGAATAACCGGCATGTTTGTGGCGTCTTCTGTGGCGCTCATATTTTCAAGTGTTTGTGAAGCCACCTGACCCAATGAATCTCCGGTGATCAGCGCCTTGGCATTTTCTGTTTCGGCAATTTTCTCTCCGATTTTCAACATAATACGCCTGAGTAAGATCAAGCGAAGCTTGGCATCGGTGTTTTTGGCAATTGCCTCTTGAATTTCCAAGATAGGAATCAAATAGAGTTTGATTTCTCCCTGAAAATCGGTTAGTTTTTGGGTCAATTGTTTCACCTTATCAATTGATTTCGGAGATGTTTTTGGCACAGAATGAAAATGCGCTGCGGTGATGTGCAAACCGCGGTTCATTGCCATGAAAGTGGATACGGGCGAATCTATTCCGCCGGAAAGCATGGCAATTGCCTTGCCTGATGTGCCAACAGGCAGTCCGCCGATTCCCGAAATGATTTTGCTGTAGATTACAGTCTGACTCCCGCGAACTTTAATATGAAGAGTGAATTCCGGTTTTGTCAAATTCACGCCTTTGCCGAATCGGAGATTGATGGCACTGCCAACTTTTCTGCCGATATCCATAGAAGAAAACGGAACACTTTTATTGATTCTTTTGCCTCTGACCGCAAAATTTGAAAATTCGTTTTTATGTTTATCAACATGCTCAAGTGATTTTTCAATAATCTCATCCATAGAAATTCCGCAAGTGTCGGCAACATAAAAACCGGTGATTCCGGGTGTCTTTGACAAAACATATAGAATTTTTGGGAGAATATCCTCGGGAATATTCTCGTCAAGCTCAATAAAATAGGAGCCGCCGCGAGCATTAGTGTATGTCAAATATGGCTTATAAGCCTTGAGTTTACGCTTGATATTGCGAAGCAATTGTTTGACGAATATCTTTTGATTTTTTCCCTTGAGATAGATTTCTTCAAAATTGATAATAATAATTTTAGGCAGCATTCAGAACTTTGGTTTGTGAGATTAATAACACATTTCCAAAAGGATATGTGTTTTGATTTTTGTTGTCTGCTCGCCTCTCTTTTCATAAATTCAATCTGCCAATGCAAGCCATACAAAACTATGTAAAAAAACTCGCATCGGCAATTGAATTTTATTCGAGATAATTATTTTTTCATCAGCTTGTATGCCTGCTTATGATTTTTTGTGCTTAATTCGCACAAATAGAAACCTTTAGGCAATCGTGTTCCACTTGCATTATCACCATGCCACTTCACTTGATGTGTTCCTGCATCCAAGCTTTTGTTGAGCAAAGTTCTGATTTTTCTTCCCATGATATCATAGATTTCAATCTTTACTGTTTCTTTTTTGTCCAAAGAAAAGCTTATTGTAGTTTCTTCGGAGAAAGGATTCGGATAGCTTTTTATCCTGAAATTGTCGATAGAAAAACTACGAATACCGGCTGAGCTTGGCGTGATATGTGCATAATATACATCTTCTCCTCCGTTCAATGTGTTTGCCCAAGCAAGATGTGCGCCGTTGTTATCAGAAATCATATCAAAATAGTCTCCCATTTTTTGTTGATTCGGATAGCCGATATGAGGATTAAAAGAAGCAGAAAGTTTTTCGTTTGCAGACCAAGTTTGTCCTTGGTCGGTGGAGTAGGAATAATATAGCGCAGATTTGTGCGGAGTGCTCGAGGGCGCATCACGTGTGTCAAGCCAGACGGCATCAATTCTGCCGTTTGGCGCAACAGACATGGTTCCAAACCATTGATAATTGCTCGTTCCGGTATCGTTGTTGATGCGTATGGGCGCATCAAAAGTTTGTCCGCCATTTGTGCTTCTGGCAAACATGACATCTCCCGGATCAGAATTTGAATTGCGTTTGACAGATGCAAGCACATAAACATTTCCATGACCTGTTCCGTTGGATTTGTCAACAGCAATCCATGCTTGTCCCAATAATCCTGCGGGATTGATAGGAGACCAACCGTCTAAATTTCCTCCAAGATCTACAGTCACCGGACTGCTCCATGAAATATTGCTGCCGGCATTCTGAGCATTAGAAGATTTTCTTACGGCAATTGAGTTGGTTGAAATTCCTACGGCATATAAATTTCCATCGGGACCAACAGCAATTGTCCCCCATGACAGCCTGTGTCCGGACGAACAATTTTCATAACTGTCTCCTCCGTTTGTAGAACGAGTAAAAGCACCTGTACAGGCAGAGATACCCGGAGACCAAGAAGCATAAATGTTATCTTTTCCAGCTCCGTTTGTTCTGTCAATTTCCATCCACTGTTTGTCACCTCCTTGTGCAAAAATGCCACTATCCCATGCAGTGCCGTTATCTGAAATTCGAAAAACCGTGCATTGAAAATTGCTGTTGTTCACAACCTTCAAGCTGTTATAATAGAAATTACCATCGGCATCAAAACTAAGAACAGGATCGGAGCGAAAAACACCGGGTTCTATTACGCCGGGATTTGTCCACGTCTGTCCGCCATTTGTTGAATAGGCATATCCTGCTTGTCTGAAGTTATTATTGATACTGTTAAACTGTCTCCAACCAATTACAATCCTGTTCGGGTCGGTTGGATCTACTGCAATTGATGTCTCGTTTCCGGCATCTCCCACAATATTGTTCCCATTGGAATCAATATTCACTTGTGTGGTAAAAAAATTACTACTTTTGTATGTATATGCCGGTGTTCTGTCCATACGCTCAAGCGATACCGGAACATATTTGTCATCGGGAACTTCATTATGCATTAATTTCAATTTTTTGTTTTGAGAAAATGAAATTATCGGCGCAATAAAGAATATTAATAATAAGAAATAAGCAGTTCTACTGAAATCGGGGTCATTTTTGATTTTCATATCTATTCATTTTTGAGTTATTATGCTTCAGGTTAAAAAGCAAGAATTACGCCAAAGCCAAATGATAAAAGTTAAATTAATATTTAAAGAATGTTAATTTTCTTGAAGGTGCTTTTAATTGCTTTTTTTTGTTTTTTTCTTCATCACAAACATATCAAAAAGCCAAGTGATGGTGAAAGTGGGTATGAAATCGGTTCCGGGAATTGCCTCTTCGATAAAAGAAATGATTCCACTTGTTTTTCCTAGTGCCCCCGGATACATTTTGCTTAGCAACCAATAGGATAGAGGTGCCCAAATGATGTCAGAGAATTCTCCAACACCGGGAATGCCGAAAGACAACAAACCTATGGCATCAAAAAGAATGCTGAAAATTAATCTTCTGAAAGCATATTTATTCATCTTTGAGATATTTTTTGAACTGAGATTTGAATTTTTCAACTTTAGGGATAATCACAAATTGACAATATGGATTGTTCGGGTTGTTTTTGAAATAGTTGTGATGATAGTCTTCTGCTTCATAAAATTTTGTAGCCGGAAGAATTTCCGTTACGATAAATCGGTCAAATATATCTTGTTCATTGAGATATTTGATATAAGCTTCCGCCAATTTTTTTTGTTCATCACTCATATAGAATATGCCGGAGCGATATTGAGGACCAAAATCATTTCCTTGGCGATTCAATGTAGTAGGATTATGAGTGGCAAAAAATATGCGTAATAAATCTTCATAACTGACAATATTCGGATTATACATAATTCTGATAGCCTCTGCGTGTCCGGTGTCGCCTGTTTTTACTTGTTCATAAGTAGGTTTTTTAGTTTCCCCTCCAATATATCCGGGAGCAACAGATAAAATACCTTTTATATTCTTGTAGACGGCTTCCATGCACCAAAAGCATCCGCCCGCGAAGATTGCTGTTTTTGAATTCATACAGAGGGTTTAATAATTTCACAGGCTAAAATATATATTATTTTTCTTTTTTCTACAAAAAAATGCTTACTTATGTTTTTTTTCTTTGGGTTGATGTCAAAATGGTTAACCAAAAGTCCAAAAGAAACGAAATTATTCAAACTTGGAAGATTTTCAAAACCTTTCGGATTTTTTTTAGTTTTATCAATAAAAATAAATGAGATTACATTTTTTCGGAAACAATAGTTTTCTTATTTTTAGATTTCCAAAATTGTTTGCTGATGAAAATTGACCATCGATTGAGAGCATTGCAACAAAAACTTAAGGGAGGGCTGTTTTTTGACGACTTGCATCGTCATATCTATGCAACCGATGCCTCGGTTTATAGAATACTTCCCGAGGCAGTTGTCTATCCGAAAGATGATGATGATATAAAGGCATTGATTGAATATGCCGAAAAATATAAAACCACTTTGATTCCGAGAGCTGCCGGCACATCTCTGTCCGGACAGGTGGTGGGAAAGGGAATTGTGGTTGATGTTTCAAAGCATTTTACAAAAGTGCTTGAATTCAATGAAAAAGAACAATGGGTGCGTGTGCAACCCGGTGTGATTCGTGACGATTTAAACCGATTTTTAGCACCATATGGCTTATGGTTCAGTCCAAATACATCCACAACAAGCCGATGCATGATGGGAGGAATGGTTGGCAATAATTCCAGTGGATCTACATCGATAAAATATGGCGTAACAAGAGATAAGGTGTTGGAAATCAAAGGGTTTTTAAGCGATGGAAGCATAGTATCCTTTAATGAGTTGTCAAAAACAAAGTTTGATGAAAAATTGATGTTTGATAATCTGGAAGGGAAAATTTACAGGCACCTCAGAGATACCTATCTGAACAAGGAAATACAGCAAGAAATCATTGACAATTTCCCAAATCCCGAGATTCATAGAAGAAACAGCGGCTATGCGTTAGATACCTTGGTTGATAATGAAATTTTTTCATCTTCAAAAAATAAATTCAATTTGAGCAAAGTGATTGCCGGTTCTGAAGGAACTTTGATGTTTATGACAGAAATCAAATTGAAATTAGACAAGTTGCAGCCTCCTGAAAGGCTGATGGTAGCAGCACATTTCAAGACGATTGATGAAAGCATGAAAGCTGTTGTCCCTGCCATGCAGCACAATTTATATCAATGTGAATTGATGGATAAAATTATTCTGGATGTTACAAAAAAGAGCCCGAAATACAGCCCGTATAGAGATTTTTTGGTTGGCAATCCCAAAGCAATTTTGATGTTGGAACTTCGAGGAAAAGATAAAAACAATCTAGAGAAGCAGGCAAAAGCTTTGATTGTGCATTTGAAAAATAAAAATTTAGGCTATGCGTTTCCATTGCTCCCGGGAGAAGAAGCTGCCAAGGCGGAGGAATTACGTAAAGCAGGGCTGGGATTGTTGGGAAATCTTTCCGGAGACGATAAGGCGGTTGCCGGCATTGAAGATACAGCGGTCAGAATTCAAGATTTGCCAACTTATATTCAAGATTTCTCCAAGCTGATGATTGAGAAAGACAAAGAACCGGTTTACTATGCACATGCCGGTGCGGGAGAAATTCATCTTCGCCCGATTTTGAATCTTAAAAAATCAGAAGACGTCAAAATTTATAGAGAACTGGTTGGAGGTGTGGCAAAATTGGTAAAAAAATATGGAGGTTCATTGAGTGGAGAACATGGTGACGGCATTGTTCGGGCAGAATTTATTCCTGTTGTTGTGGGCGAAAATAACTATACATTGATGAAGCAGTTTAAAACGGTTTTTGACCCGAAAAATGTTTTTAATGCACACAAAATTGTAGATCCGTTTCCAATGGACGAGAATTTGCGTTATAAGCCTGATAGAATTGAACCTGAAATTCCAACATTGTTTGATTTTTCTGCAGATGGCGGGATACTACGTGCTGTTGAAAAATGTAACGGATCCGGAGATTGTCGCAAACCACCCGAAGCAGGAGGCGTGATGTGCCCGAGTTATCAGGCTACTTTGGATGAAAAAAATACAACCCGAGCCAGAGCCAATGCGCTACGAGAATTTTTGACCGATTCGGACAAAATCAATAAGTTTGATTATGAAGAACTCTATGAAACTCTGAGTTTGTGTCTGTCTTGCAAAGCTTGTAAATCCGAATGTCCTTCCACACTGGATATGGCAATGCTTAAAACAGAATTTCTTTATTGGTATCAGAAAGCAAACGGATTTAGTTTGCGTAATAAAATGTTTGCCTATAGTGGAAAAATAAATGCTTTATTTAGTAAGATTCCAAAATTGTATAACTTTTTTGTCACACAAAAACTCTTCTCCGGCTTGTTGAAAAAGACGATGGGTATTGCTCGAGAAAGAACTTTGCCCAAACTGGAGAGAGAATCTTTACATAAATGGATAAAGAAAAATCCGAATCTTTTAAAACCTAAGAGATTGCTGAAAGGAGGTGTCTATCTCTTTGTGGACGAATTCACCGACTATATGGATGCACAACCCGGAAAAGATGTGATTGACGTATTGACCGGTTTGGGCTATGAAGTGCTGATTGTCAATCATGCTGAAAGCGGCCGTGCTTATATCTCCAAAGGATTTTTGGAACAAGCCGGAGATTTGGCATACAGAAATATTCATGTATTCAAAGACCTGATTGATGAAAAAACTCCTTTGGTGGGCGTGGAACCTTCGGCAATATTGACTTTTAGAGATGAATATTTGAAGTTGGTTCAAAACAATGAAAAATATCCGGATGTAGAAACTTCTGCACAAAAAATTGCTCAAAACACTTTTTTGTTTGAAGAATTTATCAAAAGAGAGTTTGATGCAGGCAGAATAAGCACAGATGATTTTTCTGCCAAGGAAAAACATATCAAATTGCATGTGCACTGTCACCAGAAAGCTTTGAGCAACCAAGAAGACAGTGCCTTTGTATTGAACATCCCGAAGAATTATCACGTAGAATTGATAGATGCGGGTTGTTGTGGTATGGCAGGAAGTTTCGGTTATGAAAAAGAACATTATGACTTGAGCATGAAAGTAGGAGAACTCCGCTTATTTCCAAACCTGAGAACAACAGAAGAAAATGTAGAAATCGTCGCCTCGGGAACCAGTTGTAGGCATCAAATTGAAGATGGAATACACCGACATAGTGAACATCCGGCAAGCTTGCTTAAAGAAGCAGTGTTTTTTAAAATGTTTTAATTTTGTCAATGAGATTTTGATTGTCTTTGTTTTATAATCGATAGTTGCTATGAGTTCAAAGTAAAAAGTTTAAAGTAAAAAGGTAAAAGATAAAAGTGAGCAAAGCAATCCAAAACGAATTGAAAAATAAACTAATTATGAGAATTATTTTTACTATTTTAGTACTATTGTCAAACTTGACTTTTTCGCAATCAAAAAAAGACAGCCTTCTAAAAAAAGACATTTTTCCTATTGTTGAAGAATTGGAATTTATGTATGGTTATGATCAAACATTAAGGGAATATTTGACATACAAAACTTTTAACAAACAAGAAACAGATAGTATTGAAAATTTACCCGATAGTTTGAGAATTCAAGTAATATCAAAAAGAAAATTCACATCCGATAGTCTTACTAAAAATATTATAAAAAAATATATTATACCAAAAGATATTGAACATACTGAAAAACTAATAGCTATAACAAAAAAATATGGTTTTCCTTCTTTAAAAAGAATAAAGAAATATTACAAAAAAGATTTTATTAATCCTGAATTTAATCCTGTAATAATTTTCATTCATTCACCAAAAAAATACTGGGTTGAATTAAAAGATATACTAAAAACGGAATTTAAAAATAAACGAATTAATAGGTGTATCTATGGATATTTACTTTGGCATATTAATGGGAGAAATAATTTAAAATATATGCTTGACAATGGGTATGAAATGAAAAAGAATAAAAGTGGAATGACAGTGATAAAAGCGGTTAATTGTGATTAATAATGGTGCTGCCACTCTGCATAAACAATTGGACTGATTGTTAATATTGAAACTTGAGATTATTTATTATCTTTGGAATACAAAACCCCGGATACGGTGTATCAAAATAATGAAAAAATGAGTATTAATCTGTAGCCGTATTTTAGGACGTGACAATCATTTTTATAGAAGATTAATCTATAAAACGTCTATGACTAATAAATTGACTAACAGAAAAATATAAACATATGAAAAAAGTAATTCTAATCACATTTGTGATTTTTTCTTTAAAGTCTTTCTCTCAAACAGGAACAAAAAATTTTATTGATCAAAACTTTATAGAGGTGACAGGAAAGGCAGAAACGGAAATAGTCCCTAATGAAATCTATCTGAAAATTAGGATTGATGAAAAAGATTTTAAAAGAAAAAAAGATCTTGATGAGATAGAGAAATCAATGATTGAAAAACTTGCGGGAATTGGAATAGATGTTTCGAAAAATCTTGTAATCAGGGATATGATAAGCAATTTTAGAAGCTATTGGATAAAAAGATCAAGAGTTAATTCAATAAAAGAATATCAACTGAAAGTAAGTGAAGCAAAAATGGTCGGAAAAGTTTTTCAAGTTCTTGAACCATTGGAAATTTCAAATATTTCGGTTGAAAAAGTTAAACATTCCGATATCCGAAAGTTTGTGTCAGAAGTCAAGATAAAAGCGATTAGAGCGGCAAAAGAGAAAGCGCAATCACTGACAAAAGCAATAGGTCAGAACATAGGAAAAGCAATCTATATTCAAGAATTAGGCAATCCGGTTTACGGCACAAATTATAAACGCCGTCAGGAAATGTCAAATGTTGTTGCCAGAGGATATTCCATCAAACTAAAACAAAACTATGAACTAGAGTTTGAAAAAATCAAACTGGAATATTCAATATTAGTGAGATTTGAAATCACGGAATAAATTGAGAAGTGGAAGAAAGTTATTGGTCATTATAAAAAAAGCAACTCAAAACGAGTTGCTTTTTTTGTGGAGTCGGAGGGAATCGAACCCTCGTCCAAACAAGCCAATGCTATGCTTTCTACATGCTTAGTTTGCAGTTAATTTTCGACCTTGAACTAGTCCGCAAACAGACCGAACAAAGCTTAACTATGTTTTAGATTTCAGAACAAAACCATAGTAATTTTGTTCCTAGACTTATTTTTACGAAGCCCTTAAACCGAACGCCATAAGTCAGGGCTTTCGAAGGACTTCCTGCCTTCTGACCTTGTCAGAACGTGGCGCAATCCGTACTATAATTCAGGATTATGCAGCAAGAGCGAATTCATTTTCGCCGTCTAAAAGTTTGAAACATGAGATTTACGAGCTGTATATCAGCGCTCGACATGCTTACATATCAATGAACCTTGCTGTCAAATCCAGTCGACCCCTGAATTGATGACTGCAAATTTATAATAATTTTTGTTTTAAACTACATCAATATACTATCAAATTTTATGCCGTTTTAGTGATCTTTCATTTCTATTTGTAAAAATGCTAAATAGAACATCAAAGAGTAAAGCCTTCAAGAGCTACAATATACAAGTAAAGCTTTAGGAGCTATATTTTATTTTTTTTGGATTTTAATTCTAAATATTTTACCTTGGCGCTAAATGTCAATTATTAAAAATAAAACAAAAAATTAACCCCAAAAGACAATCTAGGAGCCTATGAAGATAGCATTGATAAAAGAAAGAAAAAATCCACCTGATAGGAGAGTGGTCTTGACACCGCACCAAGCCAAAGAATTAGTGGATAAATGTAAGGAATTGGAAATTATTGTTGAACGTTCAGAAGGCAGAGATTTTTCAGACAAGGAATATGAAAATCAAGGTTTACAACTGGTTGATGATGTCTCGGATGCAGATGTTTTACTCGGTGTGAAAGAAGTGCCGATTAATGCTTTGATTCCGAATAAAAAATATTTTTTCTTTTCACATACCATCAAAAAACAGCCCTACAACAGAAAACTGCTACAAGCCATTTTAGACAAGCATATTGTGTTGTATGACCATGAAACCATCATAGATGAAAAAGGTATTCGTCTGGTGGCATTCGGATATTATGCGGGCGTTGTAGGAGCCTATAATACCATCAGAACTTATGGACTGAAATCGGGCTTATTTGAAATCCCTAAAGCAATAGATTTGAAGGATAAGCAACATTTAATAGAAAAACTTAAAGAAATCAAATCAAAATTACCCGCCATAAAAATTGTGCTGACAGGAAAGGGCAGAGTTGGCAATGGCGCCAAAGAAATTCTGGACACAATCCCGATTAGAGAAGTTAGTACAGATGAATTTCTTCACCAAACTTTCGAAGAACCGGTTTATGTTCAAATCGACGCAGATGAGTATAACAAGCGTAAAGACGGAAAAGATTTCGAATTTCAAGATTTTTTCACTCATCCTGAATACTACGAGGGAAATTTTGAACGATTTACAAAAGTTGCGGATGTCTATATTGCCGGACATTTCTATGGCAGGGGAGCGCCTTATATTTTTACAAAAGAACAGGTGCAATCTTCTGATAATGCAATAAAAGTAGTAGGAGATATTAGTTGTGATATCGCAGGTCCTGTGGTGACAACCATCAAAGCTTCAAGCATTGCCAATCCGGTTTACGGATATGATCCGGCAACGGGAAAGGAGACTGATTTTCATAATGAGCATGCCATTGCTTGCATGACAGTTGACAATTTGCCCAATGAAATTGCTCGTGATGCGTCTGAAGGTTTTGGAAGCATGTTTGTCAAATACATCATTCCGGCGTTTGGCAATGGTGATAAAGATGGCATTTTGGCAAGAGCCGCCATGACAACCGGAGATGGAAAACTAACAGAAAGATTCTCATATCTGCAAGATTATGTAGATGGAAAAGAATAGAATACAATTGCTCAAAGATTATTTTTATTTTCTCTTGCAATCCACTAATGCGCACGGGCTGCACTCTCCGTTTATATACAGTCTGGTCACAAAGTGTTTCTATGATAAAAAAATATATGCCGATTATCAAATCTTAAAGCAATATCAAGCTGAGTTAGCAAAGGATAGACGTGAGATTTTGGTGAATGATTTGGGTGCAGGCTCTAAAAAATTTCGTTCTGAAAAAAGAAAAATAAACAAAATATCCAAAATCGCCGGAAGCGACTCCGCAGAAATGAAGCTTTTGTATAGGTTGGTCAAATATTTTAAGCCGAAACAGATTTTGGAATTGGGCACTTCTTTGGGAAAAGCAACGATGAGCATGGCATTGGCAAATCCTGAAACAAAAATAGATACAGTAGAGGGAAGTGAAAGCATTTTGAATATCTCCAAGTCTTATTTCAACCGATTTAAGCTTGAAAATATCAACTTGATTTTGAGTGATTTTGATACATATTTAGATGAAATCAGTCAATTGAATCAGCAGTTCGATTTTGTTTTTATGGATGGAAATCATCGTTATGAACCCAGTATGCGCTATTTTGAAAAAATATTACGTCATGTGCATAACGATACGGTTCTGATTCTCGATGATATCTAT
>Ga0256846_1000658_pt1 | contig 13126 bp, 8 predicted proteins | sample TevniametaG_FD_189098 | JGI IMG/M metagenome (GOLD analysis project Ga0256846, IMG submission 189098) | Tube worm associated microbial communities from hydrothermal vent at the East Pacific Rise, Pacific Ocean - Tevnia | ecosystem: Host-associated > Annelida > Integument > Unclassified ...
CTTGTATCAACAATATCCAACCTTTCTGTGACCAAAACCAATATCCAGGCATCTGAATCTGCCATCAGGGATGTTGATTTTGCTGAAGAAGCATCAACCTTCTCCAAACTGCAGCTGCTGGCCCAGACAGGATCATATGCACTGGCCCAGTCCAATGCAGCCTCACAGAATGTCCTGACACTGCTTCAATAGCAGTTAAACCGGATCTTTAAACCAAAAGCCCTGGATTTTTCCAGGGCTTTTTTTATATGGGAAAATATTTCCTTGTTTTCAGGAACTTACAGGAAAAAAACTCTTGGTTTTTAATTCATCACCTCCTTGTCACCCAATCCTTTTAAATCCATAACTTATTGAAATCACATAATTTAATTATTGTGAATGTGAGTATGGCATAATATTTGCCATATATGTCTGCAAATACAGGTTTTTAATTTTATGGCAGAACACTACCAGACCATTTTCCGGGATGCTGGGAAAGGATCAGTAATTTCAGGGAGGAAGAAAGAATGACACTAAGAATAAACACAAACATCGCAGCATTGAATGCTCACCAGAGCATGGTGAAAAATGACTCTCTGCTTGGTAAATCGTTGGAAAGGCTTTCCACGGGGCTTCGCATTAACAAGGCTGCAGATGATGCATCAGGCATGTCCATTGCCGATTCTCTCAAGGCCCAGTCCCTTGGAATAGGTCAGGCAATCAGGAATGCCAGTGACGGAATCTCCATGGTTCAGACAGCAGACGGAGCAATCCAGGAATCGATCAATATTGTCAACACCATAAAGACCAAGGCAATTCAGGCAGCATCAGACGGTCAGACCACAGCCACAAGAAGAGTAATCCAAAATGATATTGATAAACTTTTAAAAGAACTTGATACTATTGCCAAATCAACATCATTCAACGGCCAGAAACTCCTGTCAGGAGCATTTACAAACAAGGCAATCCAGATAGGTGCGTTTGCCAATGAAACTGCAGATATTTCTATAGGTTCCACTGAATCCAACAAGGTAGGCCATATCTCCCAGGCCAATCTCAATCTTGCAGGCAATAACGGCGGAGAAGTACAATTAACCATTACAAGCTCCATCACGGGTGAAAAACTTACCCTGAACACCATTGATATCCAGTACAATAATAAGAAAGAAAACGGCATGGGTGCCATGGCAGATGAAATAAACCGGTATACATCTGTCACAGGCATCAGTGCCAAGGCTGTAATTGAAAGCACCACTGTTTCCCCCATAAAGGCAGGCACAACCGGATGGGATTTTGCCATCAACGGTGTCACAATAGGAGCCATTCCAGTGGAAGACAATGATTATTCAGGTTCCCTTGTCAATGCCATCAATACCAAATCTGCTGAAACCGGGGTTAAAGCTTCCATGACCATTGACGGAAAGCTCAAAATGAAATCCATTGACGGCAGAAGCATAAAGGTGGAAGGCTCAATCACAGATGTCATGGGCAGCACTTCCAATCAGATGTCTGTTCTCGGTTATCTTCAGCTTACCCAGAACGGGGTCAGTCAGTTTCAGATAAATGGAATAGGCGCAGGGGCAACCGGCGGCGATATAACCATATCAGGAGATATGGAAACTGTGGAAGATTCTGTAATTGCTTCAGGTTCAACCATAAAAACAGGCTCGAAACTTGCCGCAGGAACCATCATAGGCGGTGACATGCTGGTTGAATCATCCATAGATTCCACTCAGCTTGATTACAATCTGAAATCAGGGTCAACCCTTTATGCCACAACCCAGCTTGCCAAGGGCACTGTAATAGGAGGAGCCATCACGGTCGGCGGAGACACCATTGCAAGCAGTTCAACAGGAACAACCGCACTTGAAGAGGACATGCTTGTAACCGCAGGAACCACACTGGAGCAATTTACCACCCTTGGTAAAGGTACAGTTGTCACAACAGCCTTTACTTCTTCTGCTTCGGGCTCAGTTGTGACCTATAACATAGGCAACACCCTGACATCCTCTGTTCTGCTGACCCGGGATGTAACCTTAAATTCCAGCATGACCTTAAAATACAGCAGTACTGCTGCTGATAATACAAAGATCAAGGCAGGCTCCATCATTGCCAATGGTTCCAAGCTGGGGGCAGAATTTGAGATAGGCAAAATCTATAATTCCAGCGCTGCAAATGTCCAGGTCACCACAGGAGTGGCCACAACAACCAATATATATCTTAATTCCACTTTAACCGGCAATTCTGCAGAAACTGCCATAATAAAGGCAGGCAGCCTGCTTGCTGACAATACCACTCTTATTCTGGCCTCAGATTCTTCAGGCACCATGAGCTGGACAGGCCCAACCCTAATCACGGATTCAGGCACCATTGAATACGGAGATACTGTACAAAGAGGCCAGGTTTACACCCTTTCAGGAGACCAGGTTCTTTCAGGAGACCTTGCAACAGAAGTTAACGGCAGCACAACATATGATTCATACAGTATCACAAGTGGATCTGTACTCGTGACCGGGTTTACAGCAAATTCAATTACAGCAGGAGGAACCGGAGAAACCACAACCCTGTCATCAGCCACCATGGCCGATGATATGACAATGAAAGCAGGATCAGAACTTGCTGCCGGAAGCAAACTGCTTGCAGGATCAGAGCTTGGAAACAGCACCTATGTCATGGGAGGTTCATTAAGCTCCTCTGCCACAGATGTTACAACCTATTCAAGAACAGAGCTTAAAAGCGGTTCAAAAATCGAAAGCGGCAGCATTCTTGCGGAAGGTTCCACTGTGGGTGGTTCCATCACACTTGCTTCCCTAAAACAGCTTGACTCAGACATGAGCGTTACAGCAGGCACCATACTTGCTGCCAACACAATCCTGAAAGCCGGGACAACAATAAACCAGGATATGACATTAAACAGCGCCACAAGTGGTGCATCTGCAACTGAAATAGAACTTAAGGCAGGGGATGTATTAACCACTGATCTTTATGTGGATTCTGACACAACTTTGTCCGCAGATATGATGCTGGCAGCAAAAAGCACACTGGAAGCGGGAACTGTACTGGCTGTCAACACCTCCAATGCCGGCACAGTAGGCTTGAGTGATACTGAGACCTATCGCCTTTCCGATGTTTCCGTACTTGACCAGACAGGTGCGCAGCGAGCGATCAGTATTGCAGATTCAGCTCTGGAAAGCCTTGATGCGGTGCGAAGCTCCCTTGGTTCTGTCCAGAACCAGCTTGCTTCAACCATCTCCAACCTGTCTGTAACCAAAACCAATATCCAGGCATCTGAATCCACGATAAGGGATGTTGATTTTGCTGAAGAATCCATGGTTTTTTCAAAGATGCAGCTGCTGGCCCAGACAGGTTCCTATGCACTTGCCCAGGCAAATGCATCAGCACAGAATGTTATGAATCTGCTGCAATAATAAAAATGTCATAGATCACCACAGCCAGGGACAGATATGATACAGCTCAGGCGCTTTCTTGATAATTCAGGCAGCGCCTGTTGCTGTCTGTCTCAAGTTTCCATGACATGGTGCCGATACAAATATTAACTTAGGGTATGAATACGGGGTATAACTATGGCGACAGGAACAATAACATCTCTTGGGATCGGATCAAGCCTTGATCTTCAGGGTATTCTTGACAGTCTAAAAAAAGCTGATGAACAGACCATTACTGCCAAAAAAAATGAAAAAACAAATCTTGAAGCCACAAAAAAAGAATTCAATACAATTAATGCCAAACTGCTGGCAATGAAATCAGATGCACTTGCATTATCCCTGAGTTCAAACTTCCTTGACAGATCCATTTCAGTATCATCATCCAATGTATTAAGTGCAACAGCTGCAGACGGCACAAATCCAGGTGCATATTCAGCAACAGTAAACCGTCTGACCACAACAAGCTCATTCAAATCAGTCGGTAAAGCTGCCACGACAAATTCGGTAAATGTCCCTACAATTCAGAAATCAGCCAACGGGTTTGCAGACACAAATACTGCCATTGTTCTTGCTGAAAATGAAAACATGACCATAACATACGGATATGGCTCCAGCAGAAAAACAATAACCATAACAGGAGGATCAGGAGGGTCGACACTTGACAATATAGTAAGTCTTATTGCCAGTGATTCTGAAAATACAGACGGAACCACAACCTACCTGACTGCATCAACCTATCAAGATGCCACAACAGGCAAATATCATCTTAAGATTGCTCCCACATCTGGCGGGACAGGGGAAGACAATCGTGTAATGGTCACAATACCACCGGCAAGTACAGGTTTTTCAGCTGATGCGGCAACTTTTTCCTACACCATGGGAGATTCCAAGGTAATATCATTGTCTGTCACAGCTGACACAAGTCTTTCAGGGCTTGTAACCCAGATCAACAATGATACGAATAATCCAGGAGTCACTGCCTCAATTATAAATACCGGATCAGGTGATAATCCATATGAACTGCTCCTGACAGCCAACTCAGCCGGAGAAGCTTCCAGAATAAAGATCACAAGCCAGCTTACAGATCTTGCCATGAATGAGGTAAATGGATCCGGTTACACAATGACAGGTGATGCAACAATTTCCTTTACCAATCCCCTGGTGATAAGAAGCGCCGATTCAAACAATCAGATTATATTCCAGGAAGACAATGGCAGCGGCTATACTTCGGACATTACCGCAACAATTGCAGACGGAGTATACCAGACAGGAAACGATCTTGCCAGAGCAGTTGAAACTGCCCTTGAAACTGCTTCTGCTGCAAACGGTAAATCCAGGGACTATGTTGTATCTTTCAATTCCAATACAAACAAGCTGGAAATTCAGGAAGCAGGCACTCTTGCTCATCTTAAGATGAGATGGGACCAGGCAGGGTCCACTGCAAGAGATGCTCTTGGTTTCACAAGCCACAATGAATCAGTCATTACTCCTTCTTCATCCTCCTTAAATGCTTCAATCACAATTGATGGGGTGGAATATCAGAGAACAAAAAACACCGGCATCACAGATGTGATTTCAGGGCTTACATTGTCATTGATAGGCACAGGTGACGCAACCGTAAATGTCACTGAAGACAAATCAGCAATTAAAAAACATATCACAAACCTTGTCACAACCTTCAATGATCTGATAAAGGAAATAGACAGCAATGACGATTATGACAAGGATAACAACACCTGGGGCACACTTGCAAAAACACCATCCATAAGAAGCGCAAAAGATATTCTTTTGACACTCATGGGTACAACTGTCACGGCCAACAATAATATCCAGACCTATTATGATCTGGGATTTGAAGTCAAAAAGGACGGCAGCGTCAGTATTGACGAATCAGTACTGGACAGCAAGATCACGTCCAATTTCAATGATATCAAAACATTTTTCATTGGAACAACAGCAGGAACCGGTGTCACAGGCATGGGAGATCTTCTCAACAACCAGCTAAGGGAAGATACAAAAACCAACGGGCTGATAGACAGTGAAAGCGATGCCATTGATGCCAGAGTCGCACGACTGGATGATCAGATAAAAGAAGAATCAGACAGGCTGGATAAACGCTATGAAACACTTGCAAAACAATTTGTACAGCTGGATTCATATATGCGCAAGATGGAGTCAGAGCAAAATTATGTTTCACAGATATTCAGTGCAACAGATAAAAAGAAAAGTTGATAAATAATTTTTAAAGGGCAAAGGAACAAATTTCATGGTTCATGGTAATGCAATCAATTCATATCACAAGGCACAGGTATATGATGAAATGGATCCCCAAAAACTGATTCTGATGCTTTATGAAGGGGCCATAAAAAGGATTGTCCTTGCCCGTGAAGGCATAAAGCGTTCAGACCCTAAACTCAGAGGAGAAAACTTGGGAAAGGCCATAGCCATAATCGCAGAATTAAATGCAAGCCTGGATGAAAATATCAAGACAGAAGAGATCAATTTTTTAAGAGGGCTTTATGCTGCCATGCTGGCTGAACTACCAAAAGTCTCAATTACAGAAGATATCAAGACACTTGACAGAGCTGAAAAATATCTCAACGAACTGAAAAGGATCTGGGTCGAAAATGTCATGAATAATAAGAATAAATCACAGGCTGCCAAGCAGCCCAGACCGGCAGACACTCAGGCCCGGCAGTATCCAGGACAGGCCATGGCCTGTCATAAAAGTTCAATTGCAATTTAAGCTGTTTTGAAAGGAAATCATAATGGACAAAACCAAAATCATATCAGACCTGGAACTCTGCCTTACCAATTACGAGAAAATCCAGGCGCACCATCTGTATCAGATGCAGTCTGAGGCCCTGCCTGATCTTGAACTGATGAATACAGAAAGGGCTTATGCTTTCAAATCATTGAAAACAGCCCTGGACACCTTTATGGGCAATGCCGGCACAATATATGGATCTGACAGTGTATCCATACTGACCGGATATGAACAAAGAGTTTCTTCAATGATGGCGCTTGACGAAAAGATTGCAATTGAGATAAAAAAGCATAAAAACAGACTTAAAGCAGATCTTGTACGCATGAAAAAGGGGAAGCAGGCAATAACAGGCTATAAAAGTACCGGTGCGGTATTGTCTTCCCCAAAAGTTGTAAGCATGAACAGATAAAATTCAAAATATTACAGGGAGGTAATAAAATGAATATGGTGGCAAATACCCAGGCAAACATGGATGTCAGCGGTGTGAATCAGGCATCTGTACTCACAAAACAGACAGGGGTGCACAAGACATCCCTGCAGCCTGCACAGCAGTCTGCGGCACAGAGTCAGCCGGACAAATCTTCTGTATCAAAAAAAGACGTGCACGATATGGTGGAGGCTCTCAAGGATCTGACAGAAACCCTGAAAACAACTTTAAATTTCAGTGTTGATGACAGAACAAACAATATTATTGTAAAAATTGTTGACAAGGATACAGACAAGGTGATCCGTCAGATTCCTCCTGAAGATCTGCTGACTCTCCAGGAAAAAATGCAGGATCTTACAGGATTTCTGTTAAGCGACAATATATAGGGAAGAACAGGCGTAAACATACCGGTTTCGCAAATTATGCGAGATCTCCCCTGCACTGACTTTCTTCATTGCAAAAGCTTATGCTTGTGTGAATAGGAACTGTTCTGCAAAATAAGCTGCAGGCCCTGTTTCAGTCTGTTGTTAATCACCAGCGGAGCCATGAAATTAGCTGTCATTGCCTCTGGATTGCCATGGGGGATGGTGACAATCACAAAGCATGAAAGTTCATCATTTTCCAGATCCCAGGCCACGTTTTTTTCCAGGTCTTTTTTCTCAATCGTATAATCCGGCATGATCTTTACAGGATCCAGAACCACAAAGGATAAATCCGGATCATCCATGCACTGAAACAGTAAAAATGGTTCTGTTTCTTTTTTCTGTAAAAAAACATAGCGTTTCTGATCTCTGAATCCGGGAATTCCCAAAGGAATATGGATTATTTTCTGCTCATCGATTTCAACTTCCCCGAATTGTCGTGTACTGATCTTCATTCCCTGTTTTCCGGCTCCCTGTTTCCAAACAATTTTGCAGCTTTTGCTATATCTGATTTATCACCTGTTGCAGAAAGGATATTTTCCTTCTGAATGGATTCATAAACTTCCTGTCTTAATACTGTTATGTGTTTTGGCGCATCTATGCCGATTCTGACACTGTTTTTCCCGGTCTCAATCACCTTGACAACAATATCATCGCCAATTACAATACTTTCACCGATCTTCCGCGTTAAAACAAGCATATTATAAAAAATCAACCAGGCTGATATTGATCACCTTGGCTGTTGAATTCAGTGATGCCTGGTAGGCATTCTGAATTGATTTAAGATCCATTATGGACTGGACAATATCAGCGTCCTCAAGTGTTGACTTCCTGTCTTTAATGGCCAGTTTTGTTTCTGCACTCACCTTCTGACGAACCTCAAGCCTGTTGCATTTGATACCTATATCGGAAAGAGTCGATGTAATACTTTTGTAATGTGTATCAAGCCTTGTCATGGAACGGCTGATACCATCTACATCGTCCTTTGCCAAATAATTCTTTAATGCAAATAAGGTGTCGAAAAGCCCCCATGAGGCCTCCTTGCCCGTGGCAGGGGTTGACACGGCATCTGCCTGTTTAAACCCCAGGGTTGAAGCAGCACTTTTACCTGCATTGGTTCCTGTTTTCCACAGCAGCTGAAAATCTTCGAGTTTCCTGCCCTGGTCTCCGTCCTCCTTTATAGTGAACCTGTGGCTTATATAACTGTATGAGACTTCATAGTCAACCCTGTTCCCCTTTTCCTTGGATGCATCTTCCAGGGCATCTTCAATGGCACGGGCAAGAGTATCAGGATCAGTATATGTCCCGGCAGGTATACGGGCAGTAAGTTCACTTGTGGTTTCAGCACTGCTGCCGCTCAGGATTTCTTTGAAATCAATATAATCATTGGTTCCTGCAGTAATTGTAAAAAGAGTGACAGCATTGTCGCTTTCATATGAAGTGGCTCCTGTATCATCAGCTGCACTGCTGTATCCAAGTTCCCCTGCCGCACTTATACCGCTGTTTGTCCCTGAATTCCATAAAAGTCTCAGATCGGTAACAACTGCGCCATTGTCCTTAATAGTAAACTTTTCTGAAGTGCGGTCATAGGTGACCTTGTAATCGATATTATTAACAGAAGCATTTTCCATTGCAGTTTCTATGGCAGCACACAGGGTATCCATATCTGAATAGGTTCCGGGCGGAATTGCAGCGCTCAACTGGGCTGAAAGTCCTGCTCCTACATTTTCCTGAAAATCAATCACATTATTGGTATGATCAAAAGTTTTCAGTGTAACTTCAGAATCACTGACCGGCGGCTTCCAGGAAACATCACCTGAATCAAATCCAAGATCAGGCCCTATACTGTGGTCATTGGAAGCTGCAACAATATCAAATTCAATATGATCACCCTTTTGTGCAGGAGAATCAAGAAATATGGTAATATCAGCACTGCCGTTTCTGTCCAGATCAAGATCAACATGAGTATCAGTGCCGGAAATTTCAAGTGGAAGCCCGTATCCTGGATCATTGAGCACCTTCCATTTGCCGTTGTCTTCCCATGTCAGGCGCAGCGGAGCGCTTCCTGATGGTTTAGGGGTTTCCCTTGTCAGCGCATCATCATCGACAATATTGATATTAACCCCTTCCTTTATAATACCTTCAGTTGCAAGCCCTTCAATCCTTGGATTCTCCCCTGACTCCCACAGAAGATCAAATCCCATGTAACCATCATACTTGCCGTCACTTGCAATGGTAAATTTTTTTGTGGCAGAATCATAGGAAACATCATATGTCACCTGATAACCCTTTTCATTTGAAGCAGTATTCATTGCGTTTCTTACTGCAACGGCAAGATCATCAGGTGTATAGTTTCCATCAGGTATTATTCCTTCCAGAACTGTTTTGGCATTTTCACCTGTTCCCGGATCTTCCCGGAAATATATCCTGTTATTGGTGGAATCCACCTTGATCTGGTTTTCCGTCATGACCTGGCTGCCGCTTCTTCCGACCTCAAGCTGGCTTGTCAGGCCTGATTTGATTGTAAAAGGAGAATCATCTCCGTTATAAATCACTTTTGTCGGGTTCTGCTCATCATCATAGGTAAATGTTCGTGTATCTGTTTTTGTACCTGAAAAAATATAATTACCATTCACCTGGGTATTTCCAAGTGAAACAATCTGATCTATGATTCCTCTGACAGTTTCAACAGCATCTGCTCTTTCTGAACTACTCATTGAAGCGTTAGCCATTTTATTTGCCAGAAGCTTGGCCTGTACTATCTGATCTGATATGGAATGCAGGGCAGACTCGGTGGTGTTCAGCCATGTTTTACCTGTTTCCACGTTTTTATCCAGTTGATCAAGATTGGCAACCGACATTCTAAGGCCCAGCACCTGGGATAATCCGATTGGATCATCAGCAACCGAGTTTATTTTTTTCTGAGTGCTGACAACTTCATTGGCATCCCTTAAATTATTGGTCAGATTACTCAACTGAAATGTTGAAGTGTCATAAATGGAAATATTGGGAACCCTCATTACAAATCTCCTTTTCTACCTCACAGAAATCAGGGTTGTAAGCATTTCATCCGCAATTGTCAGGAGTTTTGATGCTGCTGCAAATGCATGCTGGTACTTCATAAGCTGGATCATTTCTTCATCCAGAGATACGGCTGATACAGAATTTCGTTGTTCTGTTATCTGTGTAACCATGGTGTCTGCAAATTCTCTGGAAGTTTTGATGCTTCTGAATTCAACGCCAAAATCACCTATCATTGCATTGTAGTAATCATCCAGGGTCGAATCTAAAATACTGGAACTGGCCTGGCTCCCTCTGGTAAATTCCCATTGTTTCATGGTTACAGAATCATGCTGAATACCGGTTATTGCAAGTGCATTGGAATTATCTCCCTGGGTAATGAGCCCTGTTTTTGAATTAATTCTGCCTGTGGCTATGAATTTGGTATCACTAAGATGATCATTTATTCTCATACCAAGGGCAGTGCTGCCCTTGAAAAAGGTATTTATCCCGGCTGCCGCCATGATACCTGAATCTCCACCTGAAGAATCATCTCCAAAGGCATATTTAATATCAGAAGCATTGTGTTTGACCATATCAAAACTGACATACCCGTCTCCTGTCACTTTTTTTGCAAATCTGATCTCAATATCCCCTGTGCCGTCTGCATTGAGATCCACGGTGAAGCCATTGTCGTCTCCGCCTGCAGGAAGCAGTTGAGCAACCCCTCCTGTTGAATCATTCAATATTCCCCACCTGCCTGATGACCTTACAAGTTTGAAATCAGAAGCTTTAAAATCCAGGGCACTCCAGTCCAGTACGTTTATGCTGGTATTTTCACTGCTGAATCCGTTTGATCCTGAGTATTTTATATTTTCCACATTATAATATTCATCCGAACTTTGAATTGTAAGCTGGTTTGCCACAGTAATGGTGGCTTTCAGCCCCCCTGCCTGTTTATTGAACTGATCCTTGAAAGAATCAAGAGTCCAGTGCCAGTCAGACATAAGTTCGCCGGTTGAATTTCCAGATGAATTCTTTGAAACAGGGATACCGGATTCATCAGTTGTGATTGTAAAAACATCACCGTCAAACAAAGTTCCATCATAAAAATCCAGAACCATTCCATCCACCTGTACTTCCACAGGGGAATCAGGAGTTCTGGGAGGTGTATGCCCCTTTATCTCAAAACTTCCGGAAGACACAGACGAATGCCATTCAATGGTGATATTATCTTCTCCCGAACCAGGTTCATGCCCTATTTTACCACCTTTCACAACCTTGAAATGATAAATATCATTTATGCTTTTTGCCTGTCTGAAAACCCTCAGGTCCATTGGATCAGGTACTCCTGAGGTATCAGTGTTGACAGTCAGGGTATTGCCTGCCACAAGGTTTCCCTTGGAAATATCAAAACTCACTGTCTGGGATCCGTTTTCCACGATACTGACCGTGCCCTTGTCTTCAATGGTCAAAAGTCCTGAACTGCCTGTTGAATCTCCGTTTTTATCAAAACGTTCCCATTTGATCACTGCATTATCATCATACAATGTTGAAGTGGAAAAATTTCTATATGTGTTTCCCGATTCAAGAAGATCGTTTTCAGGCTGATTTACACCGCTTCCCGTGCCTGTGGATACTGCAAGCTTTGCATCATTGGTTGTACTGTCTGAAAAATTCGTTATTTTAATTGGATCTTCAAGAGAAGATTTCTTCAGTATGGAAACTGATTTGCCATTGCGTACAAAAGTGTAGTCAGAACTTGAAATATCTGATGAAAGCTCATTATAAAGCTGTCTTGCAAGCCCTATCTCCGTTGTCCCGGCTCCTGCCGACACAACAAAGCTTACAGTATGCCCGTCAAGATCAAAAGAGATGGTATCTCCTGCATCAAACCCTGTGAACCCGTCTTCACCTCCAAGGGTGATAATGGAACTTGCAGTGGTTGCTGTTCCTGCCGTACCGAACAGGCCTGTTGCAGCCTGGGTGTCTGACTGAATTGATATGCCCTGATCAAGCAGTGCTGTAACAGTGCCTGTGATAACTGCCGCAGTTGTGGCACCTGCCCCTGTGAATGTTGTTTCCGTAACAACTGCAGATGTCCCGCCAACAGCAGTTGTTATGGTTGAAGGCATACCAAATGTCACAGTATCACCGCTTGTTGTAAGAGAATTAAATGTTTCCACATCACTTGCAGCTGCAGTAAATTCAAGGCTTGTATTTCCGGCACCTGAAGATGAGCCTGAAAGTGAGGTCAGATTTATGGTCGCATCATTGCCTGTATCATCGCCTGCCTGCTTGAGTGTAATGTTGGACCCGTCTGTGGTGCGTATGATAATGGAATTGGCAGCACTTCCCTTTGAAACGGTAAAAGGTTTGCCTGAAAGCTGAGAGGACAAAGCATTATAAAACGCAGTTGAAACTTCGGACTGATCAGTCACGTCACCGACTCCGGTAAGATCAACAGACACGGTTGTGCTTGTTGTGGGCACACCATCAGACGTTATTGTCAGGGTGACAGTATCAGTATTATTGAAATTTGAAAAAGTATCCAGCTGAATGCCTGCATTATCCTGAACTGCAAAATCCTGAATACCGAGAGTTGCACCCCTGTCACTTGAGATGGTAAGCCCGTCTGCATAAAGATCAGTGTCAGAATTGATATCATTCACTGCTTTTACAGATTCCACAAGAGAATCTTCAAACTGGTCTGCAAGACTTCCCTTTGATGAATCAACAACGAAACTTTTTGCATACACATACCCGTCCACATAAAGGCTGTATTTAATTGTATCCCCGTCCTGGGCATTTGAAATCCCAGATATATCAAGCTGAGCCTGGGTTGTTGAAGCATATGCATTTATACCGTCCACCCTGTTCAATGCTTCTGCAATGGAGGCAGCAGACCTTGCGGCATCTCCCCCGGAATCCTGGATACTTATCTTGTGAATACCGCCTGAAGCTCCATAAACTGTCAATGTCTGGTCAGTAATTATATTGTCAAGTGCAGTGGATGCCCCTCCGGAGCTTGTGCCCCATATTTCTGCGAGTCTGTCTCCATTGGTCTGGATTACAAGCCTGTCTC
>Ga0256846_1000659_pt1 | contig 13123 bp, 12 predicted proteins | sample TevniametaG_FD_189098 | JGI IMG/M metagenome (GOLD analysis project Ga0256846, IMG submission 189098) | Tube worm associated microbial communities from hydrothermal vent at the East Pacific Rise, Pacific Ocean - Tevnia | ecosystem: Host-associated > Annelida > Integument > Unclassified ...
GTAGATTTGAGTGGGGTGTCTGGGAAAATCTTCTCCGAGTTGTTGAAAGATAAACCCATAGTTGGTTCCGGTAGGTTTTCCGATGATTTCAGAATTCAGTAAATTTCCGATTCTAATCAGCGCGCCGCCAAAAGGAATGGTGAGTGCCACCCTATCCATCAGCCACAACAGAGATTTATCTCCTTTAAAATATTTTAGCCAAAACAGAATTAAAGCAATCATAATGCCGATGGCGGCACCATGACTTGCCAATCCTTGGAATCCGGTGAATTCATATCCGTTGATTCCCAATACATTGGCATTGGGATTTGCTCTCACGGGAACAAGAATTTCCATCAAGTGATTTTTGAAATAATTATTCCAATCATAGAAGAACACGTGTCCCAGCCTGGCGCCCAGTAAGGTTCCAACAAATACATAAGTTAAAATGGGATCGAGCAAACTAATGTCGACTTTTTCACTGATAAATACTTTTCTCAAAATATAATATCCTATCATGAAGCCGATAATATACATCAGGCTGTAATATCTGATAACAAAAAATCCAAGATCAATACCTAAATTCGGATTCCAGTTTATGGCTAATATGTTCATTTTTATATAGAGTTAGTGTTTGAAAGTACAAAGTTATTTTTATCTTCTGACTTTCCGGATTAATATTGATTTTTATTTTTTTTCATCTCTTCTTTTGTGGGAACCGGATCATATCCTGAACCACCCCAAGGGTTACAACTTAATATTCTTTTAATCGATAACCAACCGCCCGTAAACAATCCGTGTGTTTTTAATGCCTCGATTGTATAGTGCGAACAACTTGGTGTATATCTGCAATTTGACCCCAACAAAGGAGAAATAACATATTGATAGAACTTCGTTAGCCATATAAAAGGTTCTGCGATTATCCTACCGATTTTTTGAAACATTTTTCCGATTGTTTTTAAGTTACAAAGATAGTTTTTTCTCCTGTTTTTCTCGAATCAGTTTTCGTTTTCCGTATTTTGAGGTGTATTGATTTCTTTGTCTTCGATTTTAAAATTCTTTTCTTTGAGTTGTTTCAATTTTTCGTTATTTTTCAGTTTTTCCAAACCGACCAAAATCACCGGAGATAAATCTTTTATAGGGTTGTATAGCGTGCTGTTGTCAAGGGTTTTTTGTTTGACCAACGGATAGATTTGATTGGCTTGATCAAACATCCAAAGTGCAAGACTCAACACAATCACTCGGATGCCGACAGACAGTGCGCCACCGGCAATTTTGTTCATAAATCCAAGTGCTACGGCATCTAAAAATTTATCTAAGATTTTACCTACAAAATGCATCAAGAGAAATACGATAACAAAAGTTAGAATATAGGCAATAATCAATAATTCCGATTTGTCTTTGTGCATGAAGTCAGCAATATAATCCAAGACCATATAGGAGAAATGAATGGCAGCATAGATTCCAATTACAATTGCCAGCAGAGAAATAATCATGTGTACAATTCCTTTTTTATAGCCGGAATAAAATGCCCAAACCAAAACGGCTGCAATGATAATATCAAAATAATTCATAATATGTGTTTTAATTTAAAATACGCTTGTCGACATCAAAAATACGCTTGTCGATATTCATAATAAAAAACTTTATTTACTTTTGTGGCACAATTTATAAAATAAAAATGAAATGAAAAGGAAAATAACCTTGTTGGTATTATCTGCAATGATGCTTGTCACTTCTTGCAAAAACAATCATAAAAAAGCAGATGGAAAATCAGGAGAAACCAAGTTGGTTCAAAAAGTTTTTTATGAGAAAGAGAAAAAGCATTTCAAGTCTGTCAAACAATTGACTTTTGGAGGCGATAATGCTGAAGCCTATTGGAGTTTTGATGACAAAAAATTGGTTTTTCAAGCTAGAAATCCAAGATGGAATGTATCTTGTGATCAGATTTTTGTGATGAATGCCGATCAGCCGCTTGACAGTGTAAAAATGCCTAAGATGTTAAGCACGGGCTTAGGGAGAACCACTTGCAGCTATTTTCTTCCGGGAGATTCTTTGATTATTTATTCATCGACACATTTGGCAGATAAAAACTGTCCTGCCGAACCTAAAAAGAAAAAAGGACATTATGTTTGGCCGGTTTATGACACCTACGATATTTTTGTAGCGGATTTGGAAGGAAATATTGTTAAACAATTAACAAATACTCCGGGCTATGATGCCGAACCAACCGTTTCTCCCGATGGAAAAAAAATAGTATTCACCTCCACGCGTAGTGGAGATTTGGAGTTATATACAATGAACATAGACGGAACAGATGTGAAGCAAATCACGCATGAGTTGGGTTATGATGGCGGAGCATTTTTTTCGCCGGACAGCAAGCAGTTGGTATTCCGTTCATCCAGACCTAAAACGCCGGAGGCTATCAAAAAATATAAAGATTTATTGGCGCAAGGTTTAGTGGAACCAACCGATATGGAAATTTATGTGGTCAATGCAGACGGAACCAATCTCAGACAAGTGACTCATTTGGGAGGAGCAAATTGGGCACCGTTTTTTCATCCGAGTGGTAAAAAAATTATCTTTTCCTCCAATCATAAGACAAAGTCCATACCTTTCAATCTATATATGATTAATGTGGATGGAACCGGACTGGAGCAAATCACCTACGATCAGATTTTTGATGCTTTCCCTATGTTTTCATATGACGGAAAAAAATTGATTTTCGGTTCCAACAGAAACAACAGAGGCACACACGACACCAACCTGTTTTTGGCAGAATGGCAAGATTGAGTTGAGTTTAATCATTGAAACAGATATTGTTTTTCAGCGTTCGGAATTTTTTTTCGGACGTTTTTTTAATTTTCGGTCGAAAAAAAAATATTAAAAAACTTTTTCCAGACTTTTCAGCGCTTTGAGTATATTTTCTCGTGGGGTAGCAATATTCATTCTGAAATATTTTTCACCGGTTTTCCCGAATGATATTCCGTCATTTAGCGCAATTTTTGCCTCGTTAATCAATTTGCTTTTAATGGTTTCGTGAGAAAGTCCGGTGTCCGAAAAATCCAGCCACATCAAAAATGTTCCCTCCGGTTTGTATGCGCGAATCAAAGGAATATGTTTGTTGATATAATCAACTGTAAAATTAATATTTGCAGACAGATATCGAAGGATTTGTTCCAGCCATTTTTCTCCGTTTTCATAAGCGGATTCAAAAGCAAGCGCACCAAAAATATTCCCCAAAAACAAGTGCATATCAGTAAGTTTTTTGGCATATTTTTGTTTATATGTTTCATTGGAAATTACCACAATAGATGTGCTCAATCCGGCAATATTAAAAGTTTTGCTGGGGGAGGTTATCGTAACGGTTCTTTGTGCAATCTCAGATGACAAAGAAGCTATGGGAATATAGCGATTTGGATCGAAAATAAAATCTGAATGAATATCGTCTGAAAGAATAATCAAATTGTTTTCAATAGCAATCCTTCCTAGTTTCTTCAACTCTTCTTTTGTCCATACACGCCCGACAGGATTATGCGGATTGGAAATGATAATCATTTTTGTTTGTGTATCGATAATTGAGTTCAAATGATCAAAATCCATATGATAGTTGCCGGATTCATCCGTTTTCAGAGGATTTTCCAGTAGCGTTCTTTCATTTCCTTTCACAACTTCAAAAAACGGATGATATACGGGTGTTTGAATAATTATTTTATCGTCTTTTTTGGTCAGTGCCAAAATAGAAATAGCCAAAGCGCTTACCACACCCGGACTGAAATCCAGCCAATTTTCTTGGAGTTGCCAGTTGTGTCTTTTTTTTACCCAATTCATAAAACTTTGATTGAAAGAAGCTTGCCGCATGCTATAACCCAAGATGGGGTGTTCCAGACGTTTTTTGATGGCATCTAAAATAAAGTCAGGGGTTGCAAAATCCATATCGGCAACCCATAGAGGTTGCAAATCTGATTTTCCAAAGAAAAAATTCATTTTGTCATATTTGATACTACCACTTCCTTCACGCCTGATGATTTCGTCAAAATTATATGCCATTTGATTTTTGAATTTTTAAAAAAGATGAACAAATGTAGTGAAAAAAGAAACAATAAAGAAGATGAATCATATTCAGATTTTCCTCCGAAACTTTCCCTAAAAAATTATAACTTTGCAACCTAAGAAAAACAAAGGAATATGTTTGATAGTTTAAGCTCAAAATTAGATAAGGCATTACACGTTCTTAAAGGACACGGGAGAATCACCGAGGTGAATGTGGCAGAAACCATGAAAGAAGTTCGACGTGCTTTGCTCGATGCCGATGTTAACTATAAAATTGCAAAAGATTTTACCAATCGTGTGAAAGAAAAAGCATTAGGTCAAAATGTGTTGACTTCTTTGCAACCCGGACAGCTGATGGTTAAGATTGTCAAGGACGAGCTAACCGAACTGATGGGAGGAGAAACCGTGGGAGTGAATCTGTCGGGAACGCCATCCGTGGTTTTAATGTCGGGATTACAAGGATCGGGAAAAACAACTTTTTCCGGAAAATTGGCAAACTGGCTGAAAACCAAAAAAACCAAGCAACCTTTGTTGGTGGCAGCTGATGTCTATAGACCTGCAGCAATTGACCAGTTGAAAGTGGTTGGTGAACAAATCGGTGTGGAGGTCTATACAGAGCCGGAAAATAAGAATCCGGTTGCCATTGCCCAAAATGCCATTGCCTACGCCAAAAAGAACGGAAAAAATGCGGTTATCATAGATACCGCCGGGCGTTTGGCGGTTGATGAACAAATGATGAATGAAATTGCAGCGATTCATAAAGCCGTGCAACCGCAAGAGACTCTATTTGTGGTTGATGCCATGACAGGGCAAGATGCGGTGAACACGGCAAAAGCTTTTAATGAGAGACTGGATTTTGAAGGAGTGATTTTGACCAAACTCGATGGGGATGCTCGCGGCGGGGCAGCCTTATCTATCAAATCTGTTGTGAACAAACCTATAAAATTCATAGGAACAGGAGAAAAGATGACCGATATGGATGTGTTCCATCCCGACCGTATGGCAGAACGGATTTTAGGTATGGGCGATGTGATTTCATTGGTGGAACGTGCACAAGAACAATTTGACGAGGAAGAAGCCAGAAAAATACAAAAGAAAATTGCTAAAAATCAGTTTGGCTTTGACGATTTTCTGAAACAAATTCAGCAAATTAAAAAAATGGGAAATGTCAAAGACTTGATGGGGATGATTCCCGGAATGAGCAAAGCCATGAAAGGTGTTGATATTGATGACGATGCTTTTAAAGGAATTGAATCCATTATTTTTTCGATGACGCCCAAAGAAAGAAGGAATCCGGCTATCATTAACGGCAGTAGAAAAAAGCGAATTGCAAAAGGTTCGGGAACAAATGTGCAAGAAGTGAATCAATTGCTGAAACAATTCAATCAGATGGCAAAGATGATGAAGATGATGCAAGGCGGAAAAGGCAAAGCCATGATGAATATGTTCAAAGGAATGAATTAAATCACATTTGTTTTTCAGGATAGGATAAACTTAAAAAAAATATAAAATGCCGATAATCATAGACGGAAAAAAAACCGCCCGAGACATCAGAAATGAAATCAAGCTTGAGGTAGAAAAAATCACATCTGAAGGAAAAAGAGCCCCTCACTTGGCAGCGATTCTTGTGGGAGAAGATCCTGCCAGCAGAACCTATGTAAACAGTAAAATAAAAGCTTGTCAGGAAATTGGTTTCAGCTCATCGTTATTGAAATTTGATGCTGATATTTCTGAGAAATTTTTACTTGATGAGATTGAAAAACTCAATCGGAATCCCGAGATAGACGGCTATATTGTTCAATTACCGTTGCCCGACCATATAGATGAGCATAAAGTGACCCTGAAAGTAGCTCCTGAAAAAGATGCCGATGGTTTTCATCCGATGAATTTAGGAAAAATGCTGATTGGACTTCCCACACTTTTGCCGGCGACTCCTTATGGCATTTTGGAGTTGATCAAACGATATGAAATTCCTACGGAGGGAAAACAGATTCTTGTCATTGGCAGGAGCCTTATTGTCGGGCGGCCACTTAGTATTTTGCTGAGTCAAAAAAGACAGGGAGGGAATGCAACTGTCACGGTGGCACACAGCAGAACAAAAAATATCAGAGACTTGACCGGACAAGCAGATATCGTCATTACGGCACTGGGGCAAGCGCATTTTCTTACAGCCGATATGGTCAAAGAAGGCGTTGTGATTATTGATGCCGGTATCAATAGTATAGAAGATGCTTCTCGAAAACGAGGCTATAGATTGGTCGGTGATGCAGATTTTGAAGCTGTCAGCCCGAAGGCTTCATATATCACACCTGTGCCCGGAGGAGTGGGGCCCATGACCATTGCCATGCTGCTAAAAAATACGCTGAAAGCTTATCAAGCCGATTTTTAAGAGCTTGTTTCAATCTTATTTTATACCCGAAAGTGGTTATTTTCTTACAGGCACTATTTTTTTGTATCCGAAAAGGTATAGTTATTATGAACAAGTATATGTCATTAAGTGAATTTGTCAGGATAAGAAGAAAGTTATTAAAGATGACATAACTGGAGATGTCTGAGAAATAGGGTGTGGAAATAAGATTTGGAGAGGGGTAAAAAAAAACTTTAAGAATGGATAAAGTGAATCAGGTTTTGGATTTATTCGGATATAATTTAACTCCTGTAAAATCAAGTAGTATAGATTCTGATGAAAAAAGCTAGGACTTACACGCACAATAATGGGCGGAGGCTTTGATTGAAGATAATGATAGTTATCATTTCAATTATGAAAAAAAATATTTGGAAGATAAACAAGCCGAACCAATTAGTTTGACGCTTCCTTTGCGTTCGGATGAGTATTTCAGCAGGATACTTTTTTCACTTTTTGACGGCTTAATTCTCGAGGAATGGTTGTTGGATATTGCAAAAAAAAAATGGAAATTGGATATGAGAGACAGAATGAGTATTTTGCTTGCCACGTGCAGAGATTGTATTGGGGTGGTATCTGTGGAACCCATTGAAGAAGAAAACAAAGATGAGTGAGTGTCTATATTGTTGTCAAGAAATTAAGGATAAGGAATTTGAAAAATTTTAAAACCTTTTTCTATATGTGGCATGAAATTATAGAAAATAGTTTTCTTAATAAAGAGTTGAAAGAAGCCTATCATAAAATGATTGATAAGAAGTTTATACAAATGGAGTCAAGATAGGTAAAGCTTATAATAAGCAGATTGTCAATTTGTTGCGTTTGCTTTTTAGAAAATGATTTAGATTTAATATTTGTTTTCCAGTTGTTTTATTTTTTCTTTCAGCAGTTGAATGTGTTCGTCTTTTTCTTTTAAACGGTTTTCATATTGGTCGATTAATTTCTCTGATAAATTATTGATTACAATCCCATTGCTATTATCTTTAAATTCATTGTTGTTTTGATTGAGAACCAACCCTTGTTCTTGTAGAAGTTCCAACAAGTCAAAATCCAGAATCTCACTGAGTTTAGAAAGTTGGGCGATGCCAATTTTGGTTTTGTTACTTTCCATATTTGAGTAAGTTCGCTGAGAAATATTCAATATATCTGCAATTTCTTGTTGCGAAAAACGCTTATTTTCGCGTATTTTTTTAAGTTTTGAACCTATTTCCATGAGTTATTTTTTATTTGTGCTAAATTAAGAATATTTTTTCTAACCATTAGAAAAAATATTCAGCAGATTTATCAAAGTGTTAATAATTTTGAAGTTGCGAGTTGTAATTAACAAAAAAATGCAAGCATCAGTTGGGGATTATGTCTAATAGAACGACTAAAGGTAAATAAATCTTTAGTTATAAAAAAAAATAAAATTGAAAAAAACATGATTTCTATTTATAGGCAGAGCATGAATATTATTGTCACTGTATAATAAAGCCGACATGTTTAATAATCACAAAGAATTAAAGAGAAACTGACAGTTTATTATAGATTTAAAAGCATAACCGACTCAATCGGACAAATTGACAAAAAATCCTAGATAAGAATAATGTCAAAGTTAAGTTAATCAAAGAAAATAAGCGCTGTCTGGAGTTTTTTAGTTTCCGTGTGATGGTCGGGAATAAGCCGAAAAGCCGACCTAAAATTGAACGGAAGTAGGCAATATTTAAAATTTCAACCATGAAAAAAGTATTTTTAACACTAAGTCTAGTATTTTTTGTTTTGATTTCTTGTAAAAAAGAAAGTGAAGAAATAATAAACAGAGCAACCAATCAACTAACCTTTAAGGTAAGAGTAAATAATTATAGCATGTTAGAGTTTAATTCATTAAGAGATTTTAATGAAGCTATTAAATATTTGAATGAGGGTAATAATAACAAAAATATCGATGCTTTAAGTACACAATTATCATTTGTATCAATGAAAGATTTTTTGAGTGAAGAAAAAAGAGAAGCCCTTGGTATTGAAGATGATTTATTGGCGACTGTATTAAGCCCCAATGGTACTATACAAATAGGAAATTATTTTTATAAAGTAGATATACCTAATGAAAATGTTAAGAGAATCTATGAAAGTGATTTTGTCAGTGACAATAGCTTTGATAACAAAAAAATAGTTGAAAATTATTCTATTTATGATAAAATTGATGAAAACGGGGCTATTATTACAGATATAAAAAGTTCAGCATGTAGTGGAACTAAAAAAGGACCTTATTATTTTCATTTAACTAATGGAGAAGATATTAAATACAAGTTAGTATATCAATCTTCCTTGTTTTATCACTCTCTTTTGGCTAAAATTAAAAGAGTAAATCTCAGTTGGGGAGGAAATATTGATTTTGGTATGAGTACTTCTTATCAAACAGACGGATATAGTTATTATTTGATAGATGGTGGTAGCCCAACGACAGATATTGTATCAATAACCTTTAATTATGGAGGAAATGACAGAAAATATGTATGGAGAAAAGAAAGAAAATTAAGCAAATATAAATTAAAAGTTTTTTTTATAGCTAGTAATTTAGACGACAATACATCAAGCACAAATATTTTAGAAATAAAATGTCACGATTCCTCTGGAGGAGGAGGAGGTGGTGGTTCCGCCATCGGTGGTGGCTCTTTGCCTGAAGTTAAATAATATTTATCATACCTGTTTCGTTGTAATTACAATGAAACAGGTATTTATATTAATTGTCATGAAAACAAATTTCAATCGTTTATTATTAATAATAATCATACTATTATTTGGTTATTCATGCTCAAAAAAGGTAGATATTGATCTACCGGATGATAATCCCAAATTGGTGGTTGGCTCTTTTTTTACAAAGGATTCTGTTTTTAAAGTTTTGGTATCACACACCTTACCAATTACACAAAACGGCTACCCTATTATAGATAATGCACAAGTGGAATTGTATAAAAACAATCAATTTATCGAAAATTTGTATTATGAAAACAATTTTTATAAATCATACAGTTCCGCCACTGAAAATGAGCGGTATCAAATAAAAATTAAAGCAAAAGGATATAAGAAAGTTTCAGCGGAAAGCAAAATTCCGGTTGGTAATCCGGTTTTATTAAACAAAAATTTTTATTTGAATTATGCTTTCTATACCTATGATGATGGTACAGTTTTCCCGATTTCCAAACTAGAATGCACAATAGCAGATGATTTAACCCAATTGAACTATTATGAAATAAGTATTTATATTAAATATTTTGATAGCTATGATCAAAAATATCGTATCATAGGAGTTGCCTTTCGTAAAAATGAAAATCAAATTATCAATAATGAAAATATCATTGACTATTACCCAAGCTCAATAGTTTTCTCAAATGAGTTATTTACTTCTAACCAACAAAAAATTGATATGGATTTTCGTTCATTTGTTTTAGATAATATTCAGTATCATCAAAACAGTAAATTAATCATAATTTTAAGAAAAATAAGTAAAGAATACTATTTATATCAGAAATCTTATACACTACACCGGTTTTTTCAAAGCTCAGATGAAATTTGGGGTTCACCGGCTCCGGTAAAATTATACAGCAATGTGCAAGGAGGTTTGGGCATATTTGCCGGTTATAGCCAAGTTATAGATTCAATTGCAATAAATTAGTTTTATAAATGAAAAAAATAATTTTAATTCTTTTATTCATTGTTGGGAATATTACGGCACAAAAAATAAACATCAGTGGTTTTGTTACGGATAAAAATACCGGTGAAAAAATCATTAATGCCAATGTGTTTGTAAAAAATTCTACCATTGGAACAGTTACCAATGAATATGGATATTATAGTTTGTATATTCCTAAAAATCAAGAAATTACAATTAAGATTGGTTTTGTAGGTTATAAAAATTTAGAAAAGAAGTTGCGTGCGGAAAAATCCCTAAAAATCAATTTTGAACTCGTTCCTGATAATCAATTGGAAACGGTTGAACTACATTTTTCTACTAAATCAGCTCAAAATATTCAAGCAAAAGAGATTAGCACCGTGCAAATACCCATACAACAGATTAAACAATTGCCTGCCATTGGTGGTGAACCCGATTTAATGAAAGCTTATCAATTGTTGCCGGGAATTTCTTCCGGTAAAGAGGGAAGTAGTGATTTATTTGTAAGAGGTGGAAGTCCCGACCAAAATTTAATGCTAATTGATGGCGTTCCATTATATTATGTCAATCATTTGGGTGGTTTTGTATCGGTTTTTAATATAGATGCCATCAATAGTGTAAAGCTGATAAAAGGTGGTTTCCCTGCAAGATATGGTAATCGCTTGTCCTCGGTGGTTGATATTAGAATGAAAGATGGGAATCGGAATAAAAGAAGCGGGAGTTTTACAATAGGTTTGTTAAACGCAAAGCTCATGCTCGAAGGACCATTAGGAAAAAAAGCCTCGTACATGGTGTCTGCAAGACGTATGTTATATGATTTAATTATGTTTCCTGTTTCATATATAGGTACCGACAAAATGAGTAGTTTTGGTTATCATTTTTATGATTTTAACGGAAAAATAAACTATCAAATCAATCTGAAAAATCATTTGTATTTCAGTGTATATGGGGGTGATGATATTTTTGCCATTAGAAATTATAAAGATACGGAAACATCAGGTAGCAACCAAGGCGATTTTGAATCCAAATACCAGAAAAAATGGGGCAACAAACTTTCATCATTACGTTGGTATTATGATATCAACAATAAATTGGAATTAATTACGAGGTTGTCTTATTCAAAATATCGATTTTATATCGGAAAAAAAGTTTCATCGGACGAAAAAAAATTTCAATATGAATCCAATTATATTTCAGATATTCAAGATGCACGTATCAACAGCTTGCTAAACATTAATATTTCAAATAATTATAAAATAACAACCGGGAGCGGTTTTTCCTATCATTGGTTTAATCCGTCAGTTCTGGGTGTGCACATCAGTCAAAATAACGAACCGCAGGATTATATTAAAAGCAGTTATAAGCAAAGTTCTATCGCCTATTACTTTTTTATTGAAAATCATATTAATTTTCATAATAAATTATTTCTGAACCTTGGTATTAGAAATAGCGATTTAGTCATTAATAAACATCAATTTGTTTCATTTGAACCCCGTTTGATGTTTCGATATCAATTCAATAAGTCTTTTGCCGTAAAGGGCGCTTATTCCAAAATGCAACAAAATTTACATTTGTTATCAACCACAGGATTAGGCATGCCGGTTGATTTGTGGTTACCGGCGACTAACGATGCACCCCCCGAACAATCGGAACTTTATGTTTTCGGGATTTCTAAATCTATTGGGAAACCTTATCAATTAAGTATAGAAACTTTTTATAAAACCATTAATAATTTAATCACTTACAAACCCGGTGCTACTTTTAAAAAAGTATCTTATCATTGGGAAGATAAAATCTACAATAACGGATTGGGAAAATCATATGGAGTAGAATTTTTACTACAGAAAAAAACGGGAAAACACACCGGTTGGTTAAGCTATACTTGGTCAAAAACCACAAGACAGTTTAATGAAATCAACAATAATTTTCCTTATCCTTTTAATTATGACCGAAGAAACGACATAAGCATAGTTTATAATTACAATTTTAATAAACATATACAATTTTCGGCAACTTGGAATTACGGAACAGGATATCCTTTTTCAATGGAAATTAATAAATTTTATACTTTAACCAATTTATCATTTTCCGGAGAAAATTATAATTTAAACAATCTTTATGAATACACAACTGCTTACGAATATAGCAAGCCTAATAGTTTAAAAATGAGGGATTTTCATCGTTTAGATATAGGTGTTAATTTTATAAAACAAAAAAAATATGGTATTCGCACATGGAATTTTTCAATAATAAATGTGTACAATCGAAAAAATCCCTATTTTTATTACTTATCTAGTGAAGAAACTTCGGAAGGTCATTATAAAACAATTGTCAAACAATATACCTTATTTCCTTTTTTACCTTCATTTAGTTATAGTTATAAATTTTAAGCAATTATAATTTGCTGTATAAGTATAGTACCCTTAAAAATTCAGACCATTGTTTAAGTTGAAAAAAATGAGAAAGACAAGATATAAATTCACTTCAGAATCAAAATCACCTAGGCAAACCTATATAATTTTGTAGAAATCACTTTAAAAAGAAACAGATAGTCTTTTATATTTTCATAGAAAGACGAATTGAGTTCGTTTGATGAAATCTTTTCTTTTTCTTGGTTGATAAGATTCTGAATCAGAATTCTTCTCAAGTTGAGCAATACATCCATGGTGTGCCAACCCATATTGTCGTTTTTTGAACCTACGCTGACGTTATATTCTTCCCATTTTGCCAATTTATATTTTTCATCTTCCATCAAAATATCAGAAATCAGTCGTGAGGATTCTTCATCGATTTGTGTGATATAATCTGCCACCACAATTTTTTCTTTATTGAGCAACTTGCCAATTAAATCTTTATAGACAACACTGAAAATTTGGTGAGAAAATTCCAGTTCGTCTTCTTGAAGTTGTTTGTAGACTTCTTCTGCAATGCTTGTTTTTCTGGATGTTTTTTCCAGAATAGGTTCAGAATTATCTTCCGGAATTTCTTTTAAATCCCAATCGTCCACAACAACTTCCATATCGCCGTGCAGCAACAAT
>Ga0256846_1000660_pt1 | contig 13122 bp, 8 predicted proteins | sample TevniametaG_FD_189098 | JGI IMG/M metagenome (GOLD analysis project Ga0256846, IMG submission 189098) | Tube worm associated microbial communities from hydrothermal vent at the East Pacific Rise, Pacific Ocean - Tevnia | ecosystem: Host-associated > Annelida > Integument > Unclassified ...
GGAATCGGGCATCCGCGCGGGGGCACTGCCTGGTGCGGAGGTGCTGGCCCCTGACGGCAAAAATCACTTTTCTCCCCGGTATGCAGCGGTTCACCAGTCGATCCTGAGTGGGTTTCTGTCCAATATCGCCTGCCGGAAAGAAAAAAACAGTTTTACCGCCACGCGTGGCCGGGAAGTGATGATTTTTCCCGGCTCCGGCCTGTTCGATCAGGCGGGCAAGTGGATTGTGTCCGCCGAAATCGTGCAGACCTCGCAGCTGTTTGCCCGCATCAACGCCAATATTGATCCCGGCTGGCTGGAACCCTTGGCCGGGGACCTGTGCCGATTGACCTGGCGTGCCCCCCGCTGGGACAGGAAAAAAGAAACCGTCATGGGAGTCGAACAGGTCAGTCTGTTCGGCCTTGTCATCGTTGCCGGCCGGCCGGTGGTGTATGGCCGAATCGACGAGAAAACGGCGGCTGATGTGTTTATTGAAGAAGCCCTGGTGGCGGGGGATATTATGCGGCCGCCGCCCTTTCTGCGCCACAACCAGCGCCAGGTACAGACGGTCTGTAATCTGGAAAACCGGTTGCGTCGGCGGGATATTTTTGTCGGTTCCCAGGCATTGGCCGCGTTTTACAGTTCCCGGCTGGAAGGAGTCTGGAATATGCGTCTGCTCCGGCAACAGATCAAGGCGCGCGGCAGCGATCGATTTTTGCGCATCCATCGGAGCGACCTGATACGCTACTCACCGGATACAGAGCGGCTGGCGGCGTACCCGGATACGGTCTGCTGGGGCGGCAACGTGTATCCGTGCACGTATGCCTACGCGCCGGGCGATGCGGTCGACGGTATCACCGTGACCATCCCGGCCGGCATGGCGGCATCGGTGCCTGTCTCGGCCCCGGACTGGCTGGTGCCGGGATTCATCGCCGAAAAAATTCAGACCCTGATCAGGGGACTGCCCAAAACGATCCGCCGCCAGCTGGGACCGGCGCCCCGGGTAGTGGAATCGATGCTGGCCGATATCCCTGCCACCTTTGAAAATGAGCCCTTGGTCAATACACTGGGCCGATTGCTCCATCAGCGGTTCGGCGTGCATGTGTCGGCCGGAATGTGGCCCACCGATGTGCTGCCCGATTATTTGAAGATGCGCATCGTCATTACGGACAGTTCGGGCCGGGAGATCGGCAGCAGCCGCGACCCTTCGATTTTACACCGGCTGGCGGCCGGCGGCGGCGACACGCGGCAGCTCAATATCCTGAAAAAACAACTGGAACGGACCGGTCTTGACCGCTGGGATTTTGGCGATGTTCCCGCGGTTATGGAACAGACCATCGATGAGGTCCCGGTGGTCGGATATCCGGGGCTCACCGTTGAAACCGGTCCGGCCGGACCGGTCAGTCTGCGGGTATACCCGCACCGGACCCGGGCCCTGGCGGCCCACCTGGATGGCGTCCGGAAACTGGCAACTCTGCATCTGGCCGGAGAAATGAAATTTCTCAGGAAATGGTTGTCGCTTCCGGCCGGTGCTGTCTCCAAAACAGCCACCCGCAAAGAGATTGCCGAAGTGGAACGTCAGCTGTTTGAAAAAGTTGTCACGCACTTTTTCGCCCGGAATATCCGGACCGAAAAAGCGTTTGCCACCTGCCTCGATACCGCACGGCCGCAGCTGCACGATGCGGGCAACGCCCTCAAGGCAGCGGTCCTGCCGGTGCTGAAAGACATTGCCGCCACCTGCCAGGGATTGACCGGGCTGAATCGCCGTCATGGCGCCCAGCCGGCCCTGCAGACGTTTATCGACCAGCGCCGGAAAGACCTTGAGCGGCTTGTGCCATCGACCTGGATCACCATTTACGATGCGGAACACTATGCCCGCCTGCCCGTTTACCTTCGGTCGATTTTAATCCGCACGCAGCGGGCCGTACTGGATCTGGAAAAGGATCGCCGCAAGGCGGAAACCGTCCGGCCGTTTGCCGATTATCTGGACCGCCTGCTCACAACCCTGTCGCCGGCCACATCCGATGATAAACGGCATGCCGTTGAAGAATTTTTCTGGCTGCTGGAAGATTTCAAGGTGTCGGTCTTCGCCCAGGAACTGCGGCTCCCCCGGCCGGTATCGGCCAAGCGGCTCCAGAAAAAGCAGGCGGAGATAGAAAGAATCACATAGAGGCTTGTAATTGACTATTGACTATCGCCAACGGAATCCTGTTGATGGCCGGTAGATGCCGGCGATCTATGTGAGTCGGTGAAATATGGATGTGACTGATGCCGGTGCTTTTCATGCATTCGGATAAAACTGGATTCATTAAATTGTCAATAATCAATCGTCAATTCTTCAAAGTAATCCGCTTCATCCTTCCGCCCCCGCTTCCGGCATCCATCTGCGTAGATACGACACTTTTCTTTGAGGACCATTATTGCCTGCAGTCGCTGGGTATGGGACAGGCGGCCACTTGCAATCAGTCCCGACAGGGACCGGATGCGGTATCTGTCCAGTCCCGCCTGCCGGGAGAGCTGATCAGGATGGCCGCCGGTTTTAACGATCAGCGGCTGATCAATCAGATGAACCGGATACCGGCAGCCGATTCTCAGCCACAGGTCGTAATCTTCACAGGCGGGCAGGACCTCGTCAAAAAAACCGACTTCATCGAACAGATTCCGCCGGAGCATCACCGCCGACGGACTGACGAGACAGAGCGACAGCGACCGCTGAAAAATATCCCCTGATGGCTTGGCATGTTTTTTTTTCGGATTGACCCGGACCCCGTTGCGAATCCAGATTTCATCAGTCTGGCAGATGTAAGCGTCCGGGCGGGCCTTTAAAAAGGCGGTCTGGACGGCCAGTTTATCGGGCAGCCAGTAATCATCCGAATCGAGAAAGGCAATCAATGCGCCGGAGGATGCGCGAATACCGGTATTTCGGGCCGCGCTGACGCCCTGGTTTTTCTGGCAAATCCAGGTGATTTTTCGGCCGTAGGCGGCCAGTAGGTCAGGTGTGGTGTCTGTGGAGCCATCGTCTACCACGATAAGTTCCAAATTGTCATGGCCTTGGGACAAAACGGAATCTATCGCCTTTTCAAGTACCCGGGCCCGATTGAAGGTTGGGATAATTACACTGACGGAGGTGGTTGGATTCAATGGCTTCCCGATGATCGGTTGATGGTAAATTATCCCCGCGGGTACCGACCCCGGCACCCCTGGGAAGGGGACGGTGCTGGATAATAAATTATACTGAAAAACATCTTTAATCGCTTGACGAATGAAATCAACCATGAAATAAATCCGTCAATTAAATATATATTGAAAATTTTCCTTCATTTTGGGTTCCGGCATGGAAAAAATACTTCAACAGATATCCGACGCATACCAGACATTTCCGCCCAGTCAGCGGAAAGTGGCGGATTACATTTTTCACCACTTGAGCCAGGCGATTTTACTAAACATTACCCAGATCGCCGCCCGGGCCCATGTATCCGAAGCAACGGTTATCCGGTTTGTCAATGGCCTCGGATTTTCCGGGTTTTCGGAATTTAAAAGGGTCGTCGGGGAAAAAATGCTGGCGGATTACTCCACATCAACCCGGCTGATTGAATCCGCCAAAACCCTGGAAGGCCGCCAGTCCCTTTTTACCGATATCCTGACCGGAGATATTGAAAAGATCCGGGATCTGGGCGCCGGAATATCCGAAGAAACGTTTCACCGGGCGGTGGATAAGCTCTGCTCCGCCAGACGCCTGTATGTGCTGGGGTTGCGGGCGAGCTATGCTCTGGCCTTTTATCTGGCGTTTGATCTTCGATTTTTTTTAAATTCCGTCCACCTGGTGGAGTTGGGAGTGGGGGATCTCCCCGAACAATTGCGGGATATGGGATCCTCGGATGTCCTGGTGGTCATCAGCTTTAAACGGCACACCCAGCAGACGGTCGACATTGCCGAGCAAGCCAGGAAAAAGGGCCCTTTCATCATTGCGGTCACCAACAGCGAATTGTCACCCATCGCCCAGTTGAGTGATATCGCGTTGATCGCCGAAACCCGGATTCCCGCCTATTTCGAATCGTATACGGCACCGATGAGCCTGCTCAATGCACTCATCACGGCCATTGCGCTGCGGGAGAAAGACAAGGCCATTCCGGTGCTGGATCGTCTGGAAAAAGAGTTCGAAAAGTTTAACACATTTATAAAATAATTTAATATTTGGAGGAAAAAATGTCTAAAAAAGAGCAAGTGGCCGAATTCAGTAAAAAAATCGAAGAAACCTATTTAAATAGAACACCGAAATCACGGGAAATTATCGAAGACGCCAAACGATTTGTCCCCGATGGGGATATGCGGATTTCGATCTGGTTCGAACCCTACCCAGCCGTCATGGCCAGAGGCGACGGCTGCCACCTTTACGATGAAGACGGCAACGACTACCTGGACTTTTCCAACAACTGGACCTCGATGGTGCTGGGAAACAACAATCCCAGGGTCGTGGAGGCGATCTGTAAGCAGGCACCGATGGGATCAGCCATGGCGGCGCCGCCCAAGCGCGCCTATGAATGGGCCCGGATTCTTTGCGATCGGATTCCTTCGGTCGAGCGGGTGCGGTTCTGCACATCTGGAACCGAAGCGGTGATGTTTGCCATCCGTGCGGCCCGGGCCTACACCGGCAAGGACAAAATTTTAAAAATGGAGGGAAACTATCACGGTAGTTACGATCCCATGGAGATGACCGTAGGCTGGCGTAAATTGCCACCGGGGCTGCCCAAAAGCGCAGCGCTTGATATGCTGGTTGTACCGTTTAACGACAAAGCCGCTGCTGAAAAAATGATCGTTGAAAACAAGGATGAACTGGCTGCGGTGATCGTTGAGGGGGTCATGGGCGCGGCTGGCATGATTCCGCCGGAAGACGATTATCTCAAATTCCTGGAGGAAACGGCCCATGCCAATGGTGTTCTCCTCATTTTAGACGAAGTGATCAGCTTCAGGCTTTCCACCGGTGGTGCCCAGGAGATTTACGGGGTCAAACCCGATCTCACCGCCCTGGGCAAAACCATCGGCGGCAGCCTGCCGGTCGGCGCCTTCGGTGGAAGCAAGGAGGTAATGGCGGTCTATTCTCCCCGGCATAAACATCCGGCCCATCATGCCGGCACTTTTGTTGCCACCCCCATTGCCGTGGCCGCGTCGGTAGCCGGATTAAAGGAAATGACGGCCGAAGCCATTGACCGGATCAACGGGTTGGGATGGTCGCTGGCGAAAAAACTCCAGGGTGTTCTGGGTGATTTGAAAATCAAAGCACAGATCAAAGGATATGGGTCGCTGCAGCAGATCCACTTTACGCCGGAGCCGATATCCACCGCTTCCACCGCTTTTTTCACCATCGACCGGGATATCCTGCGCCTGTTTCACTTGTCGCTGATGAATAAGGGGATATTTATTCCCAACCGGGGGTTCTTTGCCGTATCGACGCCCATGGGGGAAGCAGAGATCGACAAGGCGGTCGATGCCTCGGGCGAGGTGTTGGAAGAGTTGAAACCGTTGATTGAAAAAATCGCTCCGCAGCTGGTCGGATAACAGGAGAAAAAGATGTCTCTCAAAAGAGTACTGAACGCCGAGTCGGTGGCCATTGTCGGTGCCTCGCAAAATGAAACCAAGCGGGGGTTTCAGGCCATTCGCACCCTGCTGTCGGAAAAATATGCCGGAAAGATTTATCCGGTTAATCCCAAGGAGAAAAGCATTCAGGGATTGGCTTGCTATGCCAAAGTGGCTGATATTCCCGGGCCGGTCGACCTGGCTCTCATTACTACACCCGCCAGAACGATTCCGGCCATTTTGAAAGATTGTGGTACCAAAGGCGTACAAGGAGCAGTCATTATCGCCGGCGGATTCGGGGAGTTGGGCGAGGAAGGCCGTAAACTCCAGGACGAGGTCGTCCAGACGGCCGAAAAATACGGGATTCGGCTGATCGGCCCCAATACATCGGGGATGATGAATCTGAAATTGAATCTGAATCTCGTCGGCATGCGGGATGTGCCCCGGGGCGATATCGCCCTCTTAACCCAGAGTGGCAATATGGCATTGACCCTGATCACCGAGGCGCAGACCAACAGCCGGAAGGGGTTTACCTATTACGTGGGGGTGGGCAATGAAGCGGATATCCGTTTTCACGAATATCTGGCCCATTTCCGGAATGATCCCGACACCCGGGTCATCCTCATGTACGTTGAGGGGATGAAAGATGGCCGGTCATTCATTGCCGAAGCCCGTCGAACCACCCGCGAAAAGCCGATTGTCCTGCTGAAAAGCGGCCGGTCGGCCACGGGGCAGCGGTCGGCTGGTTCTCATACCGGGGCCCTGGCCGGGATGGCCGAAGTGGCCAAAGGGGCATTTACGCGGGCCGGCATTACCCTGCTTGAAAACAGCGATGAACTCTTTCCCGTGGCCGAGACCCTGTCGAGCCTGCCGCCCATTGCCAACAACGCGGTGGCGATTCTGGCGGACGGGGGGGGACATGCCACGATTGCCTCGGATCTGCTGACCGATATGGGGGTGGATATTCCCATTCTCAGCGCGGATACCCAGGAAAAGCTCAGAAAGATTCTCCCTTTTGCCGCATCCGTACCCAACCCGGTGGATGTGGCCGGCGGGGGGGATGCCGATCCGGCTGTTTTCGCCGAATGCACCCGGATTATTTTAGAGGATCCGGCCGTGGGCGGCCTTCTCATGGTGGGCCTGTTCGGCGGGTACGGAATCCGGTTTGCCGAAAGCCTGGCGACCATCGAGGAAAAAGCGGCCCGGGAAATGGGAAGACAGGTGGCGGAGATCCACAAGCCGATTGTCATGCACAGCCTTTTTGCTGCGGCCCGGCCGCCGGCGCTTGACCGGCTGCGCGATGCCGGTATTTCCGTCTACGATTCCGTTGACATTGCCTGCCGGAGTATCAGCGCCCTGGCCCGATACGGGGCCTATCTGAATGCGCTGCCTGCCGAAGATGATCTGACCTTTCACTGGGGCGCCCGGGCGACATCCGTCGGTACTGGAATCATTGCGGGAGCCAGAGAGGAAGGTCGCCATGCCCTTCTCGAACACGAGGCCCGGGATTTACTGGCGGCGCATGACCTGCCGGTGTTTGTCAGTCCGCTGTCGGCCACCGTCGAAGAAGCCGTGGCGGTGGCGGAAACCATCGACGGGCCGGTGGCCATGAAGATCGTGTCTCCGGATATCCTGCATAAAAGTGATGCGGGCGGGGTCCGGCTCAATCTGACCACGGGGGAATCCGTCCGACAGGCGTTTGAAGAGATCATGGCCAATGCGGAAAAATACGACGCCTCGGCCGATATTCGCGGCGTCCTTGTCTCCCCCATGGCGGAATCGGGCGTGGAAATCATTATCGGAACCAAGATTGACGATCAGTTCGGACCGATCATCATGTTCGGCCTGGGCGGGGTGCTGGTCGAGGTACTGAAGGATGTGTCGTTTCGGGTACTGCCCTTGAGTGAACCGGGCGCCGAAGCAATGATGGGCGAGATCAAGGCCAGTGTGATTCTGGACGGCGTGCGGGGAAATCCGCCGGTGGACAAGAAGGCGATTAAGCGATTACTGGTCAAGGTGTCTGAAGTCATCGAATCGTATCCGGAGATCCGCGAAATGGATTTGAACCCGGTGATCGTTCACGAAAAAGGGATCAGTATCGTGGACGCCAGGATGATATTAAAACGGGATGAACAGGTTTCGGGCGGGTCGCAATAATGCGATAACAGTCCCGTTTCAGCCTCAACGCCGGGATCGCACCATCCCGATTCCGGCCACCGGCGTACCGCAATGCCGGCAATGACCATTGTCGATGGCATAGCCGGTGATGGAAAAGCCCCATCGCTTAATGACCGCCTGTCCGCACTGGTGGCAGTACGTATTCTCACCGTCGTCGCCCGGGATATTGCCCGTGTAAACGTATCGCAGCCCCGCGTCCTGGCCGATGCGGCGCGCGGCCGTCAGCGCGTCCGCCGGCGTCACCGGCGTATCCGTCAGACGGTAGGTGGGGTGAAACCGGCTGATATGCCAGGGCGTGTCCACGCCGAGGTCATTGGCGATGAATGTGGCCAGTTTCTCCAGCTCTTCCGGGGCATCGTTGCGGCCGGGGATCAGCAGGGTCGTCACTTCCAGAAAAATCCCGGCGGCTTTCATTGCGCGCAGCGTTTCCAATACCGGCGCCAGGCGCGCGCCGCACATCTTTTTGTAAAAATCATCGTTAAACGCCTTGAGGTCGACGTTGGCCGCGTCGAGAAAAGGGGCGATGCGCGTCACCGCTTCGGGTGTCATGTAGCCGTTGGTAACGAAAACGTTCCTGATACCCGCGGCCCGGGCCTGCCGGGCCATGTCATGCGCCCATTCGAAAAAAACTGTCGGCTCGGTATAGGTATAGGCGATGCTTTGGCAGCCGGCCGCGACGGCCGCGTCGACTTCCTGCCGGACCGTGGTGTCGGTGCCGGCGATGGCGCCGTTGCGGTCCGCCGGCATCTGGGCGATGTCGGCGTTCTGGCAGAACCGGCATTTGAAATTACAGCCGACAGTGGCCACGGAGTAGGTTCGACTGCCCGGCAGAAAGTGAAAGAGCGGTTTTTTCTCGATGGGATCGATGTGCCGGGCGATGAGTTTGTTATATACCCGTGTCCGGAGTGTTCCTCCGTTGTTTTCCCGAACGCCGCAGATACCCCGGTGACCGTCTTTGATTCGGCAGCGGTGATGGCAGAGGTGGCATTTTACTTTCCGGTTTTCGATGGTATTGTATAGATAGGCTTCCATAATGGGGCTGTCTGCTTTTAATTCATGTTATCCCGCCACGGTTTTCGCTGCCGGTTTCGAGTGGATGGACAGGGGGAGCGGCCGGGTTTTGAATTGGGGTTCCAGGGTGACGACCATGCCCACAAAGGCGCCGAGGGGACACCGCTGGATCCACGCGGATCGCTCCAGGCTCAAGCGCCAGCCGTCGGCAACGGTCGGAAGCTGGCAGGTCGTGCGCCATGTGATGGGGATATTGCCCAGAAGACCGCGGATCATCTGCTTGAGCTCCCAGATACTGAAAAATTTTGCCCGGTTGTAAACGGTTTGGCCGAAAACCCCATACATCCGGCGATAGATGTTTTTCAGGGCGTAGCGATTGAGCGTGCCGATAAAAAGCCGGTCCTTGGCGACCCGGCAGGCCTCGGCCAGGGCCTTGCGGGGATCTTCCGTAAATTCCAGCGATGTCATGAAGATGGCATGATTGAACGCATTGTCTTCAAAGGGGAGGTTTTCCGCCGGACACTGATACAGATCGGCGCGGGAGCCGAGCCGCTGTTTGGCATAATCGAGCATATAAACGGATGGATCGGCACCGGTCACGTCAAGGCCGTGCCGGATGAGGTGGTCCAGGGTCAGGCCGGCTCCGCATCCGATGTCCAGAACCGTTTCGGTGCGGTGCGGCATGAGCATGTCATGCATGAGACGGGTTTCCAGATCAATCAACAGCTGCGCCCGTGGTTTCCGGGACCACCGGTGAAAATCCCTGGCATTCTTGAAATCGAATACGTATCCCATGTCGATTGACGTCATTTAGGTTGATTCGGACAAATAAAACTCCTGGAATAACGGCCGCCCGCCTGATTGGCTGTCAACGGCACCAGTAAAAAATATATACCTGCAGCCGCCAGGTCAAATGGCGGATTTTTTTATTTTGCCGGACGCGATTTATCCCCGTCGGCCGGTTTCTGCCTGTCTGGTTTCTGTCTGCCGGGTTTTTGTCTGGCCGGTTTTTGTCTGGCCGGCTTCTGTTTGCCGGGTTTCTGGCTGTCTGATTTCCGGCTGTCGGACGTCTGGGTGGCCGGTTTCCGGCTGGCTGGCGTTGTCCGGGGCTTTTTCCGGCGTGAACGTCGGCGTTTTTTCTCTGGTTTTGGTTTTGCCTCCGCCTTGCCGGCATCTGTCGGGTCGGTTGGTTTAAAGCCGAAAAAACTTCCCGGGCAGTCCCCCTTGGGTACGGAAAAGGCTGGCCGCCGCCGTGATAGTGTCGGCCTGGGCTTCTGGGTCCGTTTCTGGCGCCGCATGGACCGTTTTTTAAGCAGATCCCGGGAAGTGGCCACCGGGCCGCAGGTATCTTTCTCAAACCAGTCTTCCTCGGGCCAGTGGATGGGGAGTTTGTATCCCAGCATCTCTTCAAGCGGCCTTAAATGATAGACATATTTTTCGCAGGCCAGGGAGATGGCTTTACCGGTTTTTCCCGCCCGGGCCGTTCGGCCGATGCGGTGAACGTAGCTTTCAGAATCCTGGGGCAGATCGTAGTTGATCACGTGGCTGATATTGTCCACGTGCAGTCCTCTTGAGGCCACATCCGTGGCCACAAGAATCTTCAGTCGACCGCTTTTAAACTGGTCCATCAGGCGGAAGCGTTTGCGCTGGGGAATATCCCCCGTGATGCCTTCGGCCGGCCAGCCGTTGCCTTTCAGTTTCTGGCTGACCCATTCGACGCCGGATTTGGTGTTCACAAAAATCAGCAGCCGGGACCAGTCTTCCCGCTTTAAGAGACCGAGCAGCAGCTCAAGCTTTTCGTGGGCGCCGACGTGGAACAATTCCTGGTCGATGCCCTCGACCGTGACTGCTTCCGGGGCCACCGCGATGAATTCAGGCATATTCATATATTCATAGGTCAGTTCCATCTCCCGGTACGAAAGCGTGGCCGAAAAAAGCATGGAAAGCCGCTTTTCGTACGAGGGCAGTTTGCTGAGAATATAGCGCATGTCCTTGGCAAACCCAAGATCGAGCAGCCGGTCGGCCTCATCGATAACCAGAACCTCGATGTCAGACGGGTTGAAAATCCTCTGCTTATGGTAATCGATAATCCGCCCCGGTGTACAGATCACGATATCGCACCCTTTTTTAAGCGCGTCGGCCTGTTTCTGATAGTCGACGCCGCCGACAATCTGGAGCGTTTTATAACCGGTATGGCGACCGATGGACTGGGTTTCTTCGTGGATCTGGGCGGCGAGTTCACGGGTCGGGGCCACGATCAGGGCCAGCGGGTTTTTGCTTTTTTTACGGGGAGTGGCCATCAGGCGGGTAAACAGCGGCACCAGAAAAGCGGCGGTCTTGCCGGTGCCCGTCTGAGCCTGGCCGGCCACGTCCCGCCCGGACAGCGCGACCGGGATGGTCCTGGCCTGAATCGGAGAGCAGGAAACAAATCCGGCGTCTTTCAAACCTTTCTGGAGTTTGGCCGGCAGGTCAAATGAATCAAAACGCGTATCCGTTAAAAATTCCGGTGCCGGTTGAAGGGGGGTTGTGTCGGTCGCTGCCTGGGTTTCAGTCATTTTAAGTTTACCATTATTTCAATTGGTTGATGATAAGTAAGGGATAAACCGGTCCCCGGTTTATCCGATTAAACCGCCGCCTGACATTTCTTCTGCCCCATTCGGGGGGCGCGATTTTCACCTTTTTTGGGAAAGGGGCGAAAAGGACCTTTTCAGACGACGCCGGAGGAATGCAAGTTGTTACCATTTTTATTGAATCATACTTTTTTTTGGGCGGGCGATCAAGTCATAACTCTATTTTAATGATTTGAGGACGATGCTTTACCTGCCCATGTGTGCGTGATATGTTAAAATCTTCTTCAAAGCGCGATGGAATGGAGAGAAGGCATGAAACTGTTGATCACCGGGAAACTGCCGGTTTCGGTTGTTGCGCGGGCACGCAGGGCGCACGAAGTGACTGTCAATGATACGGAAATACCCATGCCCCGGGAGGATATTCTGGCGGCAGTCCGGGCGCAGGACGGCCTGCTGTGCATGATTACCGACAGGGTCGATTCGGCGTTGCTGGCGCAGGGGGCGAACCTGAAGATGATTGCCAATTACGGCGTCGGTTACGACAATATCGACCTGGCGGCCGTTTCCCGGCGGGGTATTCCCGTTTCCAATACGCCGGGCGTCCTCACCGACGCCACCGCCGATCTCGCCATGGCCCTGATTCTGGCCGCGGGGCGGCGTATTGTCAGCGGAGATGCCAGAACGCGGCGGGGTGATTTTAAATTCTGGTCGCCAATGCATTTTCTGGGCCGGGAGATCACCGGGAAAACCCTGGGGCTGATCGGCCTGGGCCGGATTGCCCGGGCGGTGGCCCGGCGGGCGGCCGGGTTTGATATGCGGATCGTTTATCATTCCCGTCATCGGCTGTCGACGGCAGACGAGGCGCGCCTGAATGTGTGCTATCTTTCCCTGAATGCGCTGTTGAACCAGGCGGATTATGTTTCCCTGCATGTCCCCCTGACGCCGGATACCCGCCATCTGATTGATGCCGATGCGCTCGCGCAGATGTCGCCGGAAGCCTTTTTGATTAATACGTCCCGGGGGCCGGTGATCGACGAAACGGCTCTGGTGGCGGCTCTGCAGGCGGGACGCATTGCCGGCGCAGGCCTGGATGTATACGAAAATGAACCGGCGCTGGCATCCGGGCTGGCCGATCTGGAAAATGTGACCCTGCTTCCCCATGTGGGCAGCGCCACCATCGAAACCCGGACGCGGATGGCCGAACTGGCGATGGATAATCTGCTGGCCGGGCTGGCCGGTGAGCGGCCTCCCAGTTGTCTGAACTGGGAACAGGTGGCAGGTAAAAGAGGTGAATAAAACAACCGGCCGACTGCCCAGCCGGCCGACTAACGGGTAATAACAACGGATGAAGATGAAAAATTTCTTTCAAGTGACCGCCCCCGATGATGTCATCGCCATGGGGAATGATTTTTTACCGATGAAAACGGAAACAGTTCCGCTGGATCAGGCCCATGGCCGGGTACTGGCGGTGGATTTTATCTCTCCCGAAAACCTGCCGGGATTTACCCGGGCGACCATGGACGGGTATGCTGTCAGGGCCTCATCCACCTTCGGGGCCAGTGAATCCGGCCCGGCTTTTTTAACGGTCAAGGGATCCGTCACCATGGGCGATGTGCCGGATTTTTCCGTTGGTCCCGGTGAAGCCGCCCAGATTTCCACGGGTGCCATGCTGCCCGGCGGCACCGATGCCGTGGTCATGATCGAACATACCCAGACCCTGGATGAAACAACCATCGAGGCGTATCGCAGCGTGGCCCCGGGACAGCATGTGATCCAGGTGGACGAGGATATTACCAGAGACCAGCCGGCA
>Ga0256846_1000661_pt1 | contig 13100 bp, 11 predicted proteins | sample TevniametaG_FD_189098 | JGI IMG/M metagenome (GOLD analysis project Ga0256846, IMG submission 189098) | Tube worm associated microbial communities from hydrothermal vent at the East Pacific Rise, Pacific Ocean - Tevnia | ecosystem: Host-associated > Annelida > Integument > Unclassified ...
GGAATTGTCAAGAAACAGGATAAATCTTTAGAGAAAAATGATATACAGGATCTTAAGGAGGATGTGATAAACGGTGATACTCAAAGTGCCGTTAGGAGTGTTGCCGAGGTTCTGACTAAAGAGTCGGCTGTCGAGATAATAAAAAAATATATTATCCCGGCGATGAATGAAGTCGGGAAAAGATATCAGGAGGGAACATATTTTCTCCCTCATCTAATAGCTTCAGCCGATACTGTTAAGGCAATTCTTCCGGAGATAAAAAAAAATCTTCCGAAAAAAAGTGCTGAAACAAACATTAAAATACTCTTTGCCACAGTTAAGGGAGATATTCACGATATCGGAAAAAATATTCTGACAAGTATTCTTGAAAGTTTTAATTATGAGATTATTGATCTCGGTAAAAATGTACCTCCCGGAAAAATAGCAGAAGAAGCCGTTAAGAATGGGGTTCATATAGTTGCTTTATCGACTTTGATGACAACAACGATACCTTCTCTTATAAACAGTGTTGAGATGATAAAATCCGATGAAAGATTAAAAGATGTCAAGATATTTATCGGGGGTGCGGTTGTTACTAAAAAGATGGCTGATGAGATAGGTGTATACTTTACAAGAGACGGAATGGAAATGGTTAAAATGATAAAAGAGTTGCTGAAAAAAGTTTAAATTCCAAATTTTTTTAAAATTTTTAGTTACTAATTTGAAAGAATGGAAATATTTGTAAAAAAAAGTTAATATCTTTATGTTAAGGGAGTAGAACATGAAAAAAATATTTAATTTTGTATTTATTGTGATAATTTTTTCTGTTTTTTGCCTAAATGGTTTTTTTAAATCCGGTTTATATTTATATGGGAATGATATTAAATTAAAATATGATTTAAGTGTTAATGCTGTCATTATTCCTGTATTTGCCATAGATAAAAAGGGTGATCCCGTTTTCGATCTGAAAAAAAGAGACCTCGTTCTATATGTTGAAGGAAAGTCTGTAGAGATAAATTCATTGAATAGATATTCTCTGGAAGGAGAGGAAAGTTATTCCGATAAAGAAAAAAAAACAGAAGATATAAAAAGGGAAAAAGTTGTCCGGGAGAGGTATATTTTTATACTCATCGACTCTGTATTCAACAGCAGAGATGGATACAGAAGGACTAAAGAGATAGCTGAGAAACTCATTCTACAAGGCAGAGAGGGGGATAGGTTCGTAGTAATTGAGATCCATCCTTTGAAGGGATTGAATTATATAGGCGGACCTGAAACCGGAAACAAAATTTTAGTTGAAAGAATTAAGTCTCTTAAACTGAATTTTAACAAGTGGTCAAATGAACTATTCCGCCAGAAACTGTTGCGTGGCAGCCTTGGCAACGACTTCTACGGTGTAACGGAACAGGAGACAAAAAGTTTTATGTTTTTACGTAATATACATCTTGATTCCGAAAGAATGGCATATCGAAATCTGATTGTTAGGTATAGCAAACTGCTGTCAAAATTCAAATATGCATTAAAATCAATAACAAGACCTAAGATGGTATTTTTAATATCGGAAGGAATGGCTAAAGGTGCTTTCAATATAGGCTATAAGTTATATGAAAGAGAGGAGAAGAAATCTTCAGATAGTGATAGCGACAGGAAATTTCAACAGTGGTCGACCTTTTATAATTCCGAGGGAAGAAATGAATATGCGAATTTAATATCCGGGTTGATGCTGGGATATCTTAAGGATATTGTAAAAGCCGTTAATAAAGGAAATTCGGTTCTTTATTCAATAAATTCTGCAAAACCTTCCGATACCTTTCAACCGAATGTTTCCGGAGATATGAGTTTGAAATATCTTGCGGGAGAGAGCGGCGGGAAATATTTCACAGGCACCAATACGGTGGAGATAGTAGAGAAGATAAAGAAAAATATTTCGGCATATTATGAATTATCATTTCTTATCCCTGAAAATATAAAGAAAAACCTCCATATAAAGATAAGGTGTAAAAGAAAGGGGGTTAATGTAAAGACCGTTCAATATACCGAACTTAAAAAAAAATATAGTGATATGGATAAACTTCAAAAGAGAGTATTTGCCTACAATCTTGCCAAAGGCGGGAAATGGAGTAATCTGATAGCCAAAGTGGTTAATGCTAAGATAAACATTAAAAAAACGGAAGGGAAAAAGGAAAATAGTTTTGAAGTGGAATTCCCGGAAGCATTTGTGGGGAAAAATGCAGATATCTTTATTATTACCGAAGATATGAAAAACCGGAAAGTTGATATAAAAAAGAGAAGAAAAGTTTTAATAAAAGCTACCGAAGAGATTAGAATAAAAAATGAAGAGAATAAAAAATATTACCTTGTGGTAGTAGAGCTTGGGGAGACCCGATCAATATCACTTCAATTGAAATAGTGATGTCCAATGTATATTATTAAAAAAGAGAGGAAGTTATGAGCAAAATTTCAATAAAAATGATAGCAATTTTTTTATCACTTTTAATTTTACTTCCGGGGATATCAACACCTTCGGATTCGGTTTTAAGTTCCTTTTATCATAATGCCGTAACCTCCTATGAAAAGGGGGATTATGAAGAAGCTGTATTTCATTTAAATACCTGTCTGGAACTCGCTCCTGTTGAAAAACCTGTATTTAAGGCAAAGATATTTTTAATGTTAGCATCGTGTTATACGAAACTTGGAAATGAAGAAAAATCGAAAATATCCCTGTCTTTTTTAAAACAGCTTATTGAAGCTGCAAATCTGAAAGGAATACCTTCTCTCTACCTTAATGGACCGGATCATCTTGTCGTAGAATTAAATCCGATCAAAATAGCGGGTTATAAAACGATATTTAAGGATAAAAAATTCAAAGTAAAACGACTTATTGAAAAGGTAGGGAGAAGGAAAACATATAAAAAAAAGAAAAAATTAGTGTTGATGATCACTTGTGCCGTATTGGTATCTTTTGTTGCTGCTATTCTGATATTTAAGAGAAAAAAGGAGAAACCTGCTCCGGAAGAGCCCTACAGGGATATAGAGTGGGTAAGAATACCTGCCGGAGAATTTGAGATGGGTGATGATAAAAATATTGGTGAAGCCGACGAAAGACCTCTTCATAAGGTTCATCTTAACGAATATTATATCTCAAAATATGAAGTCACTTTTGAGCAATATGATAAGTTTTGTGATGAGACGGGCAGAAAAAAACCGAGTAATGAAATATATGGGCATAAATTTCTTCCCAGGGGTAAATTTCCTGTTGTAAATATAATGTGGAATGATGCAAAGGCTTATTGTGACTGGTTATCACAAAAATCAGGGAGGAATATCCATTTGCCGACAGAAGCCCAGTGGGAAAAAGCTGCAAGGGGTACGGATAAAAGAATATATCCTTGGGGAGATCAATCACCTGATAGTAATTTGGCAAACTGGAACACTAACAACAACGATAATAAACCGCAGATAGTCGGTTCTCATCCGGATGGCAATTCGCCCTATGGAATTTGTGATATGGCGGGCAATGTATGGGAATATTGTAGTGATTGGTATGAAGCAAATTACTATAGTGTCACTCCATATAATAATCCTCCGGGACCCTCGAACGGACTATGGAAAATAGTCCGTGGAGGAAGTTTCAGAAGGAGTGAAGGTGCATGTAGAAGTTCATTTAGAGGTGGTAACTATAGAAGTTTTTATCATGGAAGCATAGGCTTTCGACCCGTAATGGAAATGTGAATTTATAAATTTATAAAAGAATTTTGTTACCGGAAAAAAAATAATTTGAAATCTTTCAATCGGTTGCATTACAGGATACTATTTTTTTTTAAGAATTATCTGGATTTTTCGACCTAATGCGGTATTTACAAGATGCTTTAAGTTAAGATAGTTGCTTTTACAAATTTTTCTTTTTTTTAATTCGAATTTAAGATAAATATCCAAATGATTTTTTTTCTTTTCTTTTACCGAATACTCGAATGTACCTACATTATTGTCAATTTTTGTATTTTGCTTAATTACATCGATAACATATTTATCATCTATAGCAAAAGATAGAGAAACCTTTACAAAAAAAGGAGATGAAATTGTTATCGGATATACTATTTGTTTTCCGCTCACCATATCCTGCGATATTTTTGGTATTAAAAAATTCTTTAAAAAAAGAAACTCCTTATATGCACAATCTACCGGTTTAGTCTCAAAATCTCCCGAAAATTCCGCAAATAGAGGTGTTACTTTTAAAATTTTTATATTTTTTACTTTTGATACGGAAAATATTTTTCTTATACTATTTTTATAGATTGAATTTTTATCTTTTAAGAATCCGGAATAACCAAAAAACGAGCCGGAAGTGAAAACCCGAAGATTGCCCGTAATCTTATTGTTTTTAAGCAAAATTTCTCCATTAAGAATTAGACTGTCTGTCTTTATATTATGCTTTATGCCGGGTAAAATCTTTCCTGTATCAGTGTCAATGAGTGGTATATCGTAATATTTTGTAACATGGAAATCTGTTCCCGGTTTACTCGGATCAATGTATATATCTTCTCCGTTCGAATTTACTTTAAAAATCAAACCGGTGGAGTTAAGATAAGAGAATAAATTATAGGATGTTTTAAAGTTGGGAGAAAGGGATATTATCCTATTTTTAAAACCGAATCTATCAAGTAATTTTTTCAAAATCAAAACTTTTTCGTATGAAGTAGCATAACCGGATTCCACAATATTATTAACACTTCTTAATTTAAAACCCGAAAGATTAAGATCAATAGAACAATTCTCATATGTATCTATTATTTCTCTTTTAATGGATTTTAGTAGTTCCCTCTCTGAAATATTTTTTTTCTTAATTTTCAAAATCGTATCTTCTATTTTTTTACAGACATCTTTATTGTGAAAAATATCCGGAAACAGTTTTTTAGGATTCTTTAAATTTGAAAAAAGAATATAAGGTCTGTCATAGTTTTTAACATAGAGATTCTGTCTGTGTGCTTCGATATTTTCCAAATGGAAAAAATAATTCATTGTTCCGTTCTCAACTGTTTTTTCCGGTTTTAAAAAACAGTTAAAAGCTTTGTAATGTAATTCTTCACTTTCAGGTAATTTAATTACAAGGGTATATTTTTCTACGGGAATTCCTTTTGTGATAAATTCTTTTCCTGTGAAATAGGGTATAAATCCCTTTTTTGTAATTATTCTGTATCTTAATTCAATTTCCGCACCTTTTTCAATGCCGGTATGAGAAATAACCATCTCTTTAAGATCAGAAAAATTTGAAAATCTTTTTGCTTCACGTGGAAGGACTTCATTGTAGCCGTTTTTAGGAGTTTTCACCTTCCTTCCGTTTGCCATTGTAGTAACCGAACTGATTACTACCAACTTCTGAAATTCAGGGTTATACTTTATAAAGCTTTCTCCAAAACCTCTTGTAGAATTTAAAAGCTTAACTCTATGAAAATAATCGTATATCTGTGAGCCGTCGCTCTCCAAAGTATATTTTACATTTATTTCAAGGTATCTGGCATTGAAGTCATATGTTGCATACATGCAGGTAACAGCTGCTACAAATATTAAAATAGGAATAATTGCTTTTTTCATTCTTACCTCCTTCCTTTGAGAATTATTAAGTTTTTCAGCTTGAAAAATTGTTTAATGCTGTTTTTAACATCTTCCCATTCTTTAGATTTAAAAATTCGTTTATTAAATCTGATTTTCTGAATGATTGATAGTGTTCTACCGTTTTTTCTTATACTTCCATTGTAAGAAACATTATCTCCTTTTATAGTTTTAAGCCCTGGTTTTTTATATATTTGAAAACCGACAGGAAGTTTTATATTTTCATGTATGGTAACCTCTTGAGAACATCCGATTCTGAAAGCATGTTTCCTTTTTTTCAGATCTGTTTTTATTCTTTTGAAAAAAAGGAGTTCATTTAACGGAAGGTTCCCGGAAAAGCTCTGTAAATAGTGATATTTTCTGCCGGATACAAGATAGTCATTTATAAAAAAATCGAAAGATAAATTTATCGGGTTTTTTAAATTAAACGGATCGGAATATTTTAGATCTGATATTTTTATCCCTTTTATTTGTCTGGAAATCAACTCCTTTATAAATTCTTTTGAAAACTTTTTTTGTTTCCATTTTAAGTATCTTCTTATCATAGAGTCCGATTGACCCTCTGTTCTTATAATCACACTGCCGGATATGCTTCCGTTTTTATTTAGGACGGAATTTATCCTGTACCTCAAATAGTGTTTCTCCGGAGGGCTGATATCAGTCGTTTTTAGATCCGCTCCCTCAGGCAGTCCCATAAGATATTGCTGTTGCTGTTCGCGGGAAGACCATAATTCCCTTACACCGGGAACCCAGGTCGGATCAAGCAGGTGATATTTCCCGTTGATTTTTACTACCGTCACCGAATGGTTAAACTGATCTGCGGGAATTTTATCGATTCTTGAACCTGCCATTGTCATCGCTGCATAAGATTCGTATCCGGCTGCTCTTAACAATGTAATCAGCATGCTTGCTTTATCTTTGCAAACACCACATCTGTCACGAAATATTGTAGTTCCTTTGTGAAGAGTGTAACCCTCACCTTTGCCCATGGAAAGTCCGGAATATCTTATTTCTTCGGCAACCCAGTGGGTTAATCTTGAAATTTTCTCCCAATCATTTTTTGCTCCAGATAGAATTTCCTTAACTTTATCATCTATCTCTTTACTCGACTTAAAAGAACCGTAATCTTCGTTTACTTTATAAAACCATCTGGACTTAGCTTTCCAATCTGGTGATGTTGATAAAAGAAGTTTGGTGAACACATCGGAAGGGGCAACCATATTCGGCTCTCTTTTAAAAGGTTTTATATTTTTCTTCTTCCAGAAATATACTTTTTTGTTTTTGTTAAAATGTTTATATGATGTAACCTCTCCATTGTATACTTCAAATTGAAGTTCCTTGGAGTCGGGTATTTCAACTCTGTACGATTTAAGCTCTATCGGTATTTTAGAATAGAACGGTACAATATCATAAAAATGCCCTTTCATCGGAGGAGTATATTTATCTTCATCTATATCGTTAAGAAGAGCATATGTAAAACCCTTTCTGAATGTTTTTATGTAAATCCCATCTCCAACGGCTAATTTTCCGATCGGAAGTATCTTTTCTCTCGCACCCCAATATATTGCTCTGGCAGGTGCGGTATAATCTTTGACGGAAGAGAGTGGAATATTTTCAACTTTCCCCCCTTTTTCGACTATTTTTGCTTCTTTAATACTAATGTATGAACTCAAAGGATCGTATCCGAATATCCGGGATATCATTTTTTTCGAACCGTTTTCATTCAAAACTTTGATAAAGATTTCATTGACTACATAGGTTAATCCGGACTCTTTCATCTTTATATCGGTTTTGTCAAAAATAATAAGATATGGAGAGCCGGGATAGTCTTTTTTTGTTCCGGAATTTTTTAAAATATTCGGAAGATTATCATGGGCAAATCCAAACGAGCTTAAAAAAATAATAAGTAAAACAATAGATTTCATTCTCATATTATTCTCCAAATAATGGTTTCATGATTTAATTATACAAAATTAATAAAATTAATCCAGATAATAATGTCGATAAGATTTTAAATATCTCGGATGAAAAATAGTAGAGATCTCTCCTCCGTTTAGGATCAAATCGATTCCGTTCAATGCTATATTTGGATTAAAGCTTTTCTTTAAACCTTTTATCTCTATCATTTTATCCGTTCAACTCCTTATTCGGGTCTATAATATCTCTGTTTAATATATTTAATGCTTTATCAAGTTTACCGTTCATTTTTTCAGATATATCACTTTTCCTTAACTCTCTTAATATCTGAGATGTCATCCTGAAATATCTCACCAGATCTCCCGGATCTCTGTCCGAAACAAAAACACTGTAATAAAATGATTCATTTTTTATCCAGAGTTCAACTGCTTCGGACAGCTGGAAATTAAAACTGTTGCTCTCTTCTCCGACACCTTTTTTTTTTTCGATATTCTTTATTTTTTTAGTTATGGAATGTGTAACCTTGGAAAGATATTGTGATCTTTTATGAGTGATGATTTCCGATTCTCTTGATGACGGTTCATAAACAAGTGCAAGTGTAATATAAATCAGATCCTTATAATTAAGTTTTTCAAACAACCGGCTTCTCCAGAGTTCGGTTACCGGCAGTTCATATCCGTGGATCTCGGAAGCAAATTTGCCTGCTTCGGTTATCCTGTTTTTGTTTATATATCTAAGCTCTTTTAAAACCGATAATTTTCCTTTTAATCTGTTAATATAACTATGAATACCCGAATGTCCGATCTGAAAATATTTAAATGATCTTAAAAATACGTCTGTCAATCGTTCTTCATAGAGATCATAAAGATTCAGAATCCCTGCATATGAGAGATCGAATCTGCTTGTGACAGGCTCCGGTTCTCCGGCAAGAAGTGATTTTAAAGGACGTCTTCCGATTGATCTATCTACAAAACTATAGATATATCCTTCCTTATCCTTTCCCCTTCTTCCGGCTCTTCCTGCCATCTGAAAGAAATCTCTTTTAGAAATGATCTTAAAACTTCTTCCGATTCTTTTTTTTAATTCATCAAAGATAACAGATCTGGCGGGCATATTTATCCCGAGTGCAAAAGTCTCTGTTGCAAATACTATTTTTATAAGTTCGGAAGAGAACAGAGATTCAACAATTTCCTTGATCTGGGGTATCATTCCCGCATGATGGAATGCGATCCCTTTTGTTAGAAGATTTGATATTTCAATAAGATCGGGATTATCAGCGAGATCGAATTTATCCGTGAAGTTTCTAATGATATTTTTTGTAATTTTTTTTTCATCTTCGGTTAAAAAATTCAATGTTGATATTCTCTCAGCCAGTTGAGTTGTCCTTCTCCTGTTCAATGTGAAATAGATAGCGGGAAGTCTTTTGATCTTTTTTAAAGAGGAGATAAGATTAAAAACTTCAATTGATGAGGGGAAACTTTTTTTCTTCCTGTTCATATGCTCCGCAAAAGGTTCGGTTTTATTTTTTCTGCTGCTTTTAAAAAGCGTATCTATATTTTTATAGATCTTCTCTTTTGATATGAAATAGAATTTAAGCGGAACGGGTCTGTTCTTTTCTATAACAACGCTTACAGGTTTTCCGTGTATTTTTTCTATCCATGCGGCCATCCGGTCAATATTGGATAGAGTTGCGGATAGTCCGATAAAATTTATGTTTTTAGGAAGGAACATCAGAGACTCTTCCCAGACAGTTCCTCTGTCCGGATTGTCAAGATAGTGAATTTCGTCAAATATTATCCATGAATATTTTCCTTCGAATCTGTCTCCGTGGAAAAGCCTGTTTCGGAATATTTCCGTTGTCATAATGAGAAGAGGTGCGAAAGGGTTTATGGAAACATCCCCTGTGACAATTCCGGTCTTTCCCGGATGATCTTTGGAAAAATCTCTGAATTTCTGATTTGAGAGAGCTTTTATGGGAGAAGTGTATATCACTCCATCATTTTTTTTCAGACTCTCGTGCATTATATATTCTGCTATAAGTGTTTTTCCGGCTCCGGTGGGTGCCGATATTAATACCGAATTATTCTTTTTTAACAGATCAATAGCCTCTATCTGAAATCTGTCGAGTTTTAGTTCATAATCCATATAATCTCTGATTTAAAAACAGGGAACGGCTGAGGGTGCTATTTCTTATTCAATTCGGTATGGTAATAGAGAAACCGCTTAATTTTTTTAGTTGCAGTCTTTGTGAAAGGTTCACTTTGAAAGAAACACCTTTTTATTCTTGAAAAAGGGGGAAGTTTCTCATTTGCCTCCTTTCTTATATTTTCAAGGATATTGTCGATTGTCTTTTTCTGATCATTTTCGGATTTTCCCGAAATGAGCGGTTCTAAAATATCATGATCAAGATATATTAGAGCTTCAACGTCACCTCTATTTTCTATTGCAAGAGACTCTTCAACTATAAGAATTTCATTAAGTTTTTCTTCTATCACTTCGGGATAGATATTCTCTCCGCTTGGTCCGAGAAACATATTTTTTGATCTTCCTTTGACATAGAGGAAATTGTCACTGTCCATATATCCTTTGTCGCCCGTAATAAACCATCCGTCATCCGTAATAACTTCTTTGGTAATATTATCATTCTTATAGTATCCCTTCATAAGGTTAAGACCTCTTGCATATATCTCCCCGATCCCTGTCTGCGGATCAGCATTTACAATTTTAACTTCAACATCTTTTATCGGATATCCGGAAGACCCTTTTCTCGTTTCTTCAATTTTTTCACCGGTAAGAAGCGGAGATGTTTCCGTCAGTCCGTATCCCATAACATAAGGAAAAGATGATACTCTCATGAATTCTTCCACTTCGGATGCAAGAGGAGCACCGCCTATTGCAATAGTTTTTAAATTTCCACCGAAAAATGAAAGAACGGCTTTTCCTGCTTTTTTATATATTATTTTTTTTAAAAAAGGGGTTTTTGAAATGATCTTTGTCATTTTATTTTTTTCGAGAAGTGCCTTTACCCTTTTCTTAAATATTTTTTCAATAAACAGCGGAACCATGGGAATAGCGGTGGGTTTAACAATTGAGCAGGCTTTTTTGATAACCGAAGGTGTCGGGACGGAACCCAAATACCAGATTGACGAACCTGAAGAGAGAGGCAGGAGGAATCCGACCGTACATTCGAGTGCATGGGAGAGTGGAAGGAGAGAGAGAAATTTGTCACTGTTCTGAAAATTTATTATCTCTTTCATTGAGTTGACATTTGAGACAATATTTCCGTGTGTAAGCATAACTCCTTTTGACATTCCCGTAGTTCCCGATGTATAGATGATTGCCGCCAGGTCATCCTCATCGACATCTCCGGAAACAAGACCGGTAAATTCTCCTATATCGTGTATGATTGCAGAGATCTTTTTTAATGCTCCGCTAATGAATTCCGAAAAAGGAACCGTTTCGAAATCGGTTTCCTCTATGTGAAAATCATCGAGAATTATAACTTTTTTAATATTTCCGCATTTTTCATATCTTAATTTATCAAACTGCTTTTTTGTTGCAAAAAGAATCTTTGCTTCGGAGTGGTTTAAAATATTTTCTATATCGCCTTGAGGAAAGTCGGGCAGGATCGGAACGGTAACCGCACCCATTGTAACTATACTCAGATAGGATATTCCCCAATTGGGAGAGTTCTCTCCGAGAATTGCAACTTTGTCGCCCTTTCTTATCTCATGAGCCTTTAAAAGTTTTGATAATTCTTCGATCTTTACAGCAAGCTCTCCGTATGTAATCGGTTTACCGTCAAAAAAGGATAGGACGGGAGAGTCCGGATAGAGATTTATCGAATATTCTATAAGTCTTTTAATCGTTCTCGGTCTTATTTCATTTATAATTTCATCTTTTTTTACTTGCATATTTCACCTTTCTTATTTGTAGTTTTATCTTTCAGGATAGAAAGTATCTATTATTTTTATATTCCCGTCAAAGTTGAATTTAAAATTTCCCTCCACAATGGTTGAGACCTGTTCGTGCGGATGGGAGTGCATAGGAAGCTCGGCACCGGCTTCAACCTCCCGGTAGGCTATAGTCATATTACCGGAATGAAAAAATCCGGCTCTGTAACCCTTTACTATTTCTTTACTTTCAATATCTTTCAATTTCAGATATGGCATTGCAACCTCTCTTTTTCCATATTTTAATGAATGTGAAAATTATTGTCAAAGATTGTTCGGTTCACAGCCTTCAGCTTTCAGCCATTAGCAAGAGTTCACAAGCTCTCAGGAGTCAGCCGGAGTTCACATTACTAAGAGATAAAATATCAGAAAATTCCGAAGAAACAGAAAGGAGTGATCGGGAACCGGTTCATACCGAGGGTGTGTGTTCCGGAGGGAAACAGGTGATGTTTGAACCCATACGTTTTAGGTGGGTGAGTTCACCTTGTTTAACACACCCGAATATGCACCCGGTCGGACACGTATTGGTTAATGAGGAAATTGATGATATTTTAGAGATTTTAGAGATTACAAGATACAAGATTAAAGTAAAAAGATCAAAGTAGTAAGTAGGAAGAAGAAGTCAGAAGTCAGCCGGAGTTCACAAGTTCTAAGTGGTTAGTGGGTAGTTATAAGTTTTAAGTGTTGAGTTTTTAGTTTGGGATTATATAGAAATTGTCATTGCTGGTCATTAGTTCACTTCGTGAATGTCATTAAGAACTTACGTAAATTGTAATCAAAAATAAAAGATATAATGAAATAAAAAAATTAAATGGCTTATTATTTAGGAATTGAAGATATCTTCCTTTTTTAATTCACAATCTCTGAGGATTTTTGATAAAAGACCGATCCCTATGGATTCACCGGAATGGACTGGAACGGTAGTGCATCTCCCGTCTTTATGTTTTAGAAAAAAATGACTCCCTTTTGATCTCACTACTGAGAAACCAAACCCTTCGAGTGTTTTTATTAATAGTTTACCTGAAATTGCCGGAGATGTACTCATATGGAGATAGCTAATCTTTGAACTCCTACAAATTCATTGTCGGTCGGAACATCTTCCGATTCCAGGCAGAGTTCGATAACTTCCTTGATTCTTATCATTAATTCGTCAAGCGATTTTGCCTGAGTATAACATCCCTTAAGTGTAGGTACGCTTCCGACAAAATAGTTATCGGAATCTTTTTCTATGATTACATTAAATGTTCTTTTCATATTTCTTTATCCGATATTATTATAATGTTTATATCCTAATATATCAACATTAATCAATGATAATTAATAGTCTTCTACGGTGTAAAGGGGAAAATCCGAAACAAAAGGAGCTTTCATCTGAGTTCACGGTTAGCAGCATTCAGCCTTCAGCCATCAGCGGAGTTCCAGTTCTAAGAGGTTAGTGGTTAGTTATAAGTGTTAAGTGTTGAGTTTTTAGTTTGGAATTACGGAGATTGTCATTACTTAGAACTATTCATTGAGAATTGCCTCCACCCGACCGTCGTCTATCCTCCGGAACGTCAAATTTATTAACTTAAATTTTAAACTCACTTCGTTCAAACATGAAAAATTTCCCCTACGGGACGTTAAAAATTTGACTTAGCCTCC
>Ga0256846_1000662_pt1 | contig 13099 bp, 9 predicted proteins | sample TevniametaG_FD_189098 | JGI IMG/M metagenome (GOLD analysis project Ga0256846, IMG submission 189098) | Tube worm associated microbial communities from hydrothermal vent at the East Pacific Rise, Pacific Ocean - Tevnia | ecosystem: Host-associated > Annelida > Integument > Unclassified ...
AAGAGATGAATCAAGAGCCTGTTGTTTTTAGATGGAAATATAAAATGGATGAAATATCTTTAAATTAATATGTTAATTTATGAACACTCTACTAGTTTATTATTGATAGATACAAAAAGGAAAATTCTTATTTATGAAAAAAATTTTCAAGCATGGGTATATTCTGGGTCGGAATTGAAATTAGATAGTATTATAGTTAAACGGGTACTATTAAACTATACTTTCTTTACAAATCGATATTAAGTGTTAGTAGCTTAGTTTTCGATTTGGATATTAAAAAAAGTAAAATTGAATATGTTGATGTAGAATAAGCACCACTCTAGTGCAAGCTTGCAGTTCGTGCTTTAATTAAAAACCCTACATAGTTGAAAGTTACTTAATGATACAATGGTTCAATGGTTCAATGATATAATGCAGAAATAAGCACGGAGGCTGAGCCTGTCGAAGCCGGATTAGCAACGGAGAACAGCGTTAACTTGCAAAAGTCACTTCGACAAGCTCAGTGACCAGCACTTTATGCAACGAAGATGAAAAATAAATTAGTGTCAATCAGTGTAATTTGTGAATAAAATCCCTTTGCGTCTTTGCGTCTTTGCGGTAAAAACTTAATTCTCTAACAACTTAATTTCCTCAATTCCTTAATGTTTCAAAATTGCTGAGCAAAGCGAAGCAAAACTTAAATGCTCTTCTAATCCTTAAATGGTTCAAAAAAAATGAGCGTAGCGAATGCAATAATAAGTTGAAAGTTCTTAAAGTTAAAAGTTAAAAATCTCCCCTGCTACCGCACGATTGCATCGTGTGGTTTAGTATTACAAAGCAGCAATATTTTTATTAAAAAAGTCTTTAAAAGTTACTTAATGATACAATGGTATCAATGATACAATAGTTCAATGATATAATGATTTAATGCAGAAATGCGATAATGCAGAAAACTTGTCCGCCTTTGGAGGATGCGATAATGCGATAATGAGTTGAAAGTTCTTAAAGTTTATAAAGTTGAAAGTTAAAAAACCTTTGCGACTTAGCATCTTTGCGGTGAAAACCTTAATTTTCTAACAACTTAATTTTCTCAACTCCTTAATGTTTCAAAATTGCTGAGCAAAGCGGAGCAAAACTTAAATGCTCTTCTAATCTTTAAATGGTTCAAAAAAAATGAGCGTAGCGAATGCAATAATAAGTTGAAAGTTCTTAAAGTTTGTAAAGTTAAAAATCCCTTAACGTCTTTGCGTGAAAATATAAAACCGACCAAAAATCTAAATTAGTCGAAAATTTTACAAAATTCTTTTGGATTTTAAAAAATTGTTGTATTTTTGCTACCGAAAAACTAAAATAGTCGGTTTTATGAATGCAAGTAAAGACCAAATAGTAAGACAAGAGATAGTTGATAATGCACAAGTGCTTTTTCAACAATTCGGATTAAAAAAAACCACAATGGACGAAATAGCCGAATCGTGCGGAAAAGCAAAAAGCACTTTGTATCACTATTTTAAGAGTAAAGAGCAAGTATTTACCGAGGTTATTGCCAAAGAAAAAAACAACCTGCGAACAATGATTATTAATGCTGTTGACAAAGAGAGCGATTACGTTGATAAAATAAAAGTATATTTTATTGTTTTTTTTACGGGTATCGAGAGTAGAGTAAATCTTTATCGCATCATAAAAAAGGAGATGAAGAGTAATCAACAGTTTATTATTAATTTGTTGGATGCTCTGATTTCAGACGAAAAAACTTTTTTGACCGATTTAATTAATTTGGGAATTAAAGACAACAGATTTAAAAAAATGTCAAACGATGAAGTATCGGGTTTTGTTGAACTGTTGCTTGCCGCATTGGTTGGTATTATCAACCATTTTTATATCCGTAAAGATAATTTTAACACAACAAATCTTGATAAAGCACTTGATATTATTGTAAGTGGTATGGTGGTGTAATAGCCGTTTATGCGGTATATTTTTTTATCAATACTCGACTAAAATACACTTTTAGTTTTATGATTTAAAAAAACAACAATGATAAAACTATTATTTTTTTACCTAAAACCGACTAAAAAACAGATATAGTATTAATATATAAAAAGAGACAGAAAATGAAGAGAGTAGTATTATTCGCACTAAGTATTTTAATTGTTACTGCATGCAAAGAAAAGCAAGAGGTAAACAACAACAATGTTGCAAAACAAAGCATCACGAAAGTGGAAACGGTAAAGGTTTCTAAAAAAGTGAATGATAATTTTAAAAATTACAGCGGGGTTATCATTCCCGAAGTTAATATTCCGCTTGGATTTTTGGTATCGGGAAAAATTATAAAACTGTATGTTGACGAAGGCGATTTTGTAAAAAAGGGTCAGGTGATTGCCGAAATTGACAACAGCTCATATCAAGACAGTTACAATGCTGCCTTGGCTGTAAAAAATCAGGCACAGGATGCTTACGACAGATTAAAGCCTGTTTACGAAAAAGGCACTTTGCCCGAAATAAAATGGGTAGAAGTTTTATCGAAACTCAATCAGGCAAAAGCATCACTCAATATTGCACAAAAAAAACTTAACGATTGTAAACTCAGAGCTCCTTCAAGCGGAATCGTCGGTCGAAAATTTTACGAAGCAGGAACAAATATTACTCCGGCAAATACGGTTTTCGATTTGGTATCAATAAATAGAGTTTACGCAAAAATTTCGGTTTCCGAAGACGAAATAAGTATGTTCAACAACGGACAAACTGCCGATATTAATATTTCCGCTTTAAGCGAAGGGCATTTTCAAGGCATTGTAAAAAAAATAGGCGTAATGGCAAACCCCGTTTCGCGAACTTACGATGTTAAAATATTGATTAACAACAGCAATCTTAAAATAAAGCCCGGAATGGTGTGCGACGTAAATATTGCAATGCAAGGCGACAACAGTTGTTATGTGCCTTACGGTTGTGTGTCGAAAGACAAAAACGGCAAATCGTATGTTTTTACGGTTGACACCGAAAATAATACCGTAAAAAAACAGCCGGTAACCACAGGTAATTTTTTAAATAACAGTATTCAAATTATTTCCGGTTTAACCGAAAATGATGTTGTAGTGCTTTCGGGACAACAGAAATTTACAGATAACCAACAAGTTGTATTGTAGTATTTTTAAAACTTTGATAAAATGAGTAAAAAATTAAATATCATAGAATCAACCATGAAATACCCGCAAATTGTTATCGCTTTTGTTGTGATAATGATGATAATGGGAGCTTTCGGGTTAAAAAATATGCCGCGTCGCGAATTTCCCGAATTTACAATACGCCAAGGGGTGATTGTGGGACTTTATCCGGGTGCATCGTCGCAAGAGGTGGAAGAGCAACTTACCACTGAGGTTGAAAATTATATTTTCGGATACGAAGAGGTAAATAAAAGTAAAACATATTCGCACTCAAAAGAGGGGTTGATGATTATTTATGTTGAGCTGAACGACGATGTGCACGATGCCGATAAATTTTGGTCGAAACTACGTCACGGACTCGATGAACTAAAAATGAAATTACCATCGGGAGTGCTTGCTCTTGTAGGAAACAACGACTTTGGCGACACATCGGCTTTGCTCATTACAATGTCGTCTGACAAAAGGGATTATCATCAACTCGAAGAGCAGATGAAAAAACTTGAAGCCGATATCAGAAAAATTCATTCGGTTTCTAAAATGAAGCGATACGGAACACAAAAAGAAAAAATTTATGTATATGTTGACACCGATAAACTCAATGAGTATCACGTAAATCCGTCAACAATACTTGCTGCATTTAAAATGCAAAAAAGTTTTAACTATGCCGGACAACTCGACAACGGAAAGTTTGTTTTGCCGGTGCACGTAAACTCACCTTTAAATAGTATCGAAGATATTGAAAATCAGATTGTTTATTCTGACCCGCAAGGCAATATCATAAGAATAAAAGACATAGCAACAGTTGAACGTAAATATAGCAAACCCGACAGTTATTTGAAAAACAACGGTAATAATGCTTTATTGCTATCGTTGGAAATGCACAAAGGAAACAATATTGTGCAGTTTGGCGAAGAGGTGCAAAATGTTATCAAACAATTTAAAGCCAATGCACCGTCCGATCTTAATATCAATGTAATATCAAACCTGCCCGAAGTGGTTGACAACTCAATATCACATTTTCTTAAAGAGTTTGTGATTGCAATTATTGCCGTTATTTTGGTGACAATGATTCTTTTGCCTTTCAGAGTGGCATCGGTTGCCGGAGTAACAATTCCTATTTCGGTTTTAATGACTCTCGGCATTATGCAAATGGTTGGTATTCAGTTGCATATTGTTTCTTTGGCAGGATTAATAGTAGTGCTCGGAATGGTTGTTGACAATGCAATTGTGGTTATCGACAATTATCTTGACAAAATAGACAACAACGAAAAACCTTGGGATGCAGCATTTAATGCGGCAAAAGAACTGTTTATTCCCATTTTATCGGCTACCGTTGCAATTATTGCCGCATTTTTCCCGCTTATGCTTTTCTTAACAGGAATGGGCGGCGATTTTGTGGGAACTTTTCCGCTTACAATTGGCATTGCTCTTGTTATTTCGCTGATTGTGGCAATACTTCTTGTGCCGTTTATGTGTTACACTTTCATAAAAAAAGGTTTGCACAAATCGGGCGAAAACAACAAAAAAAGTTTTCTCGACAAGGTTCAATATTGGTTCGACAAAGGACTTGATATAACATTCAAATATCCCATAACAACTATTATGGCCGGTATAATTATAGTTGTAGCCGGTATTATTACCCTTACGGGGATAGAGCAAAAACTGTTTCCCGCTATGGAACGCAGCCAGTTTCCCGTTGAGATTTATCTGCCCGAAGGAGCATCGTTAAAGCAGACACAAGCAGTTGTTGATAGTATCGAAAAAATTCTTTTACAGGACAAAAGAGTTACCAATGTAGCAGGATTTGTGGGAATGAGTTCACCGCGTTTCAATGCTCTTTATGCACCGCACGTGCCTGCCAAAAACTTTGGTCAGCTTATGGTAAATACCATTTCCGACGAAGCTACAATTGAAATTCTTGATGAGTATTCGCCTAAGTTTAGCGATATTTTTCCAAATGCTCATATTAAATGGAAACAACTGGCTATGGAACAGTTTGACGCTCCGTTGGAGATAAGAATTTCGGGAGATAATACAAAACAGTTGAAATTAATTGCCGATTCGGTATCCGAAATTTTAAAATCGAACAGTAAAGTAACTTGGGTAAGAACCGATTGGGGTGAGATGCGTCCGGGTATTTCGGTAGATATTGATAAATGTAAAGCTAACCGCTTGGGCTACACAAAATCAATGGTATCATCGTCGTTGCTTATTGCTTTGGACGGTATTCCGCTGACTACTTTATGGGAAGGCGATTATCCGGTAAGTGTTGTGCTTACGCAAAAAAACGATAAACATACCGCAATCACCGATTTGGAAAACGAATATATCAAATCGTTGCTTACTGCTCAATCGTTACCGTTGCGGGCAATAGCACAACTTAACCCCGAATGGACACAGGGAACTATTGTGCGACGAAACGGAGTGCGAACTATCACGGTAAAAGCCGATATTAAAAGACATGAGATAGCATCAACAATATTTAAGCAAGTTCAACCTGCCATTGAAAAACTTAATTTGCCGCAAGGCATAAGCATAAGTTACGGTGGCGACGATGAGGCTACTGCCGAAAATATGAAACCGCTTGTAATTTCGCTTATGGTTAGTGTGGTTCTTATATTTTTGATATTGTTGATACAGTTTAAAACTATCCGCCGTGCACTGTTAATAATGTCGGCAATGTTGTTCAGTGTGCCCGGTGCTGCTTTGGGGTTAAAACTTACAGGTTATCCTTTCGGATTAACATCTTTTGTGGGGCTTATCGGACTTATGGGTATTGTAGTGCGTAACGGAATAATACTTGTTGATTACGCAATGCATCTTGTAAAAGAAAAAGGTTACGGCTACAAAGAGGCTGCAATTACAGCAGGAAAACGCAGGATGCGTCCCATATTTTTAACAGCAATGGCTGCCGCAATGGGTGTTGTGCCGATGATTATTAGTGGTTCGCCGCTTTGGGGTCCTTTGGGTGCTGTTATTTGTTACGGAATGATTGTGGGAATGGTAGTTACACTGTTTGTATTGCCTGTTTTGTATTGGAAATCGGCAATGAGAGAGAAGAGAGAAGAGAGTTGAAAGTTTATAAAGTTAAAAGTTGAAGGTTTATAAAGTTGAAAGTTTCACCGGAGGCTGAGCCTGTCGAAGCCGGATTGGCAACGAAGAATAGTGCTAATTTGCAAAAGTCACTTCGACAAGCTCAGTGACCGTTACTTTGTGGCAATAAATTAGTGTCAATTTGTGGTTTAAACCTTAGTAACTTAGCGGTGAAAAACTCTTAATTTTCTCAATTTCTTAATGTTTCACAATAGCTGAGCAAAGCAAAGCATAACTTAAATGTTCTTATAATTTTTAAATAGTTCAAAAAAATGAGCGTAGCGAATAAAATATTAATGTTTTGCACTAATGAGTTGAGAATTGAGAATAATAACAAAATCTTAATTAACTAATCTCTTAATTAACTTAACTCCTTAATGTTTAAACAATTGAATATTGAGCGTAGCGAAATTACTTATATGTTCTTAAATGTCTTAAATGGTTCAAAAAAAAATAAAAAATGAAAAAACTAATAATTTCAATAATATTAATGACAAGTGTAGGAGTTTATGCTCAAACTCTGACACTTGATTCGTGCAGAGTTGCAGCTCTCACAAACAACAAAACAATAAAAGAGGCTCAAATGCACGTAAAAGAGGCTGAACAGATAAAAAAAGCGGCTTTTACCAAATATTTTCCGAAAGTTGATGCTTCGGCATCGGCTTTTAAATCAAACAAAGATTTTATCGACATGGAAATTCCGCAGATGAACCTGCCTGTTTACGACGGTAATCCGCTGAGTCTGCTTAACCCTACCGAATTTGCTTATTTCCCGAGCACCTCGGTGCAAACTCTTGATTATACCAATGTGGCAATGGTGACCGCTATTCAACCGATATATACCGGAGGTAAAATTATTAACGGAAATAAATTGGCAAAATTGGGAACAGAGGTGAGTAAGGTAAAGCTAAACCTGTCAAAAGAGGAGGTAATTTTAAAAACCGACCAACTCTATTGGACATTGGTTTCGTTGAAAGAGAAAAAACAAACCCTTGACAGCTACGAAAAGTTGCTTAACAATTTGCTTAAAGATGTAAATATTTCATACAATGCAGGGCTTATCGAAAAAACGGATGTATTGAAAGTTCAATTGAAACTAAATGAGATTCAGGCAGATAAATTAAAGTTAAACAATGCTGTTTCCATTGTAAAAATGAGTTTGTGTCAACATCTGGGGATAGAATATTCCGAAAATTTCGATGTATCGGATACTGTTGTAAATGCTGATAATCCCGAAACATTGTTTGTAGCACCGGAGCAAGCATTAAATAATCGCGAAGAGTATCAGATGCTGAATATGGCAGTTGAAGCAGAAACACTGAAAAAGAAAATGGAGCGAGGCGAATATATGCCTAAACTTGCAGTGGGAGTTTCGGGTATGTATCTTGATATGATGGATAAAGACAATACTTACGGAATAGCTTTTGCTACGGTAACAATTCCGTTGTCGGACTGGTGGGGCGGTTCACATAAATTGAAAGAACATAAAATTCGCACCGAAATAGCAAAAAACAATCTTGATGAAAAATCGGAACTTATGCAATTGCAAATTAAAAAGGCTTATATGAACCTTATCGAGAGTTATAATCAGATACAGGTGGCTGAATTGTCGGTAGAGGAAGCAAAAGAGCATCTGAAAACCATAACTGATAATTACAATTCGGGACTTATAGCAATGTCGGATTTATTGGAAGCACAAGCTGTTTATATTCAAGCAAACGATAATCTTACAAATGCCAAAAGCACATATAAAATCCGAATGTCGGAATATAAAAGAGCTATCGGAATGCTGCAATGAGTTAAGTTACTTAATGGTTCAATGACACAATGATACAATGATTCAATGATACAATGATTCAATGATACAATGATTTAATGATTTAATGCAATAATGCAGAAATGCGATAATGAGTTGAAAGTTTGTAAAGTTGAAAGTTAAAAAACCTTTGTGTCTTAGCGTCTTTACGGTAAAAACTTAATTTTCTTAACTTAATGTTTCACAATTGCTGAGCAAAGCGAAGCAAAACTTAAATGCTCTTCTAATCCTTAAATGGTTCAAAAAAAAAATGAGCGTAGCGAATGCAATAATTAGTTGAGAGTTGAAAGTAAGCGTCTAGCAGTCTAACTTCTAGTGTCTAATAGTCTAATGTATAGTATCTAACAATCTATTATCTTAAAATACAAATAAATGAAAAGAGCAAGAATAGAAATATACCGTGCCCTTAGAAAAATGGGAGTAAAACGCGAAGAGATAACCACAGATACAAATCTTACAACCGATTTGTGTTTTGATGATACAGATAAATTATGTTTTATATTTTTGGTTGAAAGCAGATTAAATATTGAACTAACCAATGAGGAAATTAAAAGTATAAAAACTGTTGACGATATTATAAATTTTACAAGTAATGAATTGCATAAACAAGTATATGATTATTCAATGGTGTAATGATACAATGAGTTAAAAGTTGAAAGTTTTTAAAGTTGAAAGTAAGTGTGTAGAGCATAGTGTGTAGTATGTAGTTTTGGTTGGGAGTTATCTCTTTGAATAACAGTGAGAAATTTCTTAGCGGCTTAGCGAGAAAACTCTTAATTGTCTAAAATCCTTAATGTTAAAAGAAATCTTAATATTGAATCAATCTTACTGTTTACGTAAATATTCGGTTTTATAATTCCCACAAAAACCTTAACTTTGGGGTAAACGAACAAAAACAAAACACAATTGAACAATAAACCCTGCAATATACAACCCAAAATAACACAAACCATAGTCCACGTTAAAAGAGGCTACAGCTTTAAGCAGCAAAACGGTATAGCCGATTTAATCCCGATAGTGCAGCGTGTCGGGGAGCTAAGCCACAGCCTGTCCCGCAAAATATGCGGGAGCGTATTTCGCCTACGCCATACATTTAGCCCGCACAATATGTATATTGCCCCCAAAGGCAAAACACACAACTTACTGTTAAGTGAAACAGGTTTTTGTGCAAATATTTTTGCAACAAAAACCGTAGTTGAACCAATCCCGATTTTTACATCGGGAGACTACACCACCGATGTCACCGCCACCAACCTACGCAAATACCAATGGGACTATATCCACAATCCCGAAAACATAGTCGGTATTTTTGAAGATGATAGCGAGGGGGAGATGAAAGGAACTACGTCAACAGAGAAAGTTGTTAATGTTATCGAAATGATTAGGTGTGCCTATAAAACCGATAGAAAGGTGAAATTTGAAAAAGATACTTGGAAATGGTTTTCTGAAACTGTATCAGTGACTGATTTTACAGAATTGTATGATAATCAAACTTACGAATATATTTTTGTTGAATTATTAGATGATGTTGACGCAATCGAAATACCTGCAAATCTTACATATCAGACTGATGATAATTACCTAGCAGAAGTTTTCATGGGTGAAGTTGTTAAATTCGATTTAGGAACACTTATTATTAAAGTAGATAAAAATCATGGACAAGCACTTTACAATTATCTTAAACCTACAGAATCAGAATTTGTGAGTCAGAAAAAGCAATTTATTCAAAAGATAGTTGAGAAATACGAACAAAAAAAATATTCCAGAGCAAAGGTTATTGACTTATTATCGGTATCATCGCAATGTTTGTTTGAGTACTTAACACAAGAACAAAGGATTGCTTTACTAAAATTGATTAATGATGGTTCAAATATACCTGAAACTGTTGAAAGAATAGTAATTAATATAATACGAACAACACCTGAAGGTCAAATAAATTATGTGTTAGAAAACCTTTATTATGAAGGCTTAATGGCATACTTCGATAAGGTAATTAATGATGTAGGTGGTAAAAATTATTATACGAGATTAATTATAGAACTTCTGAAGTTATATACAAAAGAGAATTCTTCAGAATTAGAAAATTGCTTTTCTACAACAGATTGGGGTGATATTTTCATAAAGGTTACAACTCCATTTTTTGAATGGGAAAAGGATTGTGATGTACCCACTTGGAGGTATGGAAATAAAGGTCTTGTGATTGAAAATCATAATACTTGTGGTTATTATAATGATGCAAAAAAAGTCCTTAATCCTTTTGAGCCTATAGTTGTCTATATTGCTGAGGAATTACCATTCTTTAATCTTGGTGATAATTTTGAAGACAGAGTCATTGCAATGCCTGCATTCGTTTTGTCTTGGTTAAGATATAAAGCAATAGCTTATTCAGGAACTGAATTGCTTAATGATGGAGTGATAATTGCAACTTCTTGTTTGATTCTAGGTCAAGGAGGATTAGTTGCTAAAGGGGCACCTAAAGTCTTACTAACAGCATGGAATTATCTTCTTAAAATTGATGCAGCCATGAAGTTGTTATTAGTTAATGATGAAATAGAGATTGCAATCAGAAATTTAGGGGCAAATGGAGAAGGAGACAAATTCCTTAATACTTATAAAGAGTTTTCGCCTTATTTTGGATATTTAGGTAAGCCTGCAATTGAGAGGGTATTGTTCAAACAAAATATAGATGATTTAATTTTAGGGTTTGTTAGTATGGGGGCATGCTGGGATGTTATCAAAACATCGGATGAAGTTAAAAATACTTTGTCTGATACTAAGATTAATGAAATAACAACAAATATAGATAATGCGAAAAAGGCTTTAAATAATGAAGAAATTGTTGAGTAGTATATCAAAGGATAATAATAAAACTAAGATAATTGCAGTTATAATTATCCTTATTTTTACATTTTCGTTGGCATCATTTAAGTCTGGTGGTAATAGACCTTTGCGATTCTTCTCGCAGTTGGAAGGTCGCATTACTCGGGTTGAAAAGGATGCGAGATTTAACCCTTCAAGACACGGTGCTAATTCAAGCTCTAAATGTATAGCAATATTTATAGATTCATTCCACTCAAGAATTATTAATGATAATCAAGGGTATTCATATTTGTTAAAGCAAGGAATGGATATTAAGTTGTGGGTATATAAAACAGGTTATGATTATCATTTTGTACAGATTTCAAATTCTGAAGGATTTATTATAAAGAATAATGAAAAAAAAGGCTGTATTGTCTTTACTTTACTGACAGCAAGTAGTGTTCTATTTTTTATTTGTTTTGTGGATTTTCTTTTTTAGGAAAGACTAAGAGCTGATATCAAAACCTACCCCCCCCTTGCTAGTGCGAGCTTGTAGCTCGTGCTTTAACTAAAAACCCTACATAGTTGAAAGTTACTTAATGATACAATGATGTAATGATTCAATGATATAATGGTTCAATCCCTAACCTTTTAAGAAAATACGTAATATAATCTACTAAAAGCTGTGTTTTTATTTGGAAATACAGTTTTTATTTTGTTATTTTGCTATTACGTATTTGCGTAATAGTATAAGGTATGAGAAAATCGACAAAACACCCACAATGGGCGACAAAACACAAACGAAAAGGCACAGAGCTTAGGCTGATTAATGGTAGATATTATTTATATGAAGTATCTAGCAAGTGGAACCCTGAAAAGAAAAGAGCACAAAAAATAACAGGTAAACTACTCGGTAGAATAACCAAAGAAGACGGATTTATAGAGTCTGAAAAAGCAAAATTAAGAAGACAACAACTTGCAGTATCTAAACTTACAGTAAAAGAGTATGGAATAACCTCATTTATTCAGAGTCATTTAAATGAATACATAGAATTGCTGAAAAAACATTTTCCTAATTACTGGAAACAATTGTTGGTATTAGCATACTCTCGAATGACGTATCATAGTCCTATTAAAAATATTGAATTTTATTATCATCATAGTTATTTATCAATATTATATAAAGGTCTTAAGTTGTCACCATCACAACTATCTGCATTTTATAGAGAGTTTGGTTCACAAAGGGAAAATATAGTGTCTTTTTTTAGAGAGTTTAAATCTAATGATGGTAATATCTTATTTGATGGAACAGATTTATTAAGTAAATCAAAAAAGATGGATATTTCCAAAGTCTCAAAAACAAAAAAAGGAAATTTTAATACTGCTGGGAATATAATGTTTGCTTTTTCAACAGAATTAAGACTTCCTCTTTATTATAGAATATTACCGGGAAATATAAAAGATATAAAATCTTTTAAGCTATCTCTTGAAGAGTTAAATGCCAAAGATAGTGTTGTTGTGGCAGATAAAGGTTTTTATTCTAAAAGCAATATTGAAGAGTTGCAAAAAGAGAATATTGATTTTATAATTCCTTTAAGACGGAATAATTCTCTAATAAAATATGAAAATTTTAACACTTTAGACAAAAGTAGTTTTACAGGTTTCTTTAAATTTCAAGATAGGATAATATGGTATTATTCATATAAAATACAAGATAGACTTTCCGTAAATATATATTTAGATGAAGAACTTAAAACAGAAGAAACTAAGGATTACCTAAACAGAATCGAAACTCTTCCCGAAAAATATAATATGGAAACTTTTTTTGAGAAACAAAATAGATTTGGAACTATTACAATGCTTCATAATACAGATAATGACCCCGAGAAAGTTTATGTCAACTATAAAAGCAGAAACCAAATAGAAGAAATGATAGATGTTATGAAAAATATTTTAGAAGCTGATAAAAGTTACATGCAGAATGAACAAGCATTAGAAACTTGGATGTTTATTAATCACATAACACTACACTGGTATTATAAAATATATCAATTATTAGCTGAACATAATTTGACGAAAAAGTATGCTCCAATGGATTTTCTTATGTTCCTAAAAGAAATTAAAAAAGTTAAAATCAATTCGAAATGGTATACTACCGAAACTACTAACAAAACGAATAAGCTATTACAGAAGATTAATATTGATATTACGTAAAAAAAGAAAAGTTAGGGATTAAATCATTGTATAATTATAT
>Ga0256846_1000664_pt1 | contig 13083 bp, 12 predicted proteins | sample TevniametaG_FD_189098 | JGI IMG/M metagenome (GOLD analysis project Ga0256846, IMG submission 189098) | Tube worm associated microbial communities from hydrothermal vent at the East Pacific Rise, Pacific Ocean - Tevnia | ecosystem: Host-associated > Annelida > Integument > Unclassified ...
TCGTCTGTGCCGGACTATTTCCTGCGATATGGCGGGTACAAAAAGTATTGCCAAGACTTTGGAACGCGAACTTGGTATTAAATTCGGGGAAACGACATCGGATAAAAAATTCTCCCTCGAATACATTAATTGTATGGGAATGTGCGACCGAGGTCCTGCGATGCTGATTAATGAAAACGTGCATACGAAGTTATCGCCGCGTAAAGTTGTTGATATAATTAACGAATATAAATAGGAGATATAATGCCTATCATTAATGATAAAGAATTTTTCGATTATGAAAAAAACGGGAACGGTCTCGAAAACGCTCTAAATAAATCCCAAAATGATATTATTTTCGATATTAAAGATTCGGGATTGAAGGGGCGCGGTGGTGCCGGTTTCCCAACGGGAAGTAAGTGGATGTTTGCTCTTCAGGCAAAAAGCGATATTAAATATGTGATTTGTAATGCCGATGAAGGCGAGCCGGGTACTTTCAAAGATAGAGTGCTACTGGACGAATATACTAAATTTGTTTTTGAAGGAATGGTCATTGCCGGTTATGCTATCGGTGCGGAAAAGGGCTTTCTATATTTGCGCGGCGAATACCGTTATCTTTACAAGAAACTTCAAAACTATTTGGAAAATATGCGTGCGGAAAACAAGCTTGGCGATAATATTTTGGGCAAGGGCTTTTCCTTTGATATTGAAATTCGTCTCGGTTCGGGTGCTTATGTCTGCGGCGAAGAAACCGCATTAATCGAATCGCTCGAAGGTCATCGCGGTGAAGCACGCAATCGTCCGCCTTTTCCCGTTAATACCGGATTTCGCGGTAAGCCGACTATTGTAAACAATGTGGAATCATTTGCAGATGCGTATTTAATTATGTGCAACGGTCCTGATTGGTTCAAGGAATTCGGTACTTCCAAATCAACCGGTATGAAACTTATCTCCGTTTCAGGTGATTGTGAAAAACCCGGTGTTTATGAATTTCCGTTCGGTCTGACTATTAAAGAATTGTTGCAACGAGTCGGAGCTGAGAATACGAAAGCCGTTCAGGTCGGCGGTGCTTCCGGTATCTGCATACCTAAGGAAGAATTCGACAGAACAATTTCATTTGAAGACATACCGACAGGCGGCTCGATTATCATCTTTAACGAGGATAGGGATATGTTGCAAGTCCTGAAGAATTTTATGGAATTCTTTGTCGAGGAGTCTTGCGGACAGTGTACCCCGTGCCGCATAGGTAATGTAAAATTGCTCGAAGGTGTAGAAAAAATCGAAAAAGGTGAATGTTCGCTCTCGCACTATCAGGAATTATTGCGTCTCGGCGGAACTATGCAGGTCGCTTCCAAGTGTGGTTTGGGGCAGTCGAGTCCCAATCCGTTTATTTCAATTCTGACTCATTTTGAAGATGAGATTTTTTCACTATAATTATGGAATGAAGTAATGACAAAAATTCAAATAGATTTAAGAGCGCCGAAAGCACAGCAACGTCTGCAAGTGGAAAAAGCAAAGAATACCGAGGATATCGGCTCACTCGTTGATGTTGAAATAAACGGCGTTTCGGTCAAAGTGCCGCTTGGTACTACAATCCTCGAAGCATGTAAGATGAATAATGTGCATATTCCTACTTTATGTCACCACGAGGATTTATGTGTTTCGGGTGTTTGCCGTATATGTGTTGTAGAGGTCGAAGGTATGAGAACTTTGCAGGCATCTTGCGCCTATCCCATCACAAATTCGATGAAGATTAAAACCACATCGCCTAAGGTCAGAAGAGCAAGACGCGATATTCTCGATTTAATGCTCAGCGAACATTACGGTGAATGCTATTCTTGCCATAGAAATAATAATTGTGAACTGCAAGCTCTTGCAAAAGAATACGGTGTTGATTCCTATCGCTTCGGTCATGTGAAAGAGAGACGGCACAGAATCGACCGTTCGAGTTTTTCGGTTATTCGCGATATGGATAAATGTGTTCTCTGCAAAAGATGTGTACGTACTTGTATTGATTTGCAGGAAGTCGGTGTTCTCGAAGCAACAAGACGCGGCGACCAAACTACAATTTCCACATTCTTAGATAAACCTCTCTCCGATGTTATTTGTATCAATTGCGGTCAGTGCATCAATCGCTGTCCTACGGCGGCACTCAAAGCAAATGACCCGTCCGATGATGTATGGCGGGCAATTGACGACCCGACCAAACATGTGGTTATACAGACAGCACCTTCGCCGCGTGCCGCTATCGGTGAGGAATTCGGTCTGCCCGCAGGCACTTCGCTTACAGGTGAACTGAATACCGCTCTGAAAATGATTGGCTTTGACAGGGTTTTCGATACGGATTTCTCGGCAGACCTGACGATTATGGAAGAAGGCACGGAACTTTTGAACAGGTTAAAAGCTAAACTTGTGGACGGTGACGATAGCGTAAAACTGCCGCAGTTTACATCTTGTTCACCTGGTTGGGTTAAATATATCGAGCATTTCTATCCCGAATATCTTGATTATTTATCTACTTGCAAATCGCCGCAACAGATGTTCGGTGCGGTTATTAAAACATTCTATGCAAAGGAAGCGGGCGTAGCTCCCGAGGATATAGTAACGGTTGCTTTGATGCCCTGCTCGGCAAAGAAATATGAATGTAACCGTCCCGAAATGAATGATTCCGGCGAACAGGATATTGATTACGGACTGACTACTCGCGAAATGGCACAAATGATACGTGAAGCTGGTATATATTTGCCAGACCTGCCGAAAGCTGGTTTTGATAATCCTTTCGGTGATGCTTCCGGTGCAGGATTGATTTTCGGTGCTACGGGCGGCGTTATGGAAGCGGCATTACGTACCGTATATGAATTGGTTACCGGGCGTCCGGTTCCATTTGAAAATCTGAATATTACGCCTTGCCGCGGTTTTGACGGAGTGCGTGAGGCATCTGTCAAATTGGAGAATGTCAAGAAAGAGTTTGATTTCTTGGAGGGTGTTGATTTGAAATTTATGATTGCTCACGGTACGGCTAATGCTAAGAAAGTTATGGAAGCATTCAAACGCGGTGAGATTGACGATTATCATTTTATAGAGATTATGGGTTGTCCGGGTGGCTGTATTGGCGGCGGCGGTCAGCCGATACCGACATCGCCGGAAATTCGCAAGAAACGTGCGGAAGCGATTTATCGTGAGGAAGAGGGTTTGCCTGTACGCAAGTCGCACGAAAACCCGCATATTGTCTATATCTATGACAAGTTCCTTACCGAGGGACCCTGCTCCCACTTGTCGCACAAACTACTGCATACGCATTATGTGAAGCGAGGAAAATACATAGCTTAAACGCAAAACAGGGGCTATCCCGAAAGATAGCCCCTGTATTTTTTATTCAGTTTGCAGTCTCAAATTTATTTTTAAATGATATTAAACATAGTTTAACCATTATCTCTAATGGAACGGAGTTCTTCGTATAGCTCTTTTTCTCGCGGAGATAATTTGTCGGGTGCTTTGAGCATAAGCTTGACAAATAGGTCGCCTCTTTTGTTTGGCTCATTATAATAGGGCATACCTTGACCTTTGAGTTTCAAGACTTTTCCGCATGATGTACCGGAAGCGATATTTGTTTTAATTTTTCCACCTAATGTATTGATGGTGATTTCGCCACCAAGTACAGCGGTCAGCAAATCAATAAAATGCTCCGTATGCAGATTATTTCCCTTTCTTTTAAAGAGTGGATGCTTCTTGATATTTAGAACAAGAATAAGGTCTCCGTTTGCACCACCATTCTGTCCGGGATAGCCTTTGCCGGAAAGTTTTAGTTTTTGCTTGTCTTGTATGCCGGGTTTCAACTGAATTTGAATTTTCTGTCCGTTAAATTCAAATGCTTGTTTTCCGCCATTGAAGGCATCTTCGAGAGTGATTTCAAAGTTCGCCTGTACATCTTGACCTTTGACGGATACCGAATGTCTTCTGCCGCCACCCGAAAATCCACCGCCGAAAATCTTCTCGAAGAAATCGGAGAGACCACTGCCACCACCGGAGAAAATGTCGCCAAAGCCACCTTGCCCGCCAAAGTTTTGTGAACCCTGTCCCTGATTTTGCGAAGCATACCAATTCGACCAGTCAAACCCGTTGGGGTTACCGCCTGAGCTTCTATATCTATTGTATTGTGAACCTAAATTATCATACTTGGTGCGTTTTTCTCTATCTTTTAGTACCTCGTAAGCTTCGTTAATTTCCTTAAATTTATCTTCGGCACTTTTGTCACCTTTGTTTTTGTCCGGGTGGAACTTGTTTGCAAGTTTTCTAAATGCTTTTTTAATTTCGTCATCAGAGGCTTTTTTGTCCACACCTAATATTTTATAATAATCTTTATATTTCATTCTGTAATCCGAAAATATTTCAAAACGCCTATAAAGACGAATAAATTGTATAAATCAATAAATCAAAAATGGCAAACTATTTCTAAAAATCAACTGAGCCATTCGATTTGCATTCTATAGATTTTATTATTTTTATCTAGAAAAATAATGAGCATTCTGTCCGTATCCGATAGTTTATATATTAATATTTCATTGTTATCGGCGGCACTGGTTTTAATATCGCCGGGCTTGCCGAGTGTTTTAATAATATCATCTTTTGGCATACCCATTTTAAGTCCAAAGACCGTAGATGTGAAATTACTCCAAAAGTACACAATAGTAACAGTTTTATTACCAATTTGTAGAGCGAAAATACCATAATCAAGAATAACCTCACCCTTACCATCAGCAGAACAATAAACATCGCTTGGAGTGCCGAAAGTATTGAATACTTTGTACAATCGAGCGCCCATAAAGTCATTGAGGTCAATTTCTTCTTGTTTGGTCGTTTGTGCCATAAGGTTAGCTGATAAAACAATTATCCACAAAGCAGATATAAATGCAAAAAAGGCGTATGTTTTTTTTGAATACATAGAACTATCCCGTATATATCAAATAATATTTTTCTATATCTTTATATTATACGAATAGACCGTTCAAATAATTTAAGAAAAATATTCTGTTTACTGTAATGTATAATCATAATAATTAAATTATTTCGTATTTTTAAAATTCTATAAAATACATTTTGCAAAATTGATTAACGGGAATAAGTAAACAATGCAAGATTTCGAGTTCAAACCCTATGAGGAAATGACCGCTGAGGATTACCGCACAATCGGTTTTAAGTCCGGCTTGGAGGTACATCAGCAGTTACTAACTGAAAAGAAGTTATTCTGTCGCTGTCCTGCGGGAAAATACAGTGAAGAATTCCATGCTGAAATATTGAGACACATGCGACCGACCCTTTCGGAACTCGGCGAATATGACGGAACGGCTCTGATGGAATTTAAGACCAAGAAGGAAATTATTTATAGAATAAACAGAGCTACTGTCTGTACTTATGAAATGGACGATACACCGCCGTTTCTTATGAACGACCAAGCGCTGGATATTGCTATCGAAATTGGTCGCTTAATGGATTCCAATATTGTAGATGAACTTCATATTGCCCGTAAACAGTATTTGGACGGTAGTATCCCGACCGGTTTCCAAAGAACTGCAATTGTTTGCACTAATGGCAAAATTCCATATAAAGATAGAGAAATTCATATTATTCAAATGTCAATCGAAGAGGATTCTTGTCGCGAAATTAGTGATTTCGGTCATAGGCGAGTATATAATACCGACAGACTCGGTATGCCTCTGATTGAAACCGTTACCGCCCCCGAAATGCAAACTCCTGAAGAAGTTGCGGAAGTCAATCAAATTATAAGGAAACTTACAAGAAGTACCGGACATGTAAGAACAGGAGTCGGTGCAGGTAGGGAAGACGTAAATGTTAGTGTTACAGGCGGCACGAGAATTGAAATTAAGGGTGTGTCAAGTATCAAGGCTATTCCTCTTCTAACTTATAACGAAGCAATGCGGCAGTGGAATTTACTGAAACTGCGTGAGGAATTGCATAAGCGAGGTATTACCGAGGATACATTTGAAGCAAAAACCGATGATATTACTAAATTGTTGAAGAAAACATATTACGAACCGGTCTCGAATGCAATTGCACAAGGTAAGGTCGTTAAGTGTGTTACTCTTCGTGGTTTCAAAGGATTGCTGGGCTGGAAGACACAGACTGATACATTTTTTGCAAAAGAAATTTCAGATAGAGTTAGGGTTATTGCCTGTATTTCTCAATTGCCTAATCTTATACATTCCGATAGTGCGGAAAATACTTTATCCACAAATGACGGTAAGAAGATACGTAAGTTTGTGGGTGCTGATGATGAGAAAGATACATTGGTTATTGTCTGGGGTGATAAAGATGATGCTGAGACTGCGGCAAATGAAATTATTATCAGGGCGAAGGAAGCCACAATAGGTATTCCTTCGGAAACGAGGCAGGCTTTGCGTGACGGTACTAACGGTTTTGAGCGTATTTTGCCCGGTCCTGATAGAATGTATCCCGATACCGATTTACCTCCGATTAAAATTGAAGACAGTCGTATTGAAACCCTGCAATCACAATTACCCGAAAAATATTGGCTCAGGGAAAAACGATATAGAGAAATCGGACTATCTGATGATGTGGTAAAACCGCTGTCTATTTCCAAGTTTGCAAAATTGTTTGATTATGCCTGTAATGATTTAAATGTTGAACCGAAACTTGCCGCTAATGTTTTAATTCGTTTTATCAAGCGTCTCAAAAAAAGCAATTATAATGTTAATTTATTAACCGTTGATAATCTGCAACCATTGTTTGAAGCTTACAATAAAAAGAAAATGGTTAAGGACGGATTCTATACGGCAATGCAAAATATTATTTCTGCCAATGGAGTTGTAAGTGGAGATAGTATCCCTGTTCCGGCAAATGAACAGGATATTAAAATTGCCTTCAAACACTGTTTGGAAAAAATATATAAAATGGATTTTTATCATCTCGACAAGCGTAAAGATGTGTTAATCGGTTTGCTGCTTACTGAATTAAGGGGTAGAGTGAACGGAAAAGAAATATTGAATTTTGTTAATGAAAATTATCGCGAGGTGTAATAATGTCAGAAGCAAATGATTATAAAGGCTATAAAGGCGATGCTCTTAAATTATTGAAACAATATAAATCTTTGGTATGGAGCGATGTTGAGGTTGTAACAACAACCGGAGATTATATCGGTATTATTTTACCTCGTTCCGAGCAAGCCGATGATAAGCATATTGTATTAAAACTGCGTACTGGTTATAATGTTGGTGTCGCTGTTAAGAAAGTAACGGATATTAAGGTAATGGGCAGGAAAGAAGCGCATTATAAAATTCCCGAAAAGGAATTTCCTTATGACCCGAAACACCCGCGTGTCAAATTATTCGGTACGGGCGGCACAATTGCTTCGCGTCTTGATTATAGAACAGGTGCTGTTATTCCGGCTTTTTCACCAGGCGAACTTTACGGTTCTGTCCCCGAGCTTGCCGATATTTGTAATTTGGAAACGGAAAAACTCTACGGTGTGTTCAGTGAAAATATGGGACCCGACCAATGGCGTGGCACTGCTGAAAAAATCGGCGAGGAAATTGAAAAAGGTGTGCAGGGTATTGTAATAGGACACGGTACGGACACAATGCATCATACGGCGGCAATCCTTTCGTTTATGGTGCAAAATTCACCAGTGCCGATTGTTATGGTTGGTTCACAACGTTCCAGCGACAGACCTTCGTCCGATGCCGCATTGAATTTGATGCACAGTGTAAAAACTGCGGCGGAAAGCGATATAGCGGAAGTAATGGTTTGTATGTTCGGTCCTACATCGGATACTTATGGGCTTTTACATCAAGGTACACGCGTCAGGAAAATGCACTCGAGTTATCGTTCGACATTCAGGACAATAAGCGATATCCCCATTGCTATGGTCAATCGTGAGAAAATTACACCTATTCGCCCCGATTATCGCAAGAGAAGAAAAGATAAAAACGTTATTATCAACACGGCATTTGAGGAAAGAGTTTCTATTGTTTATTATTATCCTAATATGAGTCCCGATATTATTGATACATTGGTTGATAAGGGATATAAGGGTATAGTCATTGCCGGAACCGGTTTGGGACATGTCAATAAGCCCCTCTATCCCGCATTGAAACGTGCTTATGATGCCGGTGTGCATATTTATATGACTGTGCAAACTCTCTGGGGTTATGTGCAGATGTATGTGTATGATACGGGACGTGATATGATGGACTTGGGGGTTGTGCCGGCGGCTAATATGTTGCCCGAAGTTGCTTATATGAAACTGTGCTGGGCTTTGGGGCAGACTGATGACCGCGAGAAAGTAAAAGAAATTATGCTTACACCGATTGCAAACGAAATAACCGAACGCGAGCCGAGCAACGGATATTTGATTTTGCAGGGCGGTATTCCCGAAGTAGAGGAGTTTATTTCCAATGTAAGGAAATAGATACTTTTAGTATATACTAACAAAGGGCTGTCCGGTAAACGGATAGCCCTTTGTTTGTTATTGTAAAGAAAAATAAATTACGTTCCATAAATATTTGGAATAGGATTTAATATGTTTTTTAACAAAGTATATGCACCTTTTTTTAATAAATAGGAAAAAGGTTTATTGTTATTTAAATGTATTTCAATTCCATCAAGTTTAAAAGCAATTTCTGATAATACATCAAAATCGTCAAAATCAGTATCTTTTTTATATAAAAATTCCCTATATTCAGTGTATAATTTTTTTGCTTTTTTATACTGCTTTTTTAAATCCTTCCATTTATATTCATTATCAATAGAATTCTCTTCGGTAATAGTATCAAAGATATAAGTCAAATTATTATATTCATTAATTAAATTTGATAATTTTTTTTTAGCTTTTTTTTCAATTGACATAATCAACTCCTTTAGTCGTGTAAATGATTTTTATAATAAATATAGATATTTTCAAGATAATCGAATACTTCATCAATAATATAATCGGATATTCCTAAAGTCAAATCAATTGTACTTATAATGATATTTGGTTTAACAAGAATCTTAGACACCGTCTTCAATAATTTAAGTACATTTTTAATTTTATTAATTTTTTTTGTTGAATTTTTACAAGATACAAGTGATTTAAGTCCAGAAATAAGGTTCTTTACTTCCGTGTTATTAGCGTTATTTATTAAATCCTTTGCGATAGATGAAAAAGAATATATTTTTGATAATGATTTTAATTGTTTTTTTGCATTTGCAATAGTAATATTTGTTCCGACATTCATTATCTTCTTGCTTTCTGATAATATATTTTGCTTAAAATTACTCAGAGAAGATTCTATTGATTTGAAATAGATAACATTAGTATTCTTTTTATTGTGTGGAAATACAATTGTTGAAAAGAATGCAAATAATAATATTACTGTTAAAAAACGTCCCAAAAATACTCCAAAAGTATTATAAAAAAAAACACTATCAATTATACGAATAGTTAAATATAATAAAAAAAAACTAATTAAAAAAATATTTTATTTACTTAAATATATTTCTCAAAAGGTTTGACAAATTTTTCAATCATATCTTCCGCACGCTTTTTCGCTTGTTCAACGAAGTGTTTCAGATATTCTCTTGCCCAGTTTTCTCTACTGCCTTTAAAGTTTTGATTTAAATTTGCAACGTGAAATTGTATCTGCATTGCCGCCGCCCAATTTATATATAACTCGGAAGGATTTGCATTGAATAACCTTTTATGATAGAGTTAAATTGATTTAATTACATAAATAGAAAATAGTATTATGAATTTATGGCAAAATTCTCAGCATACAGAGTTTAATTTTCAATACCAGAAAGAATGGATTTGAAAAATAGAATTGATTTATAAATTATTACCCCGACAAACAAAAAATAAAATTTACTATTCACATATAAAATCATTAATTTTGTTTTTTATTAATTATGCAAGAATTGAATTATGGCGATAACATATAAAGCCGCAGGCGTGGACATCGAAGCCGGCGATGAACTCATAAAACGTATTAAACCTCACGTTAAATCTACTTTTAATGAAAATGTTCTCTCGAATATCGGTCTGTTCGGCGGATACTTCGAGGCAAATTTCGAGGGGATTAATAAACCCGTACTTGTCGCCAGTGTGGACGGAGTAGGCACTAAATTGAAAGTGGCATTTATGACCGGTCGCCACGATACGGTGGGGCAGTGCCTCGTCAATCATTGCGTAAATGATATTCTATGCGGCGGAGCAAAGCCACTATTTTTCCTTGACTATTTCGCAACAGGCAAACTCGAAACGGCTCTCGCCGAAGATGTGATTAAGGGCTTTGCCATTGCCTGCAAACAAAACGGAGCGGCGTTAATCGGTGGCGAGACTGCCGAGATGCCCTCAATCTATGCCGATGGCGAATATGACGTTTCAGGCACTATTGTCGGCGTTGTTGATAAGGACAAAGCCATTGACGGCAGCAAAATCAAAGCGGGCGATGTTATGATTGGTCTTGCCTCAAACGGCTTGCACACTAACGGATATTCGCTTGCCCGCAAAGTCCTGTTCGATAAGTTCAGCCACGATACATATCTGGACGAATTAGGGGAGACCGTAGGCGAAGCACTTCTGAGGATTCATCGCTCATATTTGCACGTCGTTCAGTCAATTCTTGCAAAAGATTTGTTGCACGGTATTTCGCACATCACGGGCGGTGGCATTGTCGGCAACACATCTCGCATTATTCCCGAAGGACTGGCTATGTCAATAGATTGGGACGCTTGGGAAGTGCCGGCAATATTCAAATTGCTCCAGAAAACAGGCGAAATTACAGACGAAGAAATGCGACACGTCTTCAATATGGGTATCGGTATGATTTTGATTGCTGATAAATCCGTTGCACACGAAATCCTTGAAATGAGCAAAGAATATAATCCGGTTATCATCGGTGAAATTATTAAAGAATAATAAAATCAAATTATATATAAGACGGTTAATGAAATTAATTGGAATTTCATTAGCTGTCTTTCTTGTATCTTCCGTACTATTTGTAACTGTATATAAATTTATTTCTCCGCCTTTCACTCCTATAATGGTTATTCGCATATACGAGGGCTGGTTCGAGGGGCGTAATATTACAATTCATAAAGATTGGGTGGACTACGATGAGATTTCACCGAATTTCTTTAAAGCTGTCATTGCCTCCGAGGACGGTAAATTTTTTCAACATTCCGGTTTCGATTGGCAGGCGATAGAACGTGCCTACAAGTATAACAAACGTCATAAGGGCAAGAAAAAGCAGGGTGCAAGCACAATTTCGATGCAGACGGGAAAAAATGTATTCCTATGGCACGGACGTGTTTATCTGCGCAAAGTATTGGAAGCGTATTTTACGGTACTAATCGAATGGATTTGGGGCAAACAGCGTATTCTCGAAGTCTATGCAAATATCATTGAATTTGGTGAAGGTATTTACGGAATAGAAGAAGCGTCAGAACGTTTCTTCGGCAAGCCTGCAAGTAAATTATCCCCGCGTGAAGCCGCACTTTTGACTGCTATACTGCCCAATCCGCGCCGCTGGTCGCCTGATTCACCGACAAAATACATACGCCGCCGTGCGGCAACAATACGTAAGCGTATGCCTGCTGTCCGCCTGCCAAAATTTGATGAATAATAAATATAGGTTATCTATCTATACTTCTGTACAACACCATTTATATTTGCTCCACCAACGGCAATGATAGAATCAAAACCGCCATAATCAAATTCGTGGTAATATATAAACATTAGATAAGTCTGTCTGCCTGCTGTTGTATTCCCCTCATATTCATCATACGAGTACCTTTCGACGCTCATATTGTCAATATTTAATTTACCGCTTGCATACATATAGTTGTGCCTGCCACGCGGTATCCACTGGCGTAATTTATAGTATCGGTCTGATTCATCGTAGTACATTTGCCAACGTGCAGATGGTTTCCAATTGTTAAATGAACCGACAACAAAAACATCATCATTTGAAATATGACCTTCCGGATCGAGCAAAAACTCTACATAAACGTAGTCCTCATATCCAAGCGGCACGTAATCAGTAATCATAACGCCGTCATCATCGGGATATAAATAATTACCATTTCTGGGTAAGTCGGAAAATGCCGGTCTTATTGCATGCTTAGTAATCGGATAATAAGCTAAATCCGCTAAATTAAGTATGCGATATGAATTTTCGGCAGGTAAGCCTTCTATCCTAAACATCTTTCGCGAATTGATAAATCCGTTTACCATCGTCCCGAATATATATCTATATTTATTAGTTCTCTCATCGTCAAAACCGGACGAAATAACATAAGGTTCAAACCAACGGTGATTTTTATAAAGCACCGCTCTTTTTACATTTCCGTCAATTAAATTCTTTTTTGTAGTTACCAATCCCTGAACCACTAATCCAGTTGATGATACCGAAAATTCCGGTCTGTAAAATTCAGGAAACATACTTACAAAACATTTTGCACGCGGTTCAACAACGAAAAAACGCGTCTCGCAAATTGGTTTTTCGTCATTTTCCATATCGTAAATCTTCACTTTCCAATTCCCCGAATACTTAAATTTTACTTGTTGGTTTGGAATTTGGAGCTTAGCCCGATAATCATAGAATTTCTGTCCGATAGGTGCTGATGTCCAGTCAAACATCGTGGTTCTGTTGTTAAATATATCCCGAAGAAATATATTCTCGCTTTCTTTCCAATCATAAGTACAGTGGACAAACTTGGCGTATAGGGCAGGGGGAACACTTGCCGCAATATCAAATTCAATAGTAATATAGTCGTAGCCTACTGTTGGCTGATATAGTTGATTATTTGCTCCGGTTAATACAATAGGTGGGAATTGCTCTTTATCTAAGCCATAAGCCCGAATAAATCGCACTTGCGGTGGAATACTTTCATTATCAAACTGTGGCTTATCATCTTGTGCATTAACTTCAAAAGAATAAACAAGAAAAAACATTAGTAAAAATGCAGTAGAAAAGAGAGCGATTTGTGCAAATCTATTTGAGTTTTGTACTTTCAATTGCTAATACTTCCTTAATGTATTTTCCATTTGGGAATAAACTCTTGTACTTGCCGACCATCAAGCTT
>Ga0256846_1000665_pt1 | contig 13076 bp, 13 predicted proteins | sample TevniametaG_FD_189098 | JGI IMG/M metagenome (GOLD analysis project Ga0256846, IMG submission 189098) | Tube worm associated microbial communities from hydrothermal vent at the East Pacific Rise, Pacific Ocean - Tevnia | ecosystem: Host-associated > Annelida > Integument > Unclassified ...
GAAAATATTTTTTACACTGCCTCCTACAGCACCTTTCATCCATATTGTATCAAAGGAGCCATAACCTGTTTCAGCAAGGCCTGTTAACTTGTCAGTATGTTTTTTAGTAATAATATTGATTACACCACCCATGGCTTCACCACCGTAAAGCGAGGATGCAGGCCCTTTTAAAACTTCGATGCGTTCAATATTGTCACTTAAGATCGTGGCAAGATTTGTGGCTCCTGCAGGCCGGCCATCTATCAATATTACAGAGTGTTTTGTAATACCGGAAAATTCAGGACGGAATCCTCTGATTCCGATCCCTGCCAGGGCTCCAGGGTATTCAATGACTCCTATTGATGCGTTTTTCTTTAATTGTTCAGTGATTGTTTCCCCTGTGGTCATTTCAATCTCTCTGGAATCAATGGTCTCGATTTTAACCGGGAGATATTTTACCTGCTCTTTACTCCTGGTACCGGTTACAACCATTTCATCCATTTTTAAGGGTTTGTCCTGGGCAAATGCCCCAAAGCCAGAGCAAAAAACTGCAAGGCCCAAGGCAATTGTTGTGAATAGTAAACGTTTTTTCATCTTTTTTCTCCCTGGGGCATACCTTGCTTAAAAAAAATATAAAACAAGGGGTTTAAACCGGTTTATGGGTTACCTTCCTGTTTTGATGGACATCTTTTTAAAGCAGTGCCCGGTTTTCCCGGGGACCTGGAAATCAGAACCCCGGATCATTATAATGTTTAAATGATCTGGGGTTTCCCTGATTTTACCACAGATATGTATCGTTTCCTTGTCCACGGGAAAAGATATTATTGCTGCTTCCAGGCAGGTCTTCTGACTTTCGGATCATCCTAATTATCTGCTCCTTCCCGATCAAAATGATCAGTGGATCATTGCAGAGTTCGTCACCGATTACAGCGGCGGGCCCGTCCCTGATTTCCACAGGGTTCCCTATTATCCCCTTTGCCAGGGGCACCTGAAACTATAAATGATTTATTTGAAAAATATGATAAAGTCAAGGATAAATCAGCAATTCCCGGTCAAAAATTATTTTTAATAATAACAAAGGAATAAGTGAGGCCTGGATATGCTTTTTCCGTTTAGGTTTCACTTGAAACAGATGCACTCCAAAAGCATATCCAGGCCTCACTTTGCCCGATCTTATGCCCTGAAAGACAATATAACTTACATTCCACACCCTTATATTTAACTATAGTGTATTTTTTCCCTGGTCAGGTTCAGCTATCCTCCCGGAGTTGTAAATATTCGAAAATTTAATCCCAAAGCTCTTAAATATTCTAATGGCAATTTTTTTGCCTGCCTGGTTACATTTGACTGAATCATATATTATCCAATATATATCTTGCCTTTTCAGCTCTCATATGGCAATTTAGTAGAGCTTTATTAATCTTGATTTGAATTATTTCTCGGAGGTATCAGGTATATTATGAAGGAGCATTATAACCCTGGAGAAGTTGAGCCTAAATGGCAGAAGTACTGGGATAAAAACCGTACATTTAAAGTTACAGAAGATAGTTCAAAGGAGAAATACTATCTTCTTGAGATGCTTCCATACCCTTCAGGCAAGATCCATGTGGGACATGTGAGGAATTATACCATAGGTGACGTGGTTGTAAGATATAAAAAGATGAAAGGGTTCAATGTAATTCACCCCATGGGCTGGGATGCCTTTGGCATGCCTGCTGAAAATGCAGCCATTGATAACAATACCCACCCTGCGGCATGGACATATGAAAATATTAGTGCCATGCGCCATCAGCTCAAAAAAATGGGGTTTTCCTATGACTGGGACAGGGAGATTGCAACATGCCGTCCTGAATATTATAGGTTTGAGCAGTGGCTTTTTTTAAAGATGTTTGAAAGGGGCATGGCATACAGAAAAGAATCCTATGTTAACTGGTGTGAAAAATGCCAGACCGTGCTTGCCAACGAACAGGTTGAATCTGACAGATGCTGGAGATGCAGCGAGGTTGTTCAGCAAAAAAAATTGTGGCAGTGGTTTTTTAAAATAACTGATTATGCCCAGGATCTGCTTGATTATTGTGATAAATTACCTGGCTGGCCCGGTAAAGTTACACGTATGCAAAAGAACTGGATTGGCAAAAGCAAAGGTTCTGAAATAAAATTTGCACTGGATGGCACCCATGACAATATAAGTGAAAAAGATATTTCAGTTTTTACCACAAGGCCGGATACGCTTTTTGGCTGTACATTTCTCTGTCTTGCTCCTGAGCATCCCCTGGTGGAAAAGTTGTCACGTAATACTCCGGAGGAAAAAGAGGTTGATGCCTTTTTAAAGAAAATTTCAACCCAGGAAAGATCTGCAGAAGGCATAGAAAATTATGAAAAAGAGGGGCTGTTCATTGGCGCTTTTTGTATCAATCCTGTAAATAATGAGAAATTACCAATTTATACGGCAAATTTTGCATTGATGGAATATGGAACCGGTGCTGTTATGTCAGTACCTGCCCACGATCAGAGGGACTTTGAATTTGCCAGGAAATACGGTCTTAAAATAAAGGCTGTTATTATGCCGGATGATGAAGATTTTGACATAAATGGTATGCAGTGTGCCTATACAGGCCCCGGCACCCTGATTAATTCAGATATGTTTAATGGTATTTCCAATACACAGGCCATTGACGATATAACAGAATTCCTTGAAAAACAGGGCAGGGGTAAAAAGACCATTAATTACCGCCTCAGGGACTGGGGTATATCACGCCAGAGATACTGGGGATCACCAATACCTGTTATCCATTGCCCGGACTGCGGTATGGTTCCTGTCCCGGAAAAAGATCTTCCCGTTACCCTGCCTGAAGATGTTGACCTTACCGGAAAAGGGGAATCTCCCCTTGCAGCCCTGGACTCGTTTGTGAATACTGAGTGCCCTGAATGTAATAGAAAAGATGCAAAAAGGGATACTGATACCATGGATACCTTTGTTGAATCTTCATGGTATTTTTTAAGATATTGCAGTCCAAGATATGAAAAAGGTATGTTTGATCCTGTGGCTGTTGATTACTGGATGCCGGTTGATCAATATATTGGCGGTGTTGAACATGCTGTTATGCATCTTTTGTATTCAAGGTATTTCATGCGCGTTCTCAAAGATTTTGATATGGTGAAATTTAAAGAACCTTTTACCAGACTTCTAACCCAGGGAATGGTGTGTAAAGAGACCTTGACATGCCCTGAACATGGTTTTTTATACCCGGAAGAAGCAAGGGTGGAATCTGATAAAAGGGTGTTTTGCAGCAAATGTGACAGCCCGGTGGAGGTCGGCCGCATCATTAAGATGTCAAAATCAAAGAAAAATGTTATTAATCCCAATGACCTCCTTGAAAAATACGGTGCAGATGTTACAAGGCTTTTTTGTCTCTTTGCCGCACCGCCGGAACGGGACCTTGAATGGAATGACGATGGTGTGGAGGGCTGCAACCGCTTTCTTAACAGGGTCTGGAGACTTGTTAAGAAATACAGGAGTATTTTATTGAATGTCACTGCCTATGGGTCAAGTGCTTCAAAATTGTCAAAGGATACAAAAGCCCTTTATATAAAAGCCAACCAGACAATAAAAAAGGTTACAGAGGACATTGAAGATGATTTTCATTTTAATACAGCCATAAGTTCAATCATGGAGCTTGTGAATACTTTGTACAGCCTTGATACAGCCGAAAAAAAAGTTGACTCTCTGGACCTTGAGACAAAGGAGGTCCTTGCTTTCTGTATTGAGAGTATTGTGCTGCTTTTATCACCTATTGTGCCCCATTTTGCCGAAGAGCTATGGGAAATATGCGCTAAGAAATCCAGCATTATTGACCATCCCTGGCCTGAATACAGGGAAGATGCTCTCCAGGCCGATGACATAACCATAGTTGTGCAGATCAATGGTAAGCTAAGGGCAAAATTTACAGCTCCTGTAGATTGTGATGATGACACCATTAAAAAAGCAGCATTGTCAGATAGAAAAGTCATTAAACATATTGCAGATAAAGATATCAGAAAAGTTATTATCATCAGAAAAAAACAGACACTTGTAAATATAGTGGTGTAGCATGAAAAAAATATTATTGTTTTTTGCCCTTTTTTCTTTTCTTACCATGGCCGGGGCATGTGGATATAAATTTTCCAGGGGTGGACTGCTCCCCGGGGATAAAAAGCATGTGGCTGTATTGATGTTCAGAAATAAAACCCTTGAAAGCGGTGTTGAAAAAGTTTTTGCAGATGCTTTAAGCGTTGAAATCATGGATATGAGTGATTCCATTGTCGTTAAAATGGAGGATGCTGATGCTTACTTTAAAGGAGTTGTAAAATCAGTTTCAATATCAGCTCTTACAAGAAAAAGCGATGATACGGTTATGGAAAGGAGAGTCTCTGCGGTCATTGACCTTTCCATGGTGGATAAAAATGGAAAGGTCCTATGGTCTGTCAATGATTTCAGTGACACAGAAGAGTATCGTGTAACAACTGAGAATATAACTGATATGGCATCAAGATCCTTTGGAATTACAAGAATTGCCCAAAGGATCTCCCAAAAGCTTGTCACAGGTATGCTGGACAGATTTTAAATGGTCAGTTTGGTGTTAAACTGGTCAGGATGCCATAAGCCTTGCAAGTTTGGCAATGCGGCGCCCAGCAGTTTTTTTATGGAATATATGTTTTTTTGCAGCTTTATGGATGGCAGTCTGGGCTTCTTTAAAAAGCTCCATGATATTGTCATCACCGTTTTCCTTTGCAGCAAAGACTTTTTTTTCAAGGGTTTTTGTACGGGTTCTGATTCTTTTATTTCTTTCCCGTCTGACTATATTCTGTCTTGCTCTTTTCAACGCAGATTTATGGTTTGCCAACTTTTAGATACTCCTCTTATTTGGTTATTTAAGTTGTCTGATTAATTAAAATGAGAAAAATACTTTATTTTTATACTTTTGTCAAGAAAATTCCATGGGAAAATTATTAAAAGCAACTTTTTCAGTAAGTTTTATCTCACTTATTAGCCGTATTCTCGGGGTTTGCAGAGATATATTGATTGCAGGAATGTTTGGAGCAGGTACACCAAGTGATATCTTTTTTTTATGTTTCAGAGTACCAGACTTTTTTAGAAAAATGTCCTCGGAGGGAATACTGAACAGTTCCTTTGTACCTTTGTTTTCAAAATATCTTGCATCAAAAGAAGAGAAAAGTGCCTTTGAAATGGCAAATACTGTAATAATCACAACATTGATTTTAGCCATAACTGCCACGATTGCCGGCATGATCTTTGTCCCCCATGCAATTTCAATTTTACTTCCACACCTTGCTGAACGCCGGGAGGAGTATGAACTTGCACTGTTACTCCTGAGGATTATGATGCCCTACTTAATCTGTATCTCCATACTTGCTCTTTTTACTGGAATTTTAAATTCTCTGAATAACTATGTTGTTCCGGCACTGGCCCCTGTTGTATTTAATATTGTTATTATAACTTTTACAATACACATCTGTGGTTTTTTTAAATCTCCCATTGCTGGTGTTGCCCTGGGTGTGACAATGGGAGGCATTGCCCAGGTTGTTCTTCAGATTCCCTTTATTATTAAGACAGGAATTTTTAAAAAAATCAGAATAAGATTATCCCACCCCGGAGTTACAGGTTTTATCAAGGGGCTGTTTCCAGCAGTGGCAGGAGCTTCCCCTTTTCATATCAACCTGCTCATAGCAACTTATTCTGCATCATTGCTTGGGCCTGGCAATATATCATGCCTTTACTATGCAGACCGCCTGATTCAGCTTCCAATGGTTCTTGTTTCAAGCTCCTTTGCCATAGTTTTTCTGCCTGTTTTTTCAAAGAATTGCAGATTAAATGGAAAAATAGAATCTGTGGAATTTCTAACCCGCGGTTTAAAATCCATGTTTTTTATTATCATACCTGCCATGGCAGGGCTGGCTGCCATAAGAGAGCCTGTTGTCAAACTCCTTTTTTTCCATGGTGCTTTTAACCTTAAAGCTGTGACCAACACATGCAATGCACTTTTATTTCTTACCTTTGGTCTATGGGCCTATGCAGGCTCCAGAATGATTGTACCTTTTTATTATGCATATTCTGATATGGGCACACCCTTAAAAGCAGGTCTGGGTTCAATCATAATAAATATTCTTGTTTCTTTACCATTGATGGCATTTTTTGAATTAAATGGCATTGCCCTTGCAGTATCAATATCAGGCGGAGTAAACTTCATATTTTTACTTGTAAAATTAAATTCAATGGTGTCATTGGGGTTGAAAGATATTGGTTTTTCTGCTTGCAGAGCTATTTTTATTTCTGGTATAATGTTCATTGCAATTAAGGTTTTTAATAATTTGCTTGAGTATATGCCGGGACATGGTATACCATTATTAATAAATGTTGCAATGTCTGTCATTATTGGTGTATCTATATACTTTGGTATTAATATTTTGATTAACAATCCGGAGATCAGGATAGTTGCAAAAGTATTTAAAAAATAGAAATTCTGTTTTTAAACAGGTGTGCTGCGGAGCTTAAGTATTATGTTTTCTTCCTGGAATATGGTTTTTAAAAGTAGTGTTGTTATGCTCTTTGCACTGTTTTTTCTCACCATATTCAGCCACAATGGCCTTATTGATTATATTAAACTTTGCAAGGCAAAACAGGTGATTTTATCGGATAATCAAAGTATTAAAAAGAAAAATCTGGATTTTTCAAGACAGATTAACAGGCTTACAAATGATGATAAATATATAGAACATATAGCAAAGCATGAGTTTGGTATGGCAGGTCCAGATGAATATGTGTTCAGAACAATTCCCGGCCGGAAAGCCGTGTCCGGGATTAATACCGGGGCTGATAAGCCATGAAAAAGGAAATCATTACTGAAGAACTTGCAAAATTGTTAAAAAGACAAGGATATCTTGAAGATTCCCTGGAGTGTTATATTACCCTTCACAAAAGTACTGGTAAATTAAAGTTTTTAAAGGCTGCAAAGGAGATAAGAAATATTATCAAGCCTGTTAACAGTTCCGGGGAAAATATGGATAGTGGCAAAAGTGCCAGGGTGTCAGAACTTCTGGAACAACTGCTTGACATGGTAATCCTTGAGAAGAAGATCCATAGTTTTAAGAAAATTCATAATAATCAAGAATAATCTTTTGTGGGATATTTCAAAGGCATATTAATAATAATTTTTATCTCCCTTGTACTTGCGTTTTCCTATAATTATTTTTCCCCATGTGGCATTGCTTTAATTGGAAGCTGGGACAGGTCAAAAGGCGTGGTATCTGCCAATACAAAAACATCCAGCATTAACAGGGATATTGAAATCAACAGTGCAGCTGATATGGCCAGGGCAGTTAAAGATGATTCGCCATTGATACTTGATGTCCGTTCAAATGATCTCTTTCTTAAAGGTCATATTCCCGGGGCCAGGTCTGTACCTCTGTCCGGGTTTGACAGGTTTATCGGCACATTTTTCACCAACACTCCCATGGATCAAAAGATAATTGTTTATTGCTCAGGCAGAGAGTGTACTGATAGTCATACTTTTGCATCAAAACTTTCTGAAATGGGATATGCCAATGTCAAAGTTTATGCCGGAGGATTCATGGAGTGGAAAGATAAAGGATATAAAGTTGCAAAGGATTAAATACATTAATGCTGCAATAAGATGTATAATAGGTATTGTGTTTGTCTATGCAAGTATTGATAAAATTATTGATCCTGCAGGGTTTGCCACGATTTTATATGGTTATTCAGTATTCCCGCTGGCTTTAATTAATATCATTGCAATTATTTTTCCTTTTATTGAACTTGTTGCAGGACTCTGTTTAATATTTAAGATTTTTCCTGAGTCTGCCCTGATCATAATTAATTTTTTTATTTCTGTGTTTATAATTATTATAGGTTTTAACCTTTTGCGGGGCCATGAATTTAACTGCGGCTGTTTTTCTGTGGGAGATTCAGGCAGTGCATCATCAGCAGGGCAGCTCCTTTTCCGGGATCTGATTCTATTGGCTGCCGGACTCTACCTGTTCTTTAACAGATCATCTTTCCCGTACAATTCTGAATCCTAAACTATTCCTTTTTGCCACGGGTTTATAAAAGCTTCTCTGGGCACTTCGCAGAAAAACCGGTTTTTGATACCATCCTCCGCCGCGGATAATTTTATGCTTTCCCTTAAATGAAACAGGATCAACCACATTATTTTTATAAGTGTCTGTGACAGGTCCGGTTTTTCCTGTCCAGTGCTTCCATACACAGGAATCCTGGACCCACTCCTGGACATTGCCATGCATGTCATACAGACCCCAGGCATTAGGCATTTTTGTTCTGACACGGTGGGGCTGAAATTTTCCCGGGGGATTCTGTTCTCCTGAATTCCCGCAATACCATGCAATTTTATTTAATACAGGATCAGGCTTTGTACATGTAAGTTGTGTCAGATTTCCATTGGAAAATGCAGTTCTGCTGCCTGCACGGCATGCATATTCCCATTCAGCTTCTGTGGGAAGTCTGTATTTTGATGTATTTTCAAACTTGTTCAATACCCGGATAAATTCCACACACTGGTTCCATGATACTGTGTTAACAGGGTAATCTATGTTTTTAAATTTTAACGAAGAGGGGTTGAATCCAACAAGTTTTTTCCATTGGCCCTGGGTGACTTCAGTATCCATCATATAAAATGATCGTGATATTCTGACCTTGTGCACCTTTTCATTCCATCTGTGCCCTGGTTCAGATTCAGGGCTGCCCATGGAAAATGATCCTGATTGAATCAGAACAAAACGCATGCCAAGCGAATTCGTAAAAGCTTCCATGGCATGGGAGTATTCTGGCTGTAAAATCAAACAGAAAAATAATAACAAAAAAATCATGGTTTTTTTCATTTTGCCGGCCCCCGATCTTATGCTTATTACAGTGGTGTTTGAAATGCTGTTTATAATATAATACAATACTTTTTAACATTACACCAATAATTTTATTGCATAAGTGTAAAATTATATGTTTTCTAAAATCGTAAATAATGATATGAACTTATATTAAAGTCTGTTATTTCATTTTATAAAGGAGTCTGTTAATGATTGATAAAAGTAGCTCCAGGAAAAATATACGAAGAAGAGTTAAGAGTGAAATAATTGATTCTCCACGCGGTTCAGGGGTATTTTTTTTACAGCGGTATGAAATTATTATTATGCTCCTGGGTGCAGGCATAATCTCATTGTTGATATTTTTTGTTTTTTTAAAACCATCGGGAGACAATAAGATATTTAAAACAGATAAGAGCAATGAACCTGTTACCATAGAAGATTTCCAGAATCAGATTGACCGTCTTTCAGCAATGGTTGAAAAAGCAGCTTTAAAAGAGAATCAGGTGTCCGGCAAAAAAGATAAACCAGACCAAAGTGCTGAAAATACAAAATCTGCCTGGGCAGATCATGAAAAAAGGCTTGAAAGAATTGAGGCTTCACTCTCCATTAAATATGAGACCCTTGCCAATCGAATCAACAGACTTGAAAGAAGCATTGATAAATTAAATACCAGGCTGGATAGTATCAGGAAAAAAACTAAAGTTGCTAAAAAACAGGCATCCATAAGAATAGTGACAAAGTCGAGCAAGAAAAAAGAGACCAGGAAGAGGGCAGCAAAGAAAAAAGAGCCGGTATTTCATACAGTTGAAAAGGGAGACACCCTTTACAGTCTGAGTAAAAAATATGGTACAAGTGTGCGGGAGCTTGAAAAAATAAATCATCTGCCGAAAAATGCCAATATCTATCCGGGAGATAACCTGTTAATAAAATAGCTGCAATGAACTATGCTTGTTGTTCAATTCGTTTTATATATTATATACTTTTAATGAAATTTTTTATCAGTTGTCTGCCAGCAGCTGTCATAAACGATTCAGGGTGAAATTGTACTCCTTCTGTTCTGTGATTCCTATGCCTTAATCCCATAATTTCACCATCTTCAGATTCACATGTGATTTTAAGGCAGGATGGGAAGTTTTGTCTGGATACGGCAAGTGAATGGTAGCGCATGACAGGAAAAGGGCCATTTATGCCGGTGTATATTGATTTCCCATCTGCAGAGATTGTTGATGTTTTGCCATGCATTATGGCTTTTGCCTGGACAATATCTCCTCCAAAGCAGGCAGCAATGATCTGGTGCCCGAGACAGACCCCCAACAGAGGCAGTTTACCTGAAAATTCCTTGACAACACCTGGGGAGATTCCTGCATTTTCCGGCCTGCCAGGCCCCGGGGATATGACAATGGCATCGGGATTTATCTGTTTCAGCTCTTTAATGGTAATTTTGTCATTTCTGAACACTTTTACCATGGATCCTGTATGCATTATATAGTGCACAAGATTGAATGTAAAAGAGTCATAATTGTCAATTACCGCGGTTAACATGATTTGACTCCATTTAACGGATAATTTTAAAAGCCACACTAATTTATACAAAATACTTTGTCAAGGAAGATATATGATTCAATAAAAACAAAACCGGCCGGGTATTCCTCCTTGACATGGTACATTGAATAAAATATCTTTTTAAATTACATGAACAGCAACTATTTGTATCAACAGGGAGTATCCATGGAACAGACAGGTGAAGAGCAAAGTTTACCCGGTGGTCAAATTGATGGCGAATCAGTCAGATTATTGTATCAGAAGAGCCAGCTTGCCCAAAAAAGACTTCGTACGCTTTTAAAATTTCTTCCTGACCCTGTATTTGTATTTACCTCTGCCAATACGGTTGAATATATAAATCCGGCCTTTGAAAGGATTTTTGGATGGACTTTTAAAGAGGTAAAGGGAAAGAATATTAAATTTATTCCTGAACACATGCGTGACCAGGCAAGGCAGGGTATGAAGCAGCTGTTTGAAAATAGAACCGTGCATGACTTTGAAACCCAGAGATATACTAAGGACGGCCGGGTTCTTGATATATTGATTAATGGTTCCATTTATTATGATGAGGATAATAACCCTGCTGGTCAGATATTGATATTAAGGGATATGACCGTTGAAAAACGGATGGCTAAAGCCAACCGGATTATGTTTAAAATATCCAAGGCACTGCACCATTACCACAAGCTTGGAGATCTTGTGGCCCTGATCAATAAAGAGATAAAGGAACTGATCTCAGTTGAAGGTGCGTTTATTCTGCTTGCTGATAAATCCAAGGACCAGCTCTATTTTTTTTCTGCCCGGTACAGGGATGCTGAATCGGAAAAAAAATTTGAAAAAATAAGGTTTTCAGCAGATCAAGGCGTTTCAGGACGGGTATATAAAACAGGAGAACCTTTATTGATTTCAGATGTATCAAGATGTCCGTTTTTTTTAAGAAGAGTGGATGATGAAACCGATCTTGTAACAAAGAATATTTTATCAGTGCCCATAAAACTTAAGAATCGTACCATTGGCGTTGTAGCAGTAGTGAATAAAAAGAATGGAGAGTTTGATAATACAGATATTGAGCTTTTGACCATGGTTACAAATACAATTGCCCTGCCCATTGAAAACACAAGGATCAATGAGAAGCTCAGGAACTCCTACAGAGAGCTTAAAAGAATGAACCATGCAAAGGACAATGTTATTAACCACCTTGCCCATGAACTTAAGACTCCAATCTCAGTATTAAGTGCATCCATGACACTTTTGTCAAGAAAACTTAAAATGTCAGGTATTGATAATACTCTGATAGATAAAATTTTTACAAGGAGTAAAAGAAATTTAGATAGAATTCTGGATATCCAATATGAGGTTGAAGACCTTTTGAGCAAAAAAGACTTTAAAGCATACAATATCCTGAATAAACTTTTAGATGCATGCAGGGATGAACTGATCTCTCTTTTTGAAATTGAAACTGAAAACAAAGATATAACTGACCGGGTACAAAAGACCCTGGATAAACTCTTTGGACCTGAAACCATTGTTTCAAGCTCCTTTTTCTTTGACCGGTACATGGCAGAGCAGATTAAAAAGATTCAGAAACAGGCCAGATACCGGCATTGCCGCCTTAATATCAAGCTGGAACCAGATGTCCCAATTAGTATCCCCCGTGAGGTGTTGGATATTATTACCAGGGGGGTAATAAGAAATGCCTATGAATATACACCTGATGGAGGAAAAATAGATATTATACTGAAAAATCATGGCAACAGCCAGGGCAGCAAAAAACCTGAGCTGATCATAAGAGATTATGGCATTGGCTTTACCAGGGAAAAGCTGCATCTGATATTTAAAAATTATTTTACTCCGCCTGAATCTGTGGATTATTCCACAAAAAGACCCTATGATTTTAATGCCGGAGGAAAGGGGTTTGATCTTTTGAGAATAAAGGTGTTTTCTGAAAGATATCATTTTAAAATATGGATCGATTCAGAGCGGTGCAGGGTTATTCCTGAAGATAAGGATTTATGTCCGGGCAGTATAGATCTTTGCGCTGCCTGTAATACAAGTGAGGATTGCCATGGCTCCGGCGGCACTTCAATACATATTAAATTTCAAAACCCAGGTTTATAAAATTTATTTCTTTACTGGCACACTACAATTTGATATATTATTAAGATTTTATTTTATGGGTTATATATATTAAATAATCAATAGATTATATCAGGAGATTAATTAGGAGAATTAATAATGATTTGCAAGACTGTTAAAGAGGGCGAAGAGTGTGTATTCATGGCGGCTGCCGGCTGCCGGTACAATGGTGGAAAATGCGAGCCTGTGATAGAATCGTGTGAAGGGTGCAACAGATCCAAAACATTTGAAACAGGTGTATACTGCAGCGCGGCCCCGGATCCATCCCTTAAATGGAAAAATGGAAATTGTAATTTTGCCACCCATGTGAAAACAACTGTTGAAGTTAAAACACAGAAGATCAACCCAATCAAAGCCTCAAAAAGAAGATAATTATTATGAACCGGTTAGCACAAGATTTAAACAGACAGATTGAGGACTCTAACCCCCATGTATATGACATGCTGTCAGATATGGGGAAAGCACTCTTTTTCCCAAAGGGTATTTTAAGCCAGAGTGCTGAAGCAAAGAAAAAGGCCCATACA